>PDWJ01006644.1_pt1 | contig 16714 bp, 16 predicted proteins | sample 1430881 | NCBI WGS metagenome assembly PDWJ01 (sample SAMN01162460, study PRJNA174530) | Oral metagenome, whole genome shotgun sequencing project. | biome: Marine environment; feature: Marine mammal; material: Swab sample of the gingival sulcus; isolation source: swab sample of gingival sulcus... | reverse complement strand
GCTATTAAAACCCAATTTTTATATTTAATCTTTAATCTTTCTATGCCCCTATCTATGAGTGAAAGTTTTTTCTCCCCCTGAGGTGAAGTTTGCAAAAACCAATATGAAAAAAGGGTAATTATGATGAGAGAAATGCCCCAGGATGACATTAGGGCAATGGATATTACCACAAATATGGGACCTACTATATCACCCATGACGGTGGGCGACAGGTAAAAAGCCAGAAATGCCGCTGAAGTTGTCAGGGTGGAAATTAACAGGGGCATCCAGAGCTCGGAAAAGGCATCAAGAGAGGCTTGATAGCGGTCAACTCCCTGTTCCATTTTGACAATAATAGTTTCGGTAACCACAATGGCATTATCCACCAACATACCCAGAGCCATAATCAAAGCGGCAAGGGAAACCTGGTTTAGGCCAACTCCCAATAAGTACATTATCAATAAAGTGAGAACCATAACCATGGGAATGAGACTGGCAATGACAAGTCCCGTTCTCACTCCTAAAAAAACAAGCATCACCAATAGAACAATGGCAACCGATTGCAGCAAGTTCACAATGAAGTTGTTTACCTTACCGTCAATATAGGTATCAAGGGAGGAGACAGGCATTAGCTCCAGACCAACGGGCAACTTATTTTGCCAAGCTCTGGCTATCTTATTCACTTCCTTTCCCAGAATGGTTATGTTCGCTCCCTTGGTAAGGTTTATATGAATGGAAATGGCATTCTTACCATTTATGCACACTATCTGTTTAGGTGGATAGATATATCCCTTTTTAATTTGAGTTATATCCCCAAGTTTGACCACCTGGGAACCATTAGCCCCAACGGGAATAAGTGCATTTTTAATGTCCCCTATTGAATTAAAATTACCGGTAGGCTCCAAAATAATGCGCTGATTGCCAACGGTAATCTGACCACCGGAATTTAAAATATTAGTTGCAGTGATGAACTGCTGCAGTTTGCTTGAAGTAAGGCCATATTTTTTAAGACGAGAATCTTCGAATTCCACAAATATACGCTCACTCTGCTCTCCTCCAAGCACAACCTTGGCAGCATTGGAAAGGCGAATCAAGTCATCCTTAATAGCATCTGCGTATTTTTTCATCTCGGAATAGGAAAAACCATCAGAGGTGAGACCCAAAACAATGCCATAGACCTCGCCAATGCCGTCATCGTTTAACTTCACAGAAGTTCCCTGGGGCAAATCTTTGAGTGAATTCAACTTGCGACGCAATCTGTCCCATACTGCCTGCATGTTCTTCTGTGAAACCCGGTCTTTGAGCATGATATTCACAATGGCCATTCCCGTTCGAGATGTACTGGTGACCTCTTTCAGTTCAGGCAGCTCCTGAACTATTTTTTCAATCTTATCAGTTATGAGCTGCTCCATTCGCTGGGGACTTGCTCCCGGGAAGGATGCCACTATGGTGCCACTCGAACGGTATAGGGAGGCATGCTGTTTCGTGACATTTTATTATATGATACCAGTCCCATAATCATGATGGTTACCAAAACCATGATGACAATTCTATTCTTCTCTATGGAAAATTTTGCCAAATTCATATTACACCTGTTACTTTTATGACTCCCCCTGCGAGGTTTAATGAAAATAATTATCTTCCGGCAAGCAAGGAGCCCCCTATGGGCTATCCTAAAACATTACTTGGATATATTATAATCACCCGAGTTACAAAACTACCTTTTCTTCAACCGAACTTTCTGTCCATTAAGCAGAGTTTGCAAACCCGCCGTGGCTATGCGGTCTCCCAACTTCAAACCCTTTTTAATTTCAAAACCCGAGACCGTCAATTCTCCGATTATCACCTTTTTCTTTACAGCAGTAACGATATCTCCCTCACCCTTTAATATGAAGACAAAGTGCCCCTTGGCATCCTTACCCACAGAGTTGAGTGGAACAATGAGAGTTTTCAGCTTTTTCTTGCTTCTCCTGGATTTAAAGGTAACATCGGCAGCCATACCACTCTTTATCATGGGACCGGGATTTAAAATGGCTATTTTTACCGGATAGGTCGTATTGTTATCAACCGAAGGGGAGACCTCCTTCACCCTTCCCTTGAATATTTGTTTAGGCAGAGCCGTAAACCTGATGCTCACCTTCATTTTCTCATGGACATTATTAATAATGCTTTCAGGTAGTCTCAGGGCAATCTCCATGGTTTTTCCGGCATTGAGGGTTGCAATGACCTGCCCCGGATTGACATTTTCATCCACCTCAGTGGAGACAGAGGCGATGGTTCCCCCTGCAGGTGCATAGATGTAGCCAAAACGAATCTGCTCCGCCTGAATTTCAAGACCTCGTCTTGCCGACTTATATGCCTGACGGGAAGTCTGAAAGCCATTTTTAGCATTTTCAAAGTCACTCAAGGAGGCACTTCCCTTCTCATAGAGAGAGCGCACGCGGTCAAGGTTGAGTTTTGCCGTATTCATTTGAGACCTGCTGCTGTTAACCTGGGTCATTGCCTGTTCATATGCCAATCGTGCCTGAACATTATCCAATTTAGCCAAAAGCTGCCCCTTGCGAACCCTTTGCCCCAGACGTATATTTAACTTTGTCACAATGCCCGAACTTCTAAAGCTCAAATTAATAATCTTCTCAGTTTGAGCCGAGCCACTAAATGTACGGCTATGGTCAGCAGCCATATATTTAATCTCTCTATACTCAACCGGTCTAACCGGGGCTGAGTTTTCATTCTCCTTCTCTCCACAGGAAAAGAAGCCTCCTGCCATCAATACCGCCAACGCTATTTTAAAAATCTTTTTCATATCTCTATCTATCTATCTTTGTTATATTTTTCAAAAGCTCTAATAAAAATTTTACATCAAACTTGGTAAACTTAAAACGAGTTTCCAAGGATTATCTGCTGTTTTTTCTTCGAAACTCCTCAAACCGTCGGTTAAACTCAAGAAAATCTTCCCTGGTGTTCAGCAAGAAGTAATTGCCAAGATAGCGCTCTAACTGCAACATTTTCAGTAAATAATTATATGTGGCATTGGCCTTGGCCTGCTGTGTTTTGATATAGTTGTTCTGGGCATCCATCAATTGCACGATATTAACAGCTCCTGTAGAATAGGCATTTTGAGTCAACTTCAGCGCTTCCTTTGCAGATTTTTCAGAGACCTTGGAAAGCTCAATGCTTGAAATTTCATCAAGCAAATCTAAAACGCCATTATGTATATTCAAGGAAATTGAGGCTTCCAGGTTATTTTTATCTATTTTAAGCTTTACCTTTTGCAACTGAGCCGTTTCCCGGTTTATTCTATTGCTATTTCGACTGAAGATGGGAAAAGTAGCGGAAACTCCCACATTGTAACTTCCGTCGGGAGGTACAGGATAGCCCAAGGGATAGGAACTCCCCTTGCCATGGGCAGAAATTTTTCGATTATATTGCCCCTGTACTGCCACCTGTGGCATAAATCGACCGGAGCTATAGTATTTAATTCTGTTTTCCGAAGCATTTAAACTATGGGATAGCTGTTTCACTTCAGGAGAATTTCTCCTTGCCTCCTGCACTAAAAAATCAATGAGATTCTTCCTCAACGCAGGTGTTCTAATCAACTCCATAAAAAAATTGTAGTTATATGACTTAAAGACATCATCATCTAACCCGGCATCGCGAACATCTATTTCATAGTGTAAATTTTTATTGGTCAGTTGGTTTATGTAGTTATAGCCTTTTTAAGGCGATTAACGGACTCAATTAGCGCCTGACTATTCTGCGCCTTTTGGCTTTTAAGACGAAGAACATCGGTTTTACCGGACTGCCCTGCCCTGAAATTCTCCTCGGCAATTTGAAGATTTCGCTTAGTAAGAGATAGATTGTTCCACTGTATTTTTACATTGGTCTTCAAGATTAGAACATTAAAGTAGGCCTTAACTGCATCGAAGATTGTATCCAGTTGTCTAACATTGAACTTCTCCCGCTGTGCCTTTGCTAAACTCCTCTGAACTGCAATATTGGAGTTTGCTTCTGCAGAAAACAAAACCTGTTCCAGGGAGATATTTCCCATGGTGCTAATCTCAGGGTTATTACCATTTGATATTTTCGCCACTTCGGGGTCAAGATATGCCCCCCGGACGCTTACCTTCACATTGGGGAGATATGTACTTTTCGCCGACTTTATCTTTTGACTGCCTATCTTAACTTCCTTCGATTCAGATTGCAGAGAAAGATTTTTATTTAACACCACAGAAATCAATCGGGGCAGACTATAAATTTCCTTTGCATTGGGATTAAATTCGGGATTATCTATGAATTTAACACCTTCAAGCACTTTATAACTAAAGGGAATTCCCAGAGCCAGTGCAGTACTGCGATTTATTATAACCAACTTTCCGGCATCAATTAATACAGGTAACTTTGAAAAATTTGTCCCATTCACATAGGACTCAATGGAAAGGGCAATTCGGCGAAAGAAACGACTCAAATCATAATTTGAAATATTGGTTGCCAAAATTCCATTTTCAACATCATCTTTTCGAATTGCACTGAAAGAAACAATTTTGTGTTTAATCAGCAGACGAGATAATTCCCTAACCTCCTCTTTTTTCAGAGAAAAGGAGCTTGCCAGATACAAGGCATCAAGGCCGTCTAAATTTTTCACAATATCATTGAGTGTCTTATAACGAATGAGCTTATATCTAATTTTCTCCCCCTTTAAAACTCCACTCACAAGAGAATTAAAGTCCACCAGTTCGGCAATGGGGTCTTCCACAACAATTCCAACGGTTTTAAAATTAGATATTTTTTGAAGAATTTGTAATCGAGAGAGAATATTTTCAGAATATGTGAGATAGAGTAAATTCTTTATACCTGAAGTGGTGTTCTTTGTTATCTTTTTCCTGTCTCCACCGAAGATATCACCAATGGCAATGACAGGCTTGGGATAGACCTTGTTATGAAACAGAATGAAATTGTTGAACTTACCAAAAGAAATAATTATATCACAGCGTTTTAAAAGCTCTTCATAATTTTCATTTGCCACTTTTATACTATAACCATTGGTCAATATATCCGATTTATGGAAAACCATAGTGGCATCCTCGCCAACTACCGCCTTAACCTCCTTTCGCAGCTTCTTATGAACATAGTCCTTCGAAACAGAATCAACGGAATCGAATAAAACTCCAATGCGATAGTTCTTTTTTTGCCCAAAACAAGAAACCGACAAAAAGATTAGAAGTATTGTGAGTATTTTTTGCATTTTAAAACCAAATCTTTAATAACACTAAAATTCTCCACACTGTGACATTGACAAATAAAGTCAATAGAGCAGTGACTACTATTATAGAATATACAAAGAATAGCCTCTTTTTGCAACAAAAAATTATGGCACTCTCCCTTTCTCCATTATAGATTAGAAACTTGAGTTTACAATACCACAAAATCCCTAAAATTATCTCTATGAACTACCATGTTTTCCGAATTATATTCTCTCGTAAATGTTTTGGGAAGCTCATGTTTCTTTTTGTTTTTCCACTTCAGTTCAAATCCGAAGATTTTTCCACCATGCTCCTCGACAAAATCCACTTCCTGTTGCTGCTTTGTTCTCCAAAAATAAATTCTCGCCAAACTTTGCTTATACTCAATTTGTTTTAATCTTTCGGCAATTAAGAAATTCTCCCACAAAGCCCCCTTATCATTTCTAAGCTCAATGGGGGAAAAATCCCCAATTACCATATTTCGAACTCCCGTATCATAAAAATAAATCTTTTTATTGGTTTTTATTTCATTTCTAAGATTTCTACTGAAGCTATTTAATTTAAAAATAACATAGCCCTTTTGTAAAATATCAATATACTTACCAATGGTATTTTTATCCACATTCACTATTTGTGCAAGCTCTGAATAATTAACTTCACTGCCTATTTGAAAAGCCAGAGCCTGAACCAATCTATCAAGGACTTCGGGTTTTCTAATGTCGGAATAGGATAAAATATCCTTATATAAGTAGCTACCAACTAAATTTCGTAAAATATTGACTTCATCACCTATATTATTCAATACATCGGGATAGAAACCATATAACAATCTATTTTCCAAGTTCTGCTCAGCATACAAATATCCATGATGATGTTCATACTCTTCCCAGGAAATGGGGTACAAATGATATTCCCATTTACGACCGGTCAATGGTTCATTTATTTTATTGGTCAAATCAAATGCTGAAGAACCACTTACCAAGAGCTGAACATCTTTGAATCTATCGGTAATTATTTTCATAGTTATCCCAATACCCTCTATTCTCTGGGCTTCATCTATGAAGACATACTTATATTCTCCGAGAATATTTTTAATTTGCTCAGTATTGGGATTCAGAAGCAATGACCTGGCTGTTGAATCATCACCATTGAGAAACAAATAGTTTTTCTTTTTTAAAATAGCTTCAATTAAAGTAGTTTTTCCCACCTGGCGAGGTCCGATGAGAATAATGGCCTTCCGGGAACCAAGACGCCCCTTTATACTATCTTCTACATATCTTGAATACATATACATCCACCACAAAACATAACTTTTGGTGATTATAATCACCAAAAGTTATAACTTTCAGTGATTATAATCACCGTAGGTCATAAAATTCAATAAAACTTTTTTTATAAAGAAAAATCAATCAAAAAATTCCAAAACACTCCACTCTACATCATTCCGAAAAAAGATAATTACCCATGGCCACAAAATCTTTAAATGTTTCAAATCAAAGAAGTATCTTCAAGAAAACTTCTCAGAAGCGCATCAAAAATAAAGCCCGACTTTTTTCAAAGCCGGGCTTTATTACTTTAAAAGGAGTTTTCATGAAACGATTAATCCGGTCTCTCTCCCAGGGTAACCCAGAAGTTAGTCTTCTGCCCCTTTCTATATACAAGGAACTTGGCAGTTTTCCCTATTTTCATCTTTGATATGAGTAAAATGAGATCTCTTGGAGAACGAATGGACTTCCCGTCAACACTGAGAATAACATCTCCAACCTTTAAGCCCGCCTTCTGAGCAGGACCATTCTTAACCAAGCGACCGATGAGAACTCCCCGCTTCTTCTTAAATCCAAGCTCCTTGGCATATTCCTTGGTCAGCACAACGGGAACCACTCCAATATATGCCATGCGAACCTTGCCATACTTCTTAATCTGCCTTAGAGAATTCAGCGCCACATTGATTGGAATGGCAAAACCTATGCCAATATTGCCCCCGGTTCTGGAATAGATCGCCCGGTTTACTCCAACAACCTCTCCATCAATGTTAATGAGAGGACCGCCGGAATTACCCGGGTTAATGGAGGCATCGGTCTGAATATGGGAGTTCCCAAAACCATCAAGCTTTGTTCTACCCCTGGCACTGACAACTCCCGTGGTAAAGGTCTTATCAAGTCCGAATGGATTTCCAATTGCAATTACAAAGTCACCAACCTCCAACTTGGAAGAATTGCCAAGATAAACAGGCTTAAAGCGGCCCTTCCCCTCCACTTTTAAAAGCGCTATATCAACTCGCGGGTCAGTACCCACAATCTTGGCCTTATAGGTCTTTCCAGAAATGGTAACATTGACCTTGTCAACATTTTTCACCACATGATTATTGGTACAGATATAACCATCGGAAGTCAAAACAAAACCAGTTCCCAGTCCCTTGGACTTCCGCGTGGAAGGATGCTTTCCCCTATAGCCAAAAAACTCACGAACAATGGGGTCATCAAAGGGATCTAAGTTTTTCACCTTTATGGTCCGCTCAGTACTGATATATACAATGGAATCTTTATAGAGATTATATACATTGCGAAATGAATCCTGCATGGCATGAATGGCCTGATTTTTCGGATTATTCTTCAGGGGCGATTGCTTAAATGCCTGTGACAGAAAGGAGTTTTCCGCACTCAAAAAAGAAAATGAAATAACAATGGCTGCAAAAAAAGTTGTAACAAAGGCTTTCTTCATAAAAGGCTCCTATAATTTAAAATAAGAGAAGATAGAAAAATGCTTTTTCTTCCCAACATAACAGTTAGGTTCATCTTCAGGAGCTATGTTACAATTAAAATATTTTTTATTTAAAAGAAACCTAGTCTCCCTCAAACTCAACAAGAAAGTGGTACCTATAGCCCTTCTCCTCCAACTGCTTACGCCCACCCACATCGGGAAGGTCAACAACAAATGCCATCTCTGCAACCACTCCTCCAAGCTCCTCAACAAGGGCAGCCGCAGCAAGAGCCGTTCCCCCGGTGGCAAGGAGATCGTCAACGAGCAAAATTCGGTCCCCGGTGTTTATGGCATCTCTGTGAATCTCCAAGGTATCCGTACCATATTCAAGTTCATATTCATGGGAGATGGACTCAAAGGGCAACTTACCCGGTTTTCGAATGGGAATAAAGCCCTTTCCCAGCCTGGCAGCCAGGGCACCGCCAATGATGAAGCCCCTTGCCTCAATGCCTGCAACCAGGTCAATATCACCATTCCCATAGCGCTCTGCCAAGAGCTCCACCACCTCGTGAAAACCCCGGGCGTCCTTGATGAGGGTTGTAATATCGCGAAACATTATCCCCTCCTTGGGGTAATCGGGAATAGTTCTTATCTTTGATTTAATGGACATCTATTTCTCCTATGAAATTCCATATTAAAATCTGTTTTGCATCCATGCAAAAGAAAATTACGGGCATATCCCTTTTCCCGGCTTCGCCGGAAAAAGCGTCGGGCTCTCGCCTTGTATGCCACAGGCATATCATGCCTGTGGCATATCGGCTCCATCCCTTATGCGGTAAAACAGCAAGTTCACCTGAACCACATTCTTCATTCGCTTTGGCACATCACAAAAACTCAAAGTCTGAATATAACAACAGACTGGAAATTTCTATGTAAATGCCAAAGTGCTGTCAATGTTTTTTCTAAACTTTTTCTTTTTTATGCCAAAGCGAACTCAAAAGGTGCCACCCGCAGAGGAAAACCTGCGGGGCCAGAGACACATTATAGTGCCAGGTACACTTACAGAGGAAAACCTACGGTGTCAGAGACTCATTTCGGTGCCAGGTACACTCGCGGAGAAAAACCTGCGGTGCCGGAGAAACATTTTGGTGCCGGGCACACTTACAGAGGGAAACCTGCGGTGCCGGAGACACATTTTAGTGCCAGGTACACCCGCAGAGGGAAACCTGCGGTGCCGGAGAAACATTTCGGTGCCAGGCACACTCACAGAGGAAAACCTGCGGTGCCGGAGACACATTTTAGTGCCAGGCACACCCGCAGAGGGAAACCTGCGGTGCCAGAGAAACATTCGGGTGCCAGGTACACTCACAGAGGAAAACCTGCGGTGCCGGAGAAACATTTTGGTGCCAGGTACACTCGCGGAAGGGAAATCTGCGGTGCCGGAGAAACATTTCGGTGCCGGGCACACCCGCAGAGGAAAACCTGCGGTGCCAGAGAAACATTTCGGTGCCAGGCACACTTACAGAGAAAAACCTGCGGTGCCGAAGACACATTTTGGTGCCAGGCACACTCACAGAGAAAAACCTGACCCGCAGAGGAAAACCTGCGGGGCCAGAGACACATTATAGTGCCAGGTACACTTACAGAGGAAAACCTACGGTGTCAGAGACTCATTTCGGTGCCAGGCACACTTACAGAGGAAAACCTGCGGTGCCAGGCACCTTTTACAGGATTATGTCTCATTAAATTGAGAAGATAAGGCTTCACTAAGATATTGACCATGAAGCCCCAATGTTTTTTCAGAAATTAGAAGTCCAAGGTATCCATCAATACTACAAGTTCTTTTTCACCCCATAAACTTAAAAAAAGTCATCATGAAAGTCATTACGGTGAAACCGAGGAACATAAAGGATAATACCAATCTGAACCGTTTATCAATCTGCTCGAAGCGTTTATCAACCTGCTCAAATCGTTTGTCAACCTGCTCGAAGCGTTTGTCAACCTGCTCAAAACGCTTATCAACCTGCTCAAAGCGTTTTTCCATGAGCTCAAAGCCCTGCTTCATCAACTCCCGCTGATGTTTAAGCTCCTCTTCCACTCTGATGATTCGTTCTCTCTGCTCAAAATCGACATCGCTGAATTTGCCTCTTCCATTATGAAGCAGTTGTGGGAACTTCTCTGTGATATATTCACCAATATATGCTAAATCCTGTTCCGTGAGTTTAGATGAAATATTTTCCATTTCCATAAAACCTCTCATATAGTGAATTCTACACTATCCCTTCATTTTGTCAAGGCTTATAAGTTAATGGATTATGTAAAATTTTAAAAAACAATGAGTCTCTCTGCCTCTGGAGCTCACCTCTTCCTTGACCAGCGGTAAAACAAAACAGTGAGAGCTGCCGAGGCATTGAGAGACTCCACCTCTCCTGAAATGGGAATTGACCATGAGTTTTCTCGCAATTCCAGGGGCAGCCCGGGCCCCTCCATTCCGGGAATTATGAAAAAGCTCTCGGGAAAATCTACTTCCTCAATATCAACTCCTCCGGTGTCAAGGGAATGGAAGTGCTTCTCATTTTCAGGGAACTCCGAGAGAAGCTCATTAAGAAAGGGGCCTCTTAAAAATTCTGCGGAAAAAACCGTCCCTGCTGAAGACCTTATTGCCTTGGGGTGAAATGGAGAGGCTGCCCCTTGAAGTAAAATAATTCGCTCAATGCCAAATGCCAGTGCAGACCTCACGGCAGCTCCCACATTCACAGGGTCTTGAAAGGGAATTATGGGATTGCAACCCGGTACAAGGTCGCCCTTCCACTGTGAGAGCTCAGGCATGGGAGCAGTGAGGAAGGGCGTCCGCCCCTTGGCAAGGTCCAATTCGTTAAAAAGTGCCTTTTTCAGAATGAAGAGCCCTCCCCGGGACTCCGCCTCTTCAATAACTTCATTGAATTTAGGGTCATTTTCGCAGTAGTCATCGGGGAGGAGGAGTTTGACTCCTCCAAAACCAAACTTTTCAATGTAATCGAAAATAATTTTTCGCCCGGAAACAACCACCGACCTGTTCTTCACCGCACCGTCACCGGCGATTGCCCTTTTGAGTTCCCTGAATGTCTTGTTGTTTTCCGAGACTATGGCCGTGCCCGGAGTCTCTCCCTCAATCTTCATGATTTTATATATTTTACGAAAGGTTTCGCCGGTCTTTTTAAACTGCAAAACCCTCCTGCCATGTCCGATTTGAGGGAGTTTATATGCCCGGTCCAGTAGAAGCGAGAAGTCCCGGATATTTTCATCACTCAGGGCGCGGAGGTCTCCGTCAACATCGGGGCCCTTTAAAAAGGTGACGGTGCCACCTTCGGGAAGAAAGTGACTCACCCTGGTGAGGGTCTCGGGAATATCTTCAAGAGCCCGGGTTACCACTCCTGCAATATTAAAAAAAGACTTTTCCGTAACCTTATGAGGATAGAACGACACCCCCTGAAGTCCCAGCTCATTCACCACCCTGCGAAGAAAATCTACTCGTTTTTTACGCTGCTCAGCGAGAATAATTTCAATATCGGGGAACATAATCTTAATGGGAATACCGGGGAAGCCTGCCCCCGTGCCTATGTCAATGAGCGAGGGAGGGAGCTCAACGAATTTTGTGAAAAGCAGAGAGTCCACAAAGTGTTTCACCATGAACTGCTCCTCCCCCTTTATGCGAGTCAGGTCATTGTCCCGGTTATTTTCTATTATGAGATTGTAATATTTCAAAAACTGTTCAAGCTGATTGGCCCGGGCATTGAACCCCGCCTCTTTTAAAAACTTTTCGATTATTTTAGTATTCATTCTATCTCCAATAAATGGATGGCTTCTCACAAGAGATATGCTCTGCATAATTGAGTCAAGCACTAAGTTGTAAAAGATGTTCCCACAACCTGGGTAAATACCTTGTTCCGGGAAGTTAAAATCACATAAAAAATTATTTTGAAAAATTTTTATCTTGAAAATGTAGGAGCTTTGGGTATATACTTCCTGAATTAAAATAAAAAGGAATGAACAATGAAAAAGATATTTCTAACCGCAATTTGTTTCGCCATAGCTTTACCCATTTTATCCTGCAAGTCCCTTCAGGATAATCTCAATGCCAGAAAAAATCTCCAAAAGTGCAAATACGAGTTTGTCAAACTTGACCCCGGCTCAGTGCAGCTAAAGGGGATGAAGCTCAACACAGTGAGTTTTGATGCCATTTTTCAAATAAGCAACAGGGCGTCAACCGATGTAATAATGGATAAAATGGAGGGAACGGTTCTCATAAATGACAAAGAAACGGCAACATTCAGCCATGACCGTGTTCTGAAAATAAAGAAGGGCCAAGTAGCCCGGGAACCCATTTCAATTTCCATTCCCTTTATGACTACAATCAAATCTCTAGGCTCCATGCCCAAGTACCTGACCTTGGATGTTACATTTTACATGAATCTCATGGTGGGGCAGTACAAGCTGGGAGGGGACATTCCAATCAATATTAAGATAAGAAAGAAAATTCCCTATAAAAAAATTCAGAAGATGGCAGTAAAGGCAGCCCGAAAATCCATTGGAGGCTCCTGGAATAATTTATTCCAATAGTTCATTTAAAATGCAGGAGTTCAAATGGAAGAGTACTTTAACCAAGCAGCTAATATTCTAAAAAAGTCACAGGCTCTTTTGATAACATGCGGTGCAGGGATGGGGGTTGACTCGGGCTTGCCCGATTTCAGAGGAAACGAAGGCTTCTGGAAGGCCTACCCCCCCATGAAAAAACTGGGCAAGGGCTTCATGGACATGGCAAACCCCATCTGGTTCAGGCAATCCCCTGAAATAGCATGGGGCTTTTACGGCCACAGGTTGAACCTGTACAGGCGAACCATTCCCCACGAAGGTTTTCAAATGTTAAAAGAAATGGGTGAATCCATGAAAAGGGGCCTCTTTGTCTTCACCTCCAATGTGGACGGTCAATTTCAAAAGGCAGGCTACGACCATGACCGCATAGTTGAATGCCACGGGTCCATTCACCATTTCCAGTGCACCTCGCCCTGTTCATCGGAAATTTGGGACGCCTCGGAGGAGGAGGTCAATGTGAACGAAGAGCTTTTCATGGCACAGGACCCCATTCCCCAATGCAGGCGGTGCATGGAAATAGCAAGACCAAACATTCTGATGTTCGGTGACTTTGGCTGGAACAGCGAAAGAACTTCAAAACAGGAAATAGCCCTGGAGAAGTGGCTGAGAGAAATCAAAGACAATGGCGAACGGCTCACAATTATTGAAATAGGCGCAGGAGAAGCCGTTGCCACTGTGAGAATGACCTCACAGGGAATTGCCAAGTCAATGGGAGGAAGCCTTATCAGAATTAACCCCAGAGACTATGACATTCCTACGGGAGAACATGTGGCAATTCCCAAAGGCGGCCTTGAAGGCATAAGGGGAATCTTTGAGCAATTCATGCATGGATAAATAATGGAGGGACTTGCCTTAATAGACCCCCGCCTTTCCAGGGCTATTTCCACCGCTTTAAAGCAACATGGTTTAGAGCCCATTGCAATTCCCCTCTGCTCAAGGGTTGCCGACCCCATTGCGGGTCATCCGGACATTCAGTTGTTTCTTTCCGGGAGAAACTGTTTTGTACACCCGGAGATGCCCCGGGACTTTCTGAAAAAGATAGCCCCCTTTCTGGAAATTGTACAGGGGGACTCATATCTTGGAAGAAATTACCCCGAGGACATAGCCTATAATGTTGCCCAAGTTGGAGGAGTTGCATTTCACAAAAGTGCAAAGACAGATTGTAAAATAATCAGTTTTTTTCAAAAAAATGGAGTTGAATTGGTTGATGTGCCCCAGGGATATTCCCGATGCTCCACTGTCATAGTGGATGACAGTTCAATCATCACTGCAGATGTGAAGATAGACAGAGCTGCCCGGGAAAGGGGGCTTAACTCCCTGAAAATTGACCCGGGGCATGTGGAGCTCCCGGGCTATAGGTATGGATTTCTCGGTGGTGCAACGGGACATCACGGAAAGTATGTATTTTTCACAGGGCATCTCAACCACCACCCCAATGAAAAGGAAATCATTGAGTTCATAAAGTCCCGAGGCAAGGAGCCGGTCTTTCTCTCAAATGAAAAGGTAGTGGACGGGGGCTCCATAGAAATTGTTCCTCGTTTCTGAGGGTTATCTCCTGAATTTTTTCATCATATACTGTAGCCCCAAAAGGAGCAGTATGGTGAGAATCATCTTAATCCAAAAGTTGCTGTCTGCATTTTTGAGATTATCAACAAACTTTATTCCCTCACAGCCCGAGGCAAATGCTACAACCAACCAAAGGGGAAATAATTTAAAAAAAGTCATGGTTACATCCTAATTTTATCTACATCAACAAGATGTATGATACTTACTATTAAGTCAATAAATATTATACTTTAAAAAAGTAGGCTTATAAACATCGTCCATGAATGGATAGTCTATTTGCACAAGTCGGTTGTGGTCATAGTGGTAGTGAATTGCCCTGTGCATTAAGCGATGCTGTGATTTTTCGGGTCATATTCCCTGCACTGTCCTATGTGAAGATTGTTCTGCCCGTGTCGGGGTTGCTGATTGTGTAAGGAGTGCAATTCAATTTGGGCGTCCCCCTCCCTTTTATTAAAAGCACATGGCAAATGATTAAATAAATATTCCATAATCTTATTATATATTATCAATAATGCAACTATTATTTCACTGCATTATGTCTCATTGCCATGTGCTTACGAAATACGATTATTTACCTGAAAACACAGAAACTCTGACAACTTCCAGTCGGGTCGTGCTCTCGCCTTGTATGCCTGCGGCATATCGGCTCCATCACTGATGCAGGTCTTTGCCCCCAGCCAATAGCTTTCATTATAAAAAATAATCATTCAGGAATCTCATCCAGTTCTTCAAAATATAAATCATAACCATAGGTATTGTTAGGGTCAGCCCAAGAGGTAATTGAAAAATAACATACATCATTTTTCCTTATGTCGTTAAAATACCTAAATGTTGCTTCAATAGGCGAACACCCCACCTGACGAAGTTTAGAACCAAGTTCTCGTAAAAATTTAGAATTTTCAAAATATTGTATTAATATCGTAGAAGTTCCTTTAGGGAAATTATCTGCATCAATATATACGCCTTTTCCTCCATGAGATATAAATTTAAAATTCATTGTATAGCTACCGCCAATATTAATTTTGTAACAAGTCTTGCTTTTAACCTTATAAGGTTTATCTTCACTACTAATACTATTTATCTCTACAAATCTTTTACAGTCAGTACGCGGTTTATTCCAATCAATTGTACACATAAAAATTTTATAACAAATAAACCCAATTGCAATATATATAATATATCCGTGCTTTAAATCTTTAAACATAAAGATAACCTCATTTCTTGAAAATTATTATAGAACAATTAAATTAATAACTTAGAAACTTTAATTTATCTGCACATTAATCTCCTCCATTCTCGAATTCTTTTTCATAATCAAAATTAGGCTCAGGTTCTAAACTTCCTGAATTTAAAATACTGTCTATTTCTCCAAGCATCTTATTATATTTTTTCTGTAAATTTGAGTTAATTGTTCTGCCATTTATAGCCTTTATAGTGTTTCTTATACCCTTTAGTAAGCTTTTCATAAATGCTTTTTCATTTTCATTCATTTTTTTTGTAAAATTGTAATCAGACGGCCCCAATTCTGGCCCTGATTTACCGAAAGAAGCACCAAAACCATATCCGACACTAAAATTCAAGCCGGTTTCTCCATCATCGCTAAATAATATACCACCCCCCAATAAACCGTAGTCACCTGTTACAGTCCCCCATCTTTGCTTTGACCAATCTGCTTTTGTATCAGTTGAATATCCACAAATATCTAAACCTCCATCTATACGAAAACCGGAAGAAGGATTTGTTCCAAAACCTTCATAAGCAGTTATTTGGCCATTATATATTTCATACAACCTACCACCATAGACAGCCCCTCCTGAAAATATTGAAAACTCACCTTTAAGCTGAACTGTTATTATAAGATTCCCGTCCGGGTCGATATATTTGGTCGGATTCTGCCCTGCATACTGGTAAGCATCCAGGTTTATTGGGTTATACACCCCTCCCATTCCGGGTAGCTTAGCTGTCTCATCATTATTATATTGCCAGTAGTAGTCATGGTCTGTGTCAAGGTCATCTGCTTTCGGCAGATAGTCTCCTTTGGCAAGCGGTGGGTCTGCGGCTATCCATCTTGATAGTTGTGCGAAATAGTATCTCTCCCCGAAGTAATACCAGCCTGTCTCCTTGTCTTGCTCTTTAGATGTATATTTATAGGGTGTACTCTGCTGTTCGCTGCTAACCTTGTTGTGTATCCAGGTCTCTCCGAAGGGGAAGTATTCCAAAGATTCATAGAACTTTCCGTCTTTGTCTGTAACCACAGAGCTACTTCCCAGATGGTCGGGGTGGTAGTAATATGCCCCATGGTCTGTCTCTACCATCTTCCCTGACTGCTCCTCTTTCATAACAAGGTGTATTTAACTCTCAAAATAATCATAAAATCTCTAATATGTTTATGTATCTTACAGTTCCACAAACTATATAATACCTACTTTTTGGCAACGACCCAAAAAGTAGGCAAAAAGGCCGCCTAGTCAAACGCCCTAGGACGGCTTGCCTTCTCGTATCAGAGACATATTCAATGGTCTGCAGATTCACATCCATGTAAAAGCTGCAGACCCCGGACAATTCAATATCCTATTGAATTGTCTTTATTGAGA
>PDWJ01003788.1_pt1 | contig 16715 bp, 15 predicted proteins | sample 1430881 | NCBI WGS metagenome assembly PDWJ01 (sample SAMN01162460, study PRJNA174530) | Oral metagenome, whole genome shotgun sequencing project. | biome: Marine environment; feature: Marine mammal; material: Swab sample of the gingival sulcus; isolation source: swab sample of gingival sulcus... | reverse complement strand
TTTGGTACTTCAAAATCATGCTTCTCAAGCAGTTTTTGCATTATGGTATCAGTAACAGCACCCTCTATACGCTCTTCACGCTGCCTGGCAAGACGCTCCTTTATGGATTCCTTGACGTCATCAATGGATTTGAAGTTTTCACCGGCAGCTTTTGCAAACTCATCATCAAGCTCAGCCAGATCACGCTCCTTCACCTCTTTCACGGTAACACGAAACTCAACGGTCTTACCCTTCAGAATTGGATTTGGGTGGGTCTCAGGAAAGGCAACCTCGTGGCTTTTTTCTTCACCCGCATTCATTCCAATGAGTTTCTCCTCAAACTCGGCACCCATATTTCCACTGCCAACATCAACAGAATAGTCTTCCTGCTTTACCTGAGGCATTTCGTGGCCTTTGTGATACCCTTGAAAATCAACGACAACAACATCTTCAGCCTGAACAGAACGCCCTTCTACGGGTTTGAGCGCAGCCATCTTCTTGCGCATAGCTTCAAGCTCTAACTGAATTTCTTCGTCAGTTACAAGAATCTCTTCTTTTTCAATTTCAAGCCCTTTATAATCTCCAAGCTCAAACTCAGGGCGAATGTCAACTTCTGCGACAAAGGTAAAGGAACCGTCATCATTATACCGTGCATCCTTTACATCGGGATGGGTTATAGGATCAATTCCTTCCTTTTCGATAGCATCAAAGTAATTATCCTGAACAAGTTTCTCTCCCTGCTCGCTCTCCACCTGTCCCTTGTAATATTTCACAATAATGGAACGGGGTACCTTACCGCGACGAAAGCCCTTCATCTTCACTTCTTTTTTAAGCTTGTCGTAAGCATTATTCAATTTAGGCTGAACAGTTTCACCAGGAAGAGTAACTGTAACTTTTTTGGTAAGAGCGCTGATCTCTTCAACTTTAACATCCATCGAATCGCTTCCTTTAGATTTTTTTTATGATAAACAACGGAACATCCAAAAACAGCCCGAACAACCCAGATCAAAGGCTGCGGACTGTGGTAATTCAGGCAGATATTTGATTTTACTATTTTCCTGCAAACGAAATTTTCAGATATAAAAACTGGTGCGAGAGGGGGGAGTCGAACCCCCACACCGCAAGGCGCCAGATCCTAAGTCTGGTGCGTCTACCAATTCCGCCACCCTCGCAGCCATTTTTATACCTTGTATATCCTCAAAAACAAGAATCTATGAACATTAACGAGCTCTCTCCCGTCAACGGGCTACTTAATATAGCAAATAACCATCACAGTCAAGTAGAATCGAAATAATTTATCCGCATCCCGGTTCGAAAAAAAACATTAATGCCCCGAAGTTCCGTGTTTCATTCTCTGCCGTATCAGGAGGTTATCTGCGTAAAACATACAGGCTAATCCGCAAGCAAGAACCGTCATGAATGACACACTATCTCTATATGAACCACTTTTTTTCACATTGAAAGAAACTACTTGCCGACAAGCTCAATATGAAGTTGATCTTCCACACTACAGTTACTACCTTAGTTAAGGTTTTTATACCGGGAACAATGAAAAAACAAATTACTTTATCAACACAGGACACACGGAGAAATATAATGACCTATTCAAAACTGACATCAACCATATCTCTTGCTTTGCTGCTCACGGCAGCCCCCTTTGTCGCTTTTTCAGCACAAACCCCTTCTGGAGAAAATAACAGGGTAATCTGGAATCTACAGGATCAATGGAACTTTGATGGAAAGATCAAAAGCATGGTCCACGGTCTCGACGGTAAAAACGTCTACTTGCTCAACGACAAAAATGAAGTTGTTGTTTTAACTACCCATGGTATTGAGCTGGGGAGAGTTCCGGTAAACAAGGGGGTGACAGCTATTGACATATCTCCGAAGGGAGAAACTCTTTATCTTATTGATAACAACACAGGAACATTCACATCTCTTGATATAGATTTTGTTGTCGATATTGAAGTGACAGGTTCCCCTTTCAAGGGCCCTGAAGATGCACCGGTAACAATGACCATCTTTACAGATTTTGAATGCCCCTACTGCCGAAAACTTCCTCCCCTTGTTGAAAAAGTTTTCGAAAACAACTCTGAGAACCTTAAGATAGTTCTCAAAAATATGCCTCTCAATTTCCACAAAATGGCATTACCCGCTGCAAAAGCAGCCCTTGCCGCTCATATGCAGGGAAAATTCTGGGAATTTCACGACAAACTCTTTGCTGAGACCAAACTCACTCAGGAGAAAATAACGAAAATTGCCCAATCCCTTGAGCTGGATATGAAAAAATTCGAGAAAGACTCCGAATCTGGGGCCGTGCAACAAAAAATCCAGAAAGATCTCCATGATGCACAAGAGGCCGGAGTTACGGGTACCCCAACTGTATTCATCAACGGACGGATGCCACGACAGCGCAGTGTTGCCGGCTTTCAGGCTCTCATCGACTCTGAACTGAAAAAAGCTGCGTCCCAGCAGGACAAGTCTTTATGAGCAGCAAGCAAACCAGCCGAGAGCTCTCGTTTAGCAACCATGATCACGTCAGTGTGTTATATGGGGATCTTAACAAAAACATCAAGTGTCTCCAGAGATCATCCGGTGTTACCATCAATACCAAGGGCAGCACGGTAAAACTAACAGGATTAGCTCATGAGACCGAACTGGTCGCCGAATTGCTAACCCAGCTCTACACCCTTATAGAAAAAGGTTATCCGGTTTATAGCGCAGACTTTAGTTTCGGTCTCAAGATGCTGGAAGCAGATCATAAAGCCAGACTGGATAAAATTTTTCTCGACAAGGTGTATGTTACCACCCGGAATCGGGTTGTTTCTCCAAAGACAGGGAATCAGAAGATATATATCGACTCCATAAGAAAAAACGATATTGTCTTTGGAATTGGTCCGGCGGGTACAGGAAAAACCTACCTCGCCGTCGCCATGGCCGTTGCGACATTACACTCGGGAAAGGTTCGATCAATAATTCTGACCCGTCCGGCGGTGGAAGCCGGAGAGAAACTTGGTTTTCTTCCTGGAGATCTTAGCCAGAAGGTCAACCCCTACCTCCGGCCGCTATACGATGCACTTAATGATCTGCTGGGCTCCGAACGAACATTTGATCTCATTGAACAGGGAATTATAGAAATCGCCCCACTCGCCTTTATGCGCGGACGGACGTTGAGCAATGCGTTTGTCATTCTGGACGAAGCGCAAAACACAACCAGAGAGCAAATGAAGATGTTTCTGACCCGAATTGGTTTTGATTCGCAGGCGGTTATAACAGGAGACCTCACCCAGGTGGATCTCCCGTCCCGAAACCAGTCTGGATTATTGCAGGCCAGAAAGATACTTAGCAACGTTGAAGGGATTGGGTTTGCCAATTTTTCAAAAGATGATGTTGTACGGCATCCCCTTGTACAAAAAATAATCAACGCTTACGAAAAACAGAACAATGCCGGTTAACCTGACAGTACAATATGACGGACAATTTTCTGATCTTGCCGCAAAACAGTTGGGGAAGTTTGCAACATCCTTGCTCCAGGAGCTGGGTAAGTCAGAATACAGCGTATCTGTAGTTCTCGTTGGGGATCAGAGAATACAAGAGCTTAACAATCAGTACAGACACAAAAACAAGCCTACCAACGTCCTCTCCTTTCCTTTTGATATTAATGAAGAAATGGATATTTCTCAGCTGCAGGTGAAAGAGCTGGGGGATATAATTATTTCTGTGGACACAGCACTCCGGGAAGCCCTGGAATACAACCAGCCATTTAAGGACCGCATGAACTGGCTGGTTGTACATGGAATGCTCCATCTCGTCGGCTATGATCACGAGACATCAGAGCAGGACGCTATAGAGATGTTCGAAAAAGAAAAACAACTTCTTGCAAAACTAAAAAACAGGAGAACCAGGATGGCAAATCTAGCTATTAACGTCGATCACGTGGCCACTATTCGTGAAGCCAGGGGAATCATGGAACCAGATCCGGTAACGGCTGCCGGGATATGCGAACTTGCCGGAGCCTCCGGTATTGTTGTGCATCTCCGTGAAGACAGGAGGCATATTCAGGATCGTGATATCTATTTGCTCCGGGAAACAATAAAAACAAAATTGAATCTTGAGATGGGAGCTAACAAGGAGATAATTGATATCGCCCTTGATGTTCAACCCGATATGGTCACCCTTGTTCCCGAAAAGCGCAAGGAACTAACCACTGAAGGCGGGCTTGATGTCCTGTCCCAGATGAAAAAACTCACCAAAACCATAAAACGTTTTGACAAGGAAAATATACCAGTTTCGCTTTTCATTGATCCAGATATCAACCAGCTAAAAGCCGCACATGAAGCAGGCGCAACCTTTGTAGAGCTGCATACAGGCCGCTACAGCGATGCCCTGAGTGAAGACCTGCAAGCCAGTGAGTTTGCTCTTATCGGAGAAGCAGCCGAAGAGGCTGTTAACCTCGGCTTAAGAGTTAACGCAGGTCACGGACTAAACTACCACAATACAGCGGCTATTGCGTCTCTTGACTCAATAGAAGAACTCTCCATAGGGCACGCAATTATAGCCCACGCTGTTTTTGTTGGTCTGGAACGGGCTGTAAAAGAAATGCTCGCTATAGTAAACCGAGCTGAGTTGGCTATTTAATCATAAGAAATTCAAGTTGGTGCTCTTCATAATTGACAAACCAAAATCAGTTATGGTAAAAGCACTCTCACCCTGCCTGGATGGTGGAATTGGTAGACACCCGAGACTTAAAATCTCGTGGGCTTAAAGCCCGTGCGAGTTCGATTCTCGCTCCAGGCACCAAGTAAAATCAAGCGGCTAAGAGTTTTTTTTAAGAAATACTCTTAACCGCTTTTTTTATAGAGTCACAGTTTGAACTGAGATTTCCACTCGCCGGTTCTGAGCCCTGCCCTCGGGATTGTCAGTACCATCCGGTTTGCTGTTGGCTGCCACAGGCTCGGTTTCGCCATGCCCGATAACCTTGTATCTTGCCCGCGTCTCACCTTTGTCAACCAGCCATAACTGTACCGCTCTGGCCCGGCGAATTGAAAGAGCCTGGTTGTAGTCCTCTGAACCCTTGGCATCAGTATGGCCATGAATGACCACAATCCCTTTACCCTTTTGCTTGATAATGAGGGCCACCTTGTGCAGTTGCTCCTCTGCCTCTGGCTTGATATCCGCCTTATCAAAGTCAAAAAGTACATCGGCGGAAAGCTGGATGATAATCTCATTATCCAGCACCTGGGCCCGTAGATCGGCAATAGCCTGTCGCAGGTTCAATGCCATCCCGTTTGTCCCCAAAGCAAGCCCTTGAATCTCACGGATGTCTGATATTAATGTAACAGCCCCTCTTTCGGAGCCCAAACGATCAACAGCGGCCTGATCTGATGCCAAAATCTCAGCTTCGCTGGGAATCAGGCTCTGTTCAGCAATCGAGTCGCAGGTCAGAGAAAGAAGCAGAACAAACAGCAAACATCCTGTCATCGCTTTCATCGGCTGATCTCCACGTCATCAAAAGGCGATATCTCAGGGAGATTGATTTGAACACTGCTGACCCCTTCTGGAGGGGCGGGAAACTTGTACCAAACGATCTTCTTTTCACCCTCAGAGAGATGAACATGTGTCGCCGGAAATATTTCCCATTTATTTTTTATATACTGTTTAAAAGAACTTATCGGGCCAGCAAGCCACACTCCCTTTTCATCTTTCAGAACTTGGTATTTTTTGGATTCGGTATTATCGATGTAATGCACCTCATCTATTTTATAGGTTACTTCAGCTGAAGAACTACCCGTATTGCGGAAGGCAAAGACAACGGAAAGTACCTTGCCGCCAACCTTGGCACGCATGAGATCAACCTCAACACCATCTGGACCGTATTGGGTTTGTAATGCCGTTTGTGCAATGCCTGTTGAGAAACAGGTCAAAGGAAGAACCAGTGTTAAACAGAGAAGCCAGAGATTACGCTTGGTTTTCATTGTTACCTCCAAAGTTGCATTTTGGGACGATAACCGCGCAGCCATTATCGACACGGTTCAAGCCCAAAATAAGGGAATACATCGTTTATCTCTATTGAAATAATATCAAAAAACCGCCTACAAAAATCAAGGCCCCAAAACCAATACACTCATAAAAAGGTTCACGGCCCCGGTCATAATAAAAAGGTTTACGGCCCTGGTCAAGGTTCCAGCAATATTTTACACAAGACTATCGTCTCATAACAGCCTGTTTTCGAAGAATAAACTTCTCCGCATAGGTTGAGCCGTACAGACAGCAGCTGGCTGGCGCAAAGACACCGCCTAATCCCACCCCAGACCTCTCAATTGCGTTCTTCAACTGCTATTACAATACTGTTTTTACGGGTATCCAAACCTACATATCTTATGGTATGTTTTCCTGTGATTTGTCTCCTCGGTTGTGGCTCTGGATAAAAATGATTACCTTATCATTTCAGCCCACGTTGACAAGGCGATCAAGTCTCTTCTATATCACTTGACGAAAAAACATTATGTCTAATTGGATCTGAAGAAAACAGTCCTTATATTTTAAAGCCCGCAATTCTTTCACTCTTTATTAATTTTATGCAATCATCAGTAGGAATCGTCGAAAAACAATACTTTACCTTTGCTGAAGCTCCAGACAAAGTGATCCTGGAAAGCGGTGCAGAACTAGGCCCGGTCACCATAGCCTATGAGGCATACGGAACCCTGAACGAAACCAGGGATAATGTTATCCTCATAAATCATGCCTTTTCGGGGGACTCCCATGTGGCGGGACATTACAAGACAGACAAGGAAGGAGATAAACCCGGATGGTGGGATTTTCTTGTGGGACCGGGCAAGGGTATAGATACCAGTAAATTTTACGTTATTTGCCCCAATATCCTTGGAAGCTGCATGGGTTCCACGGGCCCCGGCTCCATCAACCCGGAAACGAACCAACCTTACGGACTCAAGTTCCCGATGATGACTATCGGAGACATCATTGATACCCAGAAAGCCCTGCTCGACCATCTGGGAATACAAAGGATCAAGGCCGTTATTGGCGGCTCTGTAGGCGGAATGCAGGTACTGGAATGGTGTGTGAAATATCCCGATATGGTAGAGGCGGCGGTGCCCATCGCCACCACCATGCGTCACTCCGCGCTGGCAATAGCGTTCAATGAAATTGCCAGACAATCAATTATGGCGGATCCAAACTGGTGCAGGGGTGATTACTATGGGGGAAAGCATCCAGATATGGGGCTTGCTGTGGCCCGGATGGTGGGCCATGTCACATATCTTTCTGATGAAGCCATGCGGCGAAAATTTGGCCGACGCCTTCAGAATAAAGATAACCTTTCCTACGGCTTTGATTGTGATTTTCAGGTAGAAAGCTACCTGCGCTATCAGGGCTCAAAATTTGTTAACAGATTTGATGCAAACTCTCTGCTTTACATCACAAAAGCTGCTGATTATTTTGATATTACCGAACAAATGGCTGCCAGCGGCCCTATAAAGGGGAAACGAGGGCACAACATCAAATATCTTGTGATATCCTATAGCTCGGACTGGCTTTACCCAACCTACCAGGCCAGAGAGCTGGTTCAGACATTAAAACGTTCAGGACAGGATGTGAGCTTCTGCGAGATAGAGGCTGATTGCGGTCATGATGCCTTTCTTATCCAGGACGACAGGTTATCAACATTAATCCAGGGCTTCTTAGATGGTATCCCCCCATACAGACAACATACGATTTGATCTCCAGATTATCGGCTCCATCATTCCCGAGGGAAGCAGAATCCTCGACCTCGGCTGCGGCAGCGGCGATCTGCTCGCATGGCTGACAGAACAAAAGGGAGTTAAAGGGACAGGCATAGAGCAAAATAAGGAAAAGGCAGCCCATTGTATTGGCCGCGGACTCTCAGTACTCCAGGGAGACCTTAACGACGAAGTGGATGATTATCCCGATGAGGCCTTCGACTACGTTATTCTCAGCCAGACCCTGCAACAAGTGTTTGAACCTGCACGATTGCTTTACTCCCTTGCAAGAATTGGCAAGAAAGTAATCGTCAGTTTTCCCAATTTCAGCCACTACGCCCACCGAATGCAACTGTTTTTCAAGGGAACAGCACCCAGAAGCCCGGAACTGCCATATTTCTGGTACGACACCCCGAATATCAGGGTGATTACATTTAAGGATTTTCGACAATTCAGTAAGGACGTCGGCTACCACATCATTCAGGAAATCGCGATTAATACCAACGCATCAAGAAACAAGGGCCAGGTTATAAAATATTTAAGTAACCTCCGTGCAACCTACGGAATTTATGTCATAGAAAAAATACGCAACAACTAAACGAATTATGCCTCAGACACCAAAACAGACTCCAGACAGAACCTGCTTATCGCCCCAGTACGACCACACAATAATTGACTGTGACAGTTTCCACAACCGGGTACCCGAAGTTGTAAAAGAACTACTTGACTCCTGGAATTCCAAGGAATGTTACGAGCATATCGGCCCGGTATCCATACCATCTCACAAGAAGATAATAGAGATTGTAGAGCAGGCCAAACGGCTCCTTTTTCCAGGATATTTCACAGATACAAAGCTCCATGCCGCCAATATTGAATATTATATTGGCAAGCAGACTACCGATCTTTATGAAAAAGTGGTTGAACAAATTACCATGGCCATCCGTCACGATTGTCGGAGAAACAATCTCCCCTGCACAAACTGCGAAACCCAAAGCCATAAATACGCCCTAAAATTCATAGAAGCCCTCCCCAGGGTTGCGGCGGTTCTCGCGACAGATATCCGTGCAGCCCTGGAAGGTGATCCTGCCACAAAGACTCCTGATGAGATCATTTTCTGCTACCCCGGCTTGCTTGCAACATTGATCTATCGACTTGCCCATGAGCTTTATCTACTGAATATTCCAGTTATTCCACGAATTATGACCGAATATGCCCATAGTCTGACAGGGATTGATATTCATCCGGGAGCAAGTATTGGTGAAAGTTTTTTCATTGACCATGGTACCGGAGTTGTTATCGGAGAAACCACAGTTATTGGCAACAATGTACGAATCTACCAGGGAGTCACCCTGGGTGCACTCTCTCTTCCACGGAATGCCGGAGAGAAACTCAGAAACAAAAAACGCCATCCGACCCTCGAAGATAATGTTATCGTCTATGCAAACACAACAATTCTTGGTGGGGACACTGTGATCGGCGAAGGTTGTGTAATTGGCGGTAATATCTGGATAACATCGAGTGTGGAAACCGGAACCAGAGTGCTGCTCAAGCGTCCTGAACTTATTTACACACATTCCAAATAAAAAAACACATTATGATGAAAACAATTCTGAATTCAGTTGGCAACACTCCCCTTATACATCTTGCCAGTTTTTCAGCAAATACCGAAGCGGAGATTTTTGGCAAGCAGGAGTCCCGCAACCCCCTGGGAAGTGTAAAATGCAGAACTGCCGTTGCAATGATAGACGCTGCAGAACGGGAGGGAAAAATCAATGAAAAATCAACAATAATAGAACCCACCAGCGGCAATACAGGGATTGGCCTTGCCTTTGTCTGTGCCCGTAAAAGACTCTCTCTTATTTTAACCATGCCTGAATCCATGTCCCTTGAGCGGCGAAAACTCCTCAAACATCTTGGTGCCCAATTGATTCTGACTCCGGCTGCGGAAGGGATGAAAGGGGCAATAAAAGAAGCGGAAAAACTTGCCAAGAATACAGAAAACAGCTTTATGCCCAACCAGTTTACCAACCCTGCAAATCCTGAAATACACAGAACAACAACCGCTCCTGAGATTTTGCATGCCATGAACAATGATTTTGATATTTTTGTCGCAGGAGTGGGAACAGGGGGGACAATAACCGGTGTCTCGGAGGTGGTGAAAAAACGGCTTCCTCATCTTATTTCTGTTGCCGTGGAGCCAGAGGAATCACCGGTATTATCCGGAGGCTCTCCTGGGCCGCACGGAATTCAGGGTATTGGCGCAGGCTTTGTGCCGGAAATTCTGAATACAGATATTATAGACAAGATTATCAAGGTTAATCTGGAAAACGCAATTGCTGCATCCCGGGAGTTGGCCAGAGAGGAGGGCATTTTCTGCGGCATATCCAGTGGAGCTGCTGCGTATGCCGCCAGAAAGCTGGCACAAATGAAAGAGAATTGCGGTAAAAAAATAGTCGTCATCCTGCCTGATACCGGGGAGAGATATCTCACAACCTCACTTTTTCAAAATTAACGCTGTTTTGAAGCAAAGATTACTTAGGCCCGAATCCGTGAACGTTAACCATGAAGGGTGATGATTCTTTCAAATCATCACCCTTCCTCATCAAAATACTCCGCAAAAAAAGAATTATTGCTTTTGATAGAAAATATATCTCAAATGCCTCTTTGGAACAAACCTTGGACAAACCCCGCTAAGAGACTCCGTTGAACCAATTATGAGATAACCGTCGTCGGCCAGGCTGTCAGCAAGTTTGTTAAAAAGTTTTTTTCTATCAGCAAGAGTAAAATAGATAGCAACATTGCGGCAGAAGATAATATCGAATTTGCCAAGAGCAGTAAAAGACTGTAATAGATTTTGTTTCTTAAAGGTGACCATAGCCCGGAGTTCATCTTTGATTTTCCAGGAATCGCCGGCAAGAGTAAAATATTTTTGTAAATATTTTTTATCCAGGCCCCTTTCTATTTCAAACTTGTTGTATTTTCCGTAACTAGCCTGGGAAATCGCTGCATCGGAAATATCAGTACCAAGAAGCCTGAACGCAAATTGAGGATCGTTTTTTAGCAGTTCTTTAATAACTATACAAATCGAATAAAGCTCTTGTCCCGTAGATGCTGCGGCACTCCAGATGTTTATCCGGGTTTTGGTTCGGCTTTGGACGGAACGAGCATCAATAAGTTCAGGTAGAATCTTGTGCTGCAAAAGTTCAAAAGGCCCCTTATCCCGAAAAAAAAGAGTCTCATTGGTGGTAATGGCATCAATAATACTTCTCTCCAGCTCTTTTCCCGGTTCACGTTTTGCCTTGTTACAAAGCTCCTGATAGGAGGAGCAGTTATTATTCTCCGCCAGTGAGCTAAGTCGCGTTTCAAAAAGATAGGTTTTTGACTGATCAATATATATCCCTGTAATAGAGTGAATATATTGAGAGACAAGCTGAACTTCTGAAGGGGTAATCCTGATCATAATGTCTTTTCCCGGTTCGGGCAGTCTGGTGCAAAAAAGCACGCTTTGCGAAAAATACTAAATTATTTTCAGCAAAGTACATACTTTTATCCGTAAAGGTTCATCACACCTGTGTTACGGATTTTGTTATTTCATCAGCTATCTTTTCCAAGGGAAGGATAATATCAAGGTAGCCTTGCTCTGCAGGAGCTTTGGGCATTCCATACACAATACAGGTTTGTTCGTCCTGACCTATAGTGTACGCAGCTTTTTCCTTTAATAAACCCAACCCTTTGGTTCCGTCTGAGCCCATACCGGTCATAATAACAGCGGTGGTTCTGCCAACATAATAATCTCCAACGGATCTGAAAAGATAGTCCACCGATGGTTTACAAGAATTTTCCGGAGGGTCATCGGTAATCTTGATCCGTCTATGCCGACCATTTGTGTCGGCAACCAGTTTCATTTGTTTTCCACCAGGCGCAATATACACTGTGTTTGCGAGAATATTTTCTCCATTTTCCGCTTCTTTCACTTTGAGTGAACATTTTTTATCAAGGCTGGCTGCCAGGGATTTAGTAAATACTGGCGGCATATGTTGTACAATGAGTACCGGAACTCCAAGATCTCCCGGGAGTTTTGGAAGCATAGAGTTAAGTGCGTTTGGACCTCCCGTAGAAATCCCAATAGCAACAATTTCGGACTTGCCTCTCCGAACCGCTGGCTTTGTCCCTGATTTAGAGGAAAATGAACTTAAGGGTTGCGGCCTCTGAGCATATCCTCTACGAAAGGCAGAGGTACCCGGCCCTGATTTCTCTGTAAATCGTCTGCTTGTCAGTTTAGTATGAGCGTATGCCTTCAACATGGGACCAAGAGCATTTTTGATTTCTCTTTTACTCTCAGCCTGGGTCGCTGACTGGGGTTTTAAGATAAAATCAAAAGCCCCAAGCTCCAGAGCCTTCATGGTCATCGTGCTGCCTTCTGCTGTCAAGGTAGAAAGCATAATAGTACCGATTTGCGGATGATGCTTCTGGAGGTAAGCAAGCACTTCAAGACCGTTCATCTCAGGCATCTCAATATCAAGCGTGAGTACATCCGGTTTTAGTGCCGCAATTTTTGATAAGGCAATTTTACCGTTGTGTGCAACTCCTGCGAGTTCCACACCCGGTAATTCCGCGATAATATCTGAAACAGCTTTCCTGTAAACAATGGTATCGTCAACAACCAACACCTTTAAACTATTGTGCCCTAACATATAGTATTATTAATCCTCAATACTTAAAACACGTTCGACATCAAGAATGCCGATAAGATTACTGTCTGTTTTAAACACTCCTGTAAAGTAGTCTCCCTGGATTCCGCTCATGTTTGCCGGTGCAGCCTCCCTTTTTTCCATATCAGCAGAGACAACATCACTGATTTTTCGTACAAGAAGTCCAACATGGCCGCCTGCTGAGTTAACTATAATATTCCTGGGATCCTGCGAGATATCGGTCTCTCCCAGTCCCAGTTTTTTTCCAAGATCAATAATAGTGACAATCTGTCCCCTGAGGTTGAGAATCCCAAGAACATAATCCGGTGCTTGAGGAACCTTGGTCATCTGCATGAGTTTATTGATTTCCTGAACTTTTAATATATCCATACCGCACAGGGCATCACCAACATAAAATGTCGCCAGTTCGACAATATTCTTGCTGTCGCCTGCTACTGTAATATCACTCATAGCCTTTCCGTATTTTATGAGAAGTTTATCTTTATGGCGCTACAGGTAAAGAGAGCCGTAAATTTCAATGTTGCCTTTTGATGTAATCATGAACAGAAACCATTAATCGCTCTTTATCCAACTTGATATGATACTCATCAACCCCAACAGATTTCCCGGTAGCAATATCCTCAGCAGATGCCAGGGTTGTCAGCGCAATAATTGGAAGTTTGGAAAAACGGGGGTCTCTCCTTATCTGTGCAGTCAACTCGAAACCATTCATATTTGGCATTTCAATGTCCGTAACAAGAAGTGAGATTTCATCACCACGTTCTTCCAGCACGTTCCACGCCTCAAGACCGTCTTCTGACTCAATAACATTATAGCCAACCTCTGTCATATAACCCTTTACCTGATTTCTAAAGAATTTGGAGTCTTCCGCTATCAGAATGTTAGGTGGCGGGCTTTCGTCGGGCGCATCATTGATAGCATATTTTTCCTGTTCCTCGAACCATTGTGGAAAGAGATGCTGTACCATTTCAAAAACATTTACCAACATGGTAGTTTGCCCTTCAATAATGATTGACCCCATAATACCAGGCTGGGTAAGGGTTTGATCATCAATATCTGCAGTAACTTCAAGGGCATCAATAGGACCGGTTGCAAGAAGACCGATCGGTTTCTTGGCTATGTTGAATACGATAACAAGAAGGTTATCATGATCTGCAAGGGGTTGAACCATGGAAACATCCTCAACACAGATGAGACTTAAGCTGCCACCACGATATTTCATAACTCGCTTACCGCCAAAATCTTCAATATCAGAACGCTTGATTTTCTCAATACGTTCCACCTGGTTGAGCGGTACACCGAAATGTTCGGTCTCGGAATTTTTGAAAATAAGCAAGGACTGCTTATCCTTCTTGGCCTTGATCGCATCTTCAGCCGCTTTTTTGACTTCGGCGGCTCTGTCGGAACCGTCAAGAGACGTCAGTTGAGCCATGCGGGCAAGATTGTTCACATCAAGAATCAAAGCGATACGACCATCCCCCATAATGGTTGCACCAGCATACCCTTTGCATTGTTGCAAATGGCGACCTAGAGGCTTGATTACAATTTCCTCAGAATCCGCCAGAACCCTCTTGTCCACCAAACATCGGGGATTCCTTGCTTCTGCGGTCAGCAATATGAACGCGACGGTCTTCCTTAACTTCGTCGGTAACCGGATCGTAATACGTCCTGTCGATCCCGATCACATCGGATAACCGGATCAGTGGCAACAGAGTTCCACGCAGACGAACAACCTCCGCATCGCCAACACGCTCAACCCGCTCCTTAACCTGATTTGCAGGAATTCTCAACAACTCTTCAAGGTTAACTTGCGGAATTGCGTAGCGTTCTCCACCAGTTTCAATTATCTGACAAGGTATAATCGCCAGAGTTAATGGTAACTTGATGGATATGGTTGTCCCTGCACCCTTTTCGGAGATAATATCGACATTACCTCCCAATTGGTCCAGATTTGTTTTAACCACATCCATCCCAACCCCGCGTCCTGAAACATCAGTAATTGTAGCCGCAGTTGAAAAACCAGGCAGGAAGATCAGATTAACTTTCTCCTTGTCAGACATTGCCTGAGCCTGTTCTACGGTGATCAGTCCCTTATTAACAGCACTTGCGGCCAGGGCTTCACCGTCCAGCCCTTTACCGTCATCACAGATTTCAATAACAACCTGTCCTGCTTCGTGGTATGCCTTGAGGATCACAACCCCTCGTTCAGACTTACCTTTTTTCTTACGATCTGCAGGCAATTCAATGCCATGGTCGACAGAATTACGCACCAGATGGGTAAGAGGATCGTTGATTGCCTCTATAATGGTTTTATCAAGCTCAACATCCTTTCCAACAATGGTCAGGTCAATTGTTTTGTTGAGTTTTTTTGCAAGATCCCTGACAACACGAGGGAATTTGTTAAATACGTTACCAATCGGCTGCATTCTGGTAAGCATAATAGCCTCCTGCAGTTCCGAAGTAATGAGATCTATTCTCTGACCTACCGCCTCAGCGTTTCTCAAATCATCTGAACCTATAGTCTGGAGCAACTGATTTCTGCTGAGAACCAGCTCTCCGGCTAAATTCATTAATGAATCCAGAAGGCTAACATGTACCCTGAGCGATGTTTCCGCTTTTGGCGAGGACTGTTTCGCCTGGGGCACAGGGCTTGATGCCGGAGCCGCCTGCGGTGTCGCAGCAGGGATCGATAAAGTTACTTCTTGTTCTTCGGGCTCTTCCACAACTGGAGGAGTTCCTACGGTATCTAACTTGGCGTATTCTGCTTCCTCCTCAACGGCGGCAGAAGCAGTCTCCTTATTGCTGTTTTCTACAGGTCGTGCAGATTCGGGTTCTGTGACTTCTCTAACAGGTTCAGGCTCCGCAGCTGCAGCCTCTTCTGATTTATTTTCCGCGGCGGGCTGGGCAAAACTGCCATCAGCAATTGCGTTAAGAGGGGTAATGCTGGAAGAGATATCCACATCGTTAGAGTTGTGAACATCCTCAATCATCGATTGCAGCTGATCAGAGGCAATCAATAGAACATTGATAATTTCCGGAGTAGGAATTATGTTTTTGCTTCTGATCAGGCCAAGTACATTTTCCGTCGCGTGGGATAACTCCTGAATGGCGGTGAGTCCCATAAAGCCAGCACCGCCCTTGATAGAGTGTGCCGCACGAAACACTTTGTTAACCAGCTCTTCATCAATGTTAGCCCCTGCTTCTTCAATTGCCAGCAGGTCGTTTTCTATGTCCGCAAGATGCTCAAGAGATTCTTCTATAAATCCTTGCAATATTTCATCATCTTCTATTTCCATAAGTTTGCTCCATATCGTAAAAATTACCGCTCTCTGCAGGATACACTTCACCTGAAGAGGTCAGAGGGGCTTATACTTGAATTTCCCTAAATACATTCCTCACTATTTAAGGTTATACATATCAACCTTCCTATGTACAGATTTTTTTTTAGAAAAGGGAAAAACGGAACCAAACAATCAAGAGCACAAAAGGCAAGGCCTATTCCCTGTAGGAAATACGCTGGAAAAACTATATGCTAAAAAGTTGATACTAATGAGCAGTTTCCGGTTTTATTTCCAGCAGCTCTATTTCATAGGTAAGATGATGGCCTGCGAGAGGATGGTTGTAGTCAACGGTCACCCTGGCGCCTTCAACAGACATAACGGTTGCGGGGATCTGTTGTTCCTCTCCGTCTTTATCCACTTTCAGAGAAAGAATCATTCCAGGCAGCGGCTTGACAGAATCAACCATTTCCTGGTTTTCAATGGTTTGCAGAAGTTCTTTCTGGCGGGGACCAAAGCCTTCATCCGGGGATACGCGAACCTTTCGCTTTTCCCCAACCTGCATTTTGGTAACGACGTCTTCAACTGTTGGAGGAAGCTGGCTGTCGCCTATTTGAAGCCGTAAAGGCTGATCACTTCCGGTTTGATAAAAAAGTTCTCCATTATCAAGTTTTCCCGTACAGGAAATAACTACCGTATCATTTTTTTTGGGGGTCATCATATCACTCTCCATTAATAGGTTATGGTATTTTAATCAAAACATTATCTCTTCATTTGTATCGTACTATATGAGAAGTTTAATTTAATGCAAGCAGGATAGCGACTGCAGCCTGGGTTATGCATTTTGCGGATTTTACGAATTTGATTGACCGTTTGGTTTGTCATCGTGAGTTATATAAACATTCCAGAATGTAAGATATTTTCAGACCTTCCAAACGCAAAAAGCCCTCTGAAGTATAAATTCAGAGGGCTTTATCTAAAAAAGACCGGCGGCGACCTACTCTCCCACA
>PDWJ01003019.1_pt1 | contig 16716 bp, 15 predicted proteins | sample 1430881 | NCBI WGS metagenome assembly PDWJ01 (sample SAMN01162460, study PRJNA174530) | Oral metagenome, whole genome shotgun sequencing project. | biome: Marine environment; feature: Marine mammal; material: Swab sample of the gingival sulcus; isolation source: swab sample of gingival sulcus... | reverse complement strand
ACTCACTTACATCATGAGAATATAATAAGTAGGTGTTTTCAATAGATATATTGATACCACCATAACCACCTACACCATTTTGTACAATTGTATCCAATACATTTCCATCCATATCGATAGTAAAGATAGAAGTGTTATAGCCATCAATATTATTGGTTTTAAGAGCAATCATGCTACCGTCATAACTCCAGTCACATTCTGTGATATAATTACCGTCAGTCGTTTGGTATATCATTTCTAGTCCGGTACCATCTTTATTAATTTTGTAAAGTTTGTCAAAATTAGGATAAATCAATTGGCTACCATCGGAAGACCATGAAAAGTCTAATTCATTTTCTCTAAAGCCTTTTAAGGGCACATCATTTGTCACTTGATAGACATCGGCTCCATTAGGTTTCATAGTGAAAATATGGGTTTCAGAATCCTCAGTTCTTAAATAAGCGATGAGACCTATTGCTGGATTTTTTCTTGGTCGCCATGAATTGAATGCATTAGAAGTTAAAACAATTTCTTCATCGACTCCATCTTGCACACCATCTGAGGAGTAAATAACATAATTTCCTCCTGCATTTTTCACATAATAATATCTGTTATTTGGGAAAAAGGTGGTTTCGAAGGTGTTTACAGTTGTCAGAACATCTTCGTGGAATCCGTCATTTACACTGACTTGCCAGAAGTATTTAACACCATAATCTAAATTGTTTACGGTGAAAATAGTATCACTGATTTCTTCAAAAGTAATGGTATCATCATTTTGATCGTTTCTGATGATCACTCCATAAATAAGTTCATCATCATCGGGATCTATAGCTTTGCTCCACACGAGTTCTACTTCTAATGGTAATCCCGTAGTTTCATCTTCGGGAGAGAGTAGCGTAGGTGCAAATGGTGCTTTGTTAAGTGCATCTGACAGCTCCAATTCAAAAATGACATTGACAGAGGCATCACCTGTAACACTGATAGGCTCAAAGCCGGCCAGGTAGTCCTCTTTTTCAGCCGATATAGAATAATCACCGGCAGGAACTTCTTCCATAGTGAAATAACCGTCTTCGTCAGTGAAAACTGAGTTGTTGGTTGGGCTTATAGTGACTTTTGAGTTGGCCAAAGGAACAAAAGTATTGGCTTCAACTACTCGTCCCGTTATAGAGCCGGTTTGTATAAAATCAATTTTGTCTTCAGAACAAGAAATTATGAAGAGTATGCTTAATGAGTATATTATCCATTTAATCGTTTTCATGTTTTCGCGTATTTTTAAGGTTTACTAAAATATATATTTATCCCAACACCAAATTTCCAGTAACTGTCATTGTATTTTCCAATTACAAGATCATCTAATTTGTCAGTACTTAAGAGGTCTTGTTCCCCAAAAACTCTTAAACAGATATTTTTGTTAGGCATATACTCCATGCCCAGACCATATTGAGCTTTAAAATAAATATTGCTGACTTTTTTATGTGTCAATGCGCCCACACCGGCATAGACAAAGGGGGTTAATTTATCTTTAGGTAAAAAGGTATATTCTACATTAGAACTTAAAGAGGTAAAGTTCTTTTTAAATACATTTTCATTACTCAAAGATAATAATCCTATAGATTGAGAAATGCTAAGCGCAGGATCTCCAAAGAAGTATTTTATGGTAGCTTCTCCACCGATATTGACTTCAGAGTTGTTGTAGTCTCCACTAAAAAGTGCGCCAAACGCATTAAATGATCCGCTAAGATTTCCACGGTAATCAAGTTTTTTTCTGTTGAGAAGTGCTGTGTTATCAGCTTCTTTTTTCTCGTTGTTATATGCTTCTAAAACAGTGGCAATGTCAGTGGTTTCGTCTTTTTTTGCAGCCCATAAATTATCTTCAATACCTTCCAGAATCAAAGATTCAACAGCTTTTTCAATCGCGTCCTTGACAGCTAATTGAGCCGGTTCATTCTGACTTACACCTGTTTCAAATTCCAATAAACGTTTGGCTTTCACATACCTAAATAGATTGACATCGATGGCCTGAGAAAGAATAGTTTTTGATATGTAAACCGTTTTGAGGATTTTACCCGTAGAAGTGGATACAGCTCTGAGGTAAATGGTGATGCGGTCTTCGCGGTATTGATTGGAAGCACCTGCGCCAAAATATCTGGCTCCAAAACCTCCGGTAATTATGTTAGAATCGTAGGAAATAATTCCTCCTTCCAATAGAATTCCTGCAAAAAGTAGTGGTGGAAGATCCGGTGCTGTGACCGCTTTGTTTTTTTGACTTTCTTCTTGCCTTGTGGCTCTAATGATTTGTCTCTCATTGAGGAGATTACTGATGTTTTCACGCTCAATAGGAATAAACCATTTAGAATCCTCCAAAGCTTTAATCAAAATTGTAGTGGCACCTTGAGTAACAGCAGTACTGTACGAAACACCTGCTTCTACTTGTTTATATTGCCCTGTTTGATCTTTAAACTTGTAAACTCCAACTACGATTGGTACTTCGGGTTTTATATCTTTTAAATAGTTAAAGCCATTGGTCTCTTCACCAAAACGAGCTTTCTGAATCTGCGTAGGCTGGTTGAGATAAGCAGCACATCCCGTCATCAATACACTCGTGAATAGTGATAAAATAACATATAGGTATGATTTCATAATTGCTTTATTTTTCTTTTGTTAAATTTAATTTATCAATTTGGTACAATGATTTGTGTTTGTTCTCCCGTATTTGTATCAAAGATATCAATATTCAGTCCTCCCACAGTTGGTGTGATATCAACCACAAGAGATCCGAAAGAATAGGTACCTACTGTCAAACTTTCTTCGCCGTATTCTTGCTGGAATAAATCCCGGGATAATTGGTTTAACAATTGTCTGTTTAAAGATGCAGTAAATTGATCCAATTCTGATTGACCTTCAGGTGTATTATAACTTTCTTGATAATCATTTTGAGCATCGGCATTGGAAAGTAGCCATCCGGCATTATATGGATTTCCTCCTATAAAGGATGGGTTAATGGGCTTGTAAACAATCTGTTGACTGTATAAACAAGAAACGAACAAAAAGAGTGTAATGGTAAAAATCGATTTCATGTTTAAAATTTTTTAGTTCTTAATTTATAAAATTCACGTTGTTTATGATACTTGTTGAGCAACTTGTAAACATGTTGAGCCATATGGTCTAAATATTCTTCATTAGGTTGAGCATTGAATACAAATATACGTTTATTATCAGCAATAACTTCTATTTCGCTATTTCTTCCACCGAATAAGGGTTTCTCATTTATAATTGTATTGAAGGGAAATTTCACTTCATTTATTCTGTAAACTCCTTGAAGTTTTTCACTAAAATCCCTGCCTAGTTTTGTAATAGCATTATCAAGGATTAATCCGGTTAATACCGGGTCAGAAGAAACAGTATTTGCAGTCTTCTGTTTGGGTTCATAAGCTGTTTTGTTAGCAATAGTTAGTGTATCCTTTGCTATTGTTATGGAATCTCTTTTAATATAGAGAAAAACTTTAAGAGAACTATTAGATTCTAAGTTTACAGTAGAGGAGGAGAGTATTTTGTTTTCTTCAGGATCCAAAGCAAAAAGCCCAGATTGAACATTTTTTGAAAGATTCCCTGATTGTGTTTGTTTGAGATTGAGAATACTATAGCTTAGATTATCTTGATAGGTTTTTGTTTCATTTAAGGCCGTGGCATATACTGTTGCAAATTTATCCTTTTGGACTACTTTTATTTTAGCCGTAACACCTGCGTTTTGCTGGTTTTCGTGTTGTGCAAAACTAGCGAGATGAAAAAAAAATAATAAAAGCAGTATTGCATTATTACCATACCTCTTAATCATAACCTAGAAGTTTTTTATTACCAATGTTTGATTGTTTGTGTTTTGGATTATTTTAATAGATTCTGATAACGAATTTTGACCAAAGATCTGCAAACTGTTAAAGTCACCATTTTGTATTACTGAGACATCAGATGGGTTTGAGTTGTAATAAGTACTCATTTCATAAGTGTTATAGTCTCCGTTTTGAATGACTTTATTAGATTGTTCAGTATTGTTGGATTGAATATTCGATATATTATAATCCCCATTTTGATAGATCTCTGTTGTAATTAAATCATCTTGTAGATAAGGAGATACAACATTAGGAAAAGTTACTTCAGATGATATGTCAACATTATTAAAATAACCATTAATCAAGTTGGAATTGCTGTCTGTTAAATCCTGAGCTTGTACAAGACTACAGAAAAAAAGTACTGATGTAAATAATAAAATTTGTTTCATGCTATAAAATTACTAAAAAAGAGGGAACTATCGTCCCCTCTTTTATAATTATTTTCAAATAATTAGTTAGATTGGTTAACGATAGAAACGTTACCAATACCAGTTTGGGTGATATTACTCATGTGTAATTCTCCAAATTGTACAGTTTCAGCATAGTTTAAGAAACCAAGTTGATCTGTAGTTGCAAAGTTCCATTCTCCAGTTTGTTCTACTAAACTTGCGTTGAATATACCATCTTGTGTAGTTGCAGCATAGTTAACGAAACCGAATTGATCAACAGAACTGAAGTTAAGTAATCCAGATTGGAATACTTCAGCATAGTTATAATCAAATACTTGAGAAACTTCACTGTAGTTAGCGAGTCCTAGTTGTGCTACATAAGCTTCGTTAGCGAAACCTAATTGTTCAATCATACTAGTGTTTAGGTCACCCCATTGAGTAGTAGTTGCAACGTTTTCAGCACCTAATTGATCAGTAACAGCAAGGTTTTCTAAACCTGATTGGTTAGTAGAGCTGTAGTTGTCTTCACCAACTTGAGTTTGTACAGAAAGGTTATCTTCACCTTCTTGTACAACATAAGCATAGTTTCTGTCACCTAATTGGTCTTGTGCAGCTATATTATTCAAAGAATAAAATAAACCTTGGTCAATAACAGCAACATTTTCCTCACCAACTTGAACTTGAAGAGCTGTGTTGAAGCCACCTAGAGAAATGTCATTTTGGTAAATAGTAGCCCAGTTTCCATTACCAGCTTGAAGTTGAGTAGCTGAGTTTCCTATTTCTCCTTGAGAAACACTTGCAACATTTTCTGAACCGGCTTGCATTTGTAGTGAAGCATTGAATATACCATATTGAGTTGCAATAGCATAGTTACCCGGCATATCATCAACCAATGAAGATTGATACTGCTCTGCAACGTTAGCTAAGCCTGTTTGATAGATGTAAGCTTCGTTGTTGTCATACAATTGTTCTTGAGTGGCCATGTTAAAGTCACCATCTTGAGACACCATAGCATAGTTGTCTTCAGCCCATCCTAATCCTTGAAGTTGAGTAGAAGAGTTGTAAGTACCCATTTGTTCAGCTTGAGCAACATTTGTGTTACCGAACTGACCTACATCAGCAGAGTTGTCATCACCAACTTGCGTAACATAAGCTTCATTTGCAATACCTCCTAGTGGATCCATGTCACCATCTTGTACTACAGTAGAGCTGTTGTTATAGCCAGTTTGACTAACAGCTGCTAGATTGCTAACACCTGTTGCAGATACATTACTAGTGTTCATTTGTGCAAATGCAAATCCAGTAGCACCTACAAACATTAAAGATAATAAAAGCTTTTTCATAAAATAAAATATTTAGAATTAATAATGGTACAAATGTCCAACATCACAGTTTATTGTGCAATGAGTGTTATCATTAAAAAGAATGATAATTATCAATATTTTATAAATTTTAAGGTTGAATTATTTGGCTGTTAGAAAAAATGTGTCTATCTTTACCAATGAATTTAGATTATATCTAAAGTCAATAAAACGCCCAAACCAAATAGTTAGTTCTCCCAATTATATAATGTGAAGTTTATAATTTCCTTTTTTAAGGAAATGTTGTTTTTTTTTAGAAATAGTTCTCCCCATACTGAGCTATATAATTTCCTCATAGTCAGGGAATGTTTTATTTGAGTTATGTGAAAGTTCTCCCCAAGGTACTTTACAAACATTAAAACATATAAATATATGGAAGCACCTTATAATACAATAATTCCACCTTCTGATCTTGCTTTGAAAAACGGCGTGGATAACCATAGTTTGCGTACTTCGCTCAGTGTGGTTATGAGTACAGTTGAACTTATTGAGAAACACTATTTAAAAGGTAATACTGAAGAGTGTCTTAATCGGTTAGAAAATATAAAATTGATTGTGAAAGATATCGTTGAAACTATGGACGTAAGTCAGGATTCTTACTCTAGTTGTCCCGCGGTAGCTTATTCTTATGTCACAAATTTTGAGCTTAGAGAATTTTTAGAGGGTATTTATTACACCTCTAAGAGTTATCTGAAAGAAGACCAATCCCTGCATATTAATATGGAACCTGAGGAATTGCATTTGTTTCAAAATAAAAAAATTCTTAATCAGGTTTTAACTAACCTTATCCAGAATGCTATTAAATATTCTCCGGAAGGTTCTCCAATTTCCATTAATGTGAGTGTGGAAGACCGGTTGAAAATTTCTGTAGCAGATGAGGGAATAGGAATCCCGGATGGTGAAAAAATAAATATCTTTAAAAAGTATTACAGAGCCAGTAATACCGATGACTACTCCGGAAAGGGCGTGGGATTATATCAGATTAAAGAGTATTTGGAATTTTTAAACGGATGTATTACTGTACATGATAATGCCAACAAGGGTACTGTTTTTTCAGTGTATTTAGATTATTCTTTAAGAAACAGAAGATGACACAATACAAAGTGTTACTTATTGAAGATAATAAGATGCTGAGAGAGAATACAGCAGAGATTCTATCTTTTGCAAATTATGACGTCATTACTGCATCTGATGGTAAAGAAGGTGTAGAATTGGCTAATAAAGAAAAGCCGGATGTCATTGTCTGTGATATAATGTTGCCCAAACTTGACGGTTATGGAGTTTTTCATATCATGTCTCAAAATGGAGAAACCAATCGTATTCCATTTATTTTCCTCACTAGTAAAGGTACACGTGAAGATATTAGAAAAGGTATGGGATTAGGTGTAGACGACTATATCACTAAACCTTTTGAAGGCTATGAACTTTTAAAATCAGTAGAGACACGAATCAAAAAGAGTAATAGAGTTAAAACTATTTCTGAAGTCCTTGAACAGTCTTCCGGTGGTGATTTATTTGAAACACTAGAAGAATTGATTGCTTATTTGTTAACCAGAGAAACGCATCCCTATAAAAAAGGAGAAACTATTTTCTGTGAAGGGAATCATAGTAATTGTATGTACCTTATTAAAGAAGGTGTGGTTAAGACACATAAGCTGAGTGAAAAAGGAAAAGAACTCATTACCGGTTTTCATTTTGAAAATCAGTTTTTCGGTTATACATCACTCATGGCTCATTGTGCTCATACAGAAAATGCGTTAGCTGTTGAAGATGTTAAAGTTATTAAAATTGATACAGAGGAAATCGAAGAGTTGTTAGAAGCTAACCCTCATTTATCTCTGGCGTTTTTAGAACTCATCGCAAATAATTATAAAGATGTCAAAGAACGGATGTTGCATATGGCTTACGATTCTGTAAGGGGGCGAATAGCCAAAACCCTGTTGATGTTGAGTGATATTGATTGTGGGGTATCATTATCCCGTGCTGATTTAGCCAATTTAACCGGAATAGCCAAAGAAACCCTTATCCGTACACTTACAGAGTTTAAAGAAGCAAAATTGATTGAGGTAGATAAAAGATCTTTTAAAATATTGAAAAAAAATGAATTAGATAAAATTCAATAATTGGTTTCTACCATATTCTACTGCTTAGTTAACCTACTTCTGATGACTTAATCTTTTAAACAAAGATTTGTCTTGTTCAAATTATTTTACTTTAAAACATAGTATTGCCATGGCTCAAAAGTCATGGATTCTTGTTGATTCAATGTGAATTCACCACCTTTTAACAGGTCTTTAAAAGTTCCCGATAATTCAACGGTACTTGTTGCCGGTTGACCAGTCAGGTTACCAATGAAGTATATTTTTTGCCCGTCTTTTTCACGTATAAATGCCAGTACTTTACCATTGGCTTCGGTAGCAATTCTCGTATAAGTTCCTGCATTTTTACCCCCATTCAGAGCCGGGTATTCAGTTTTTAAGACTCCTAATTTATGTAATAATGGATAGAAAAATCCTTTGGTTTTGGGAATTTGATCTTTTTCAAAGAACTTTAAGCGATGATCCAAATCGTATTCCTGACCACTGTAAATCAAGGGCATACCGGGTGTCATATAGGTCAATACAGCCATGATTTCGCGGGCATTACCAAAACTTTCATTGACTGTGCCATTCCATGAATTTTCATCGTGATTAGCAATGAAATTCATGACGATATCGTCTTTTTCATAACGCTCGTTCATCGCGTTGATATAAGCATCCCAATCATTTGTGTTTTTTTCACCTTTGGCAATAGCTTTCATCAGGTGGTGGTTATCCCAACCATAACACATGTCAAACAAACGTCCGCCTTGCATGAGTTCAGGTTCCCAAGCTTCGGCAAGCATAAAGATGTCTTTTTTTGAACGCAGTTCTGTTATGGCTTCATCCCAGAAATCAACAGGTACCATACCGGCAACATCGCACCTGAAACCATCTATGTTTTCTTCAGTAATCCAATAAGACATATCGGCAATCATGGCCTTACGCATCTCAGGATTGTTATAGTTTAAATCTGCAACGTCATCCCAGCCTATAGATGTGCCGTCTTCTTTTAACGGATGAGTGATTTCCCCATGAGCATTTTTTGTGTAAAAATCCGGATGTTCCTTGATCCATACATGATCCCATCCCGTATGATTGGGAACCCAGTCCAGAATAACATACATATTGTTGTCATGGGCTGTTTTTATGAGTTGACGTAAATCGTCTATGGTGCCGAATTCAGGGTTTACACCTCTGTAATCTGAAATGGCATAGTAGCTTCCTAAATACTTTTTACGTTCTTCAGGATCTTCTATTTCCGATACAAACTTTTGGCCGGTGGCTTTACGTTTGGTTAAAGAAATGGGATAAACCGGCATGACCCAAATGATTTTGACCCCGAGTTCTTTTAAGGAAGGGATGTCTTTGGTAAATTCTTTAAAAGTGCCTTCCTGCGAATACTGACGAATATTAGCTTCATAAATAATAGCTGTTTCCAGAATTTCGTCGGTTAGTTTTGGAAGTGGGGTTGTTTCAGAATTTTTGTCTTGTTTTTGCTCTTTACAACTGCTTAATCCTATACTCATAATTGCGATAATAATAATAGTTAAATATTTCATGTGATTGTGTTTTTTGGCTGTTGAAACAACAGCAGAAACCATTGTAATGCTATGGCTAGGTGTCATATTAAGTTTACAGAATGGTTTCATGGTTTGGTTTTAATAAACAAATTTTACAGAGATGTCATACTCTTCTATGGTCACAGGTATTTTTAAAATGTTCTGATAGTCCGTTTTCTGATCAAATTTCACTTTTTTACCGTTAATTTTAACCTTTGAGAGTTTTTTATTGAGGTTGTGAACAACTAATAGAATATTTTTTTTATAAGGTTGGTAACGTATGCCATAATCTTGTTTGATGTTTATTTTCAGTGATTTTTTGTTTGCTTCAGAAGAGAAAGTGAGAATTTCAAATTTTGATGTTCTCAAAGCCTCAGGTGTTTTACCGTCATCATTGTACAATTCAAAGGCGGATTGTTTGACTAATGGATCATTGAAAAAATGGACTTCCAGGGTTTCTATATTGTAATCTTCAGTGTTTTGAAACACAGATGTCATAGGAATAAATGCACCACCACGGACAAAGGTAGGAATATGCTTTTCATGGAGTGGAATGTCATATGTTTGTCCGCCGTCATAGCTTTTATACGTGTAAAAGTCGTACCAATGGCTGTCTTTGGGGAAATAAACCTCCTGTGTTTTAATAGCTGTCTTCATGACCGGAGCAATGAGCATATCCCGCCCCCATAAGTAAGCATCTTTGTAGGTCAATAATTGAGGATTGTCATCATAAAAGAATAAAGGTCGCATCAGTGGTAAACCTTTGTCCTGATTGTTAAAGGCCAGTGTATAGAGGTAGGGTAGGAGCCGGTAGCGTAAATTGATAGCTGTTTTGCTTAATTCCTGTACTTTGGGCGAACGGTAAACCGGTTCAGAAGGGACTTCTTCTTGTGCATGTGGCCTGAATACAGGTTGAAATACACCATATTGTAACCAACGTATATAGAGTTCGTCATCTAGATTTGCGCCTGCAAACCCACCTAAATCAGAGTGCATATAACCTATGCCTTGTAAGCCCATTTGCAAGGCAAGCTCCGGTTGGGCTTGCAGTCCGCCCCATGAACGGTTGACATCACCCGTCCAGGGAATCATTCCATAGCGTTGTGAACCTACTGCACCTGCACGCATGAGAATAAAAGGTCTGGTGTCTGGGAAATCCCTTTGATACCCTTTGTATATGAGTTTGGCCCAATCATGCCCATAGATGTTGTGAATTTCATCTGCAGTAGCGGTCATGTGTAACGCATCTGACGGATGCACTTCGGGTTCTCCCAAATCACCCCACCAGCCATCAATTCCCATTTGGGTGAAATGCTTGTAAATGCTCCAAAACCACTGACGTCCTTTTGGATTATACAGGTCTATCAATGAAGTATTCCCAAAGTAAAAATCCCATGTTTTGGGCTTTCCTAAACTGTCTTTGACCAAAATATCCTCTTTGACTGCTTCGTCCCAACGGTCTGAAGTCGTCAGTATAAAAGGTTCTGTAACTAAAACGGTATGAATATTCTGAGCTTTAAAGTTTTTAATCATTTGCTCCGGCTCCGGAAAAGAATCACGGTAAAATTTTAAATTGCCCATTTCGTCAAATATGGTCTTACCAAACCAGTAAATATCCAGTACTACGGCATCTAAAGGAATGTTTTTTTCTTTGAATAAAGCAACGGTTTTTTCTGTTTCTGCTTGTGAATGGTAACCAAAACGACTGGCAAAATTACCAAAAGCCCATCGTGGTGGCAGACTCTGTCTGCCGGTCAATGCGGTAAACTGTTCGACATAGTCTTCCCAGGTATCTGTTGCTATGATTTGATACGTCATCCTGCCCGAAATAGTTTCATAGGTAATGGTATTGTCTTTTTTACTGTCTAAATCTAAATAACCGATTGGCGCATTGTCAAAGAGAACACCAAACTTTTTGGAAGATACGACCAAAGGCATCGTATAGTTCATCAGTTCAGATTTCGTTTCATAGCCGTAATGGGCACGATTGTAGAGTTTGAGTTTATGACCACGTCTGTTCATGCCCAGAACTCTGTTACCACCGCCGTAAAGAACATCATTTTTATCAATGTTAAAGTTGATGGATTTCAAAGAGTCATTAGCCTGATAACCGTTTTTTTCTGAGATTAGAAACCTGTCATTGTAGTAGTATTCCCATTGAAAAGGCTTTTTTTTTAATGTCACACAAAGCCCACCGGTAATGAAGTCTATGCTGTCATCACTTTGAATGATTTCAGGTGTCATATTGGTGTTCAAAATAACCGATTCAGATTGGGGGTTATACGTTTCATTTTTGGGAATAAAGTTGTTTTCTACGATATAATCGTTAAAAAATCTTAAGAGGTAATGACCGTCATTGGTGTCTATTTTATAAAAATCATCTTCTTGAGAAAAAGCAACAAATTGTCTGTTAGCTGTTTGTGAAAAACTCAATTGATACATAAGCACAAAAATGACGATATAGAAATGACGATACATAAGATAAATGATTTGCATATGAAGGACAAATGTATGGATTTTGGATGTTTATCATAGTCATTAGTCCATATTTTCACGAAAACGACTGGCTAAAGGTTTTATAAACATGACTTTGTTTATGTTTTACAGGTTTTTCAATTGTTTTTTCAATCTCTTTCAGGTGCTTTTCAGGAATTAAATTTTTAAAATATAAGATAAAACCAAAGATAAACAAAATGACGGCAATAGCTTTCTTGAGTTTGAACACATGAGAAGGCGTGAGTTGCTGCCTTAACTTTTTGGCTAATAAAATCTTAAGTATATCAACCAATAAGTAAGATAATATAATAATACCGAAAAAAGATGTTATTAATTTTGTGTTCATTTGATATTGAGCACCATAAATCAAAATTAATCCTATCCAGAAACTCAGAGCGCCTACATTGATGAGGTTGAGAAAAAAGCCTTTGAGAAAGAGTTTGATATAATTGGAATCTTGTTTGATGACCAGACTTTCGTCTTGAATGATGTCTTTTTGTTTGGTTTTGAAAAAAGAAAACAAACCGTATAACATTAACACAACGCCACCTATTTTAAGGAACAGAGGGTTGTTTTCTATATTGTTTAGGAGGGGTTTACTGCCAAAATAGGCTAGAGATACAAAGATGATATCTGCAACCATAACGCCCAAATCAAAGACTAAAGCAGCTCTGAAGCCTTTGAGAATACTGGTTTCAATCAACATAAAAAAAACAGGACCTACCATGAATGCAAGGATAATGCCTATGATAACTGCTTCTTTAAAATCTGTCCAAATCATATCAGTTTTTACTTGAAAAATTCAAAATTAAAACTTTTTATTTGAATTGACAACAAGGGTGGATTTTTAGTCTTTAATTGATGAAAACACAAAGATTTGATGAGACTATGACAGATGAATTCTAAGCTAAACCAGAAGTTTTTTTAAATTGGTACAGCAGAAGGTTTGTCAGATTTTTGTTTCACAGGCATTGGCAATCCTGAGGTTGAAAACAGAAGCGTATTTGTTCATAAGGGGCAGCATGGATGAGTTAAGTAAAGACATTACCTCTTGATAATCACCGCTTATAGATGTACTCATAGATCCCGTAAGAATGTCGCATGAAGTGTTCTTGTTCAGCTCCCGCAAGAATGTCTCTATCGCCTCATTGTATTTGTCAGTGAGTGGGTAATAACTTATGTCAACACTTATATGCATATTATCTTATTTTTTGGACGATGGCAGCTATAAAAACCGGTTGAATTTGTTCTTCCGGCTTTGGTTCTAAAACTATTGAAAAATCATCTTTCATATACACATCCTCATAAAAATGAGGGCTTCCGAAATGGGTTAGATATTGTTTTAAGTCTGTTTTTGAAAAAAAATCAGCATGTCTAAAGGTGTCACTATTGTTTTTGGTCTGTCCTAAGACCGAATGTCTGTTGAGACAACCTAAAATCAGGTAACCATTGGGTTTTAAAATTCTATAAATTTCATCGAAGACTTTTCCGGGATTATCCACAAACTCTAACATGGTAATGGAAGCCACTACCGGAAAAGAATGATTGTCAAATGGTAAATTTTCAGCATCAGCTTTTATGCAATTAAGATTTTTACGTTGTGCTACAGTTAACATAGCATCCGAATTGTCAATACCGGTAACTTCAAATCCATGGTTTTTAAAAAAACGCGTCCAATGTCCTGTTCCACAGCCTAAATCCAGTAGCTTGTCACCGGAAATAGTTTTGAGAAAGTCGCCAATCAGTTTTTTTTCAATACGGTCTATGATAAGACCTTGTTCTGATTGATAATAAGCATCATAAGCATTGGCGATACTGGATTGTATAAAAACGTTTTTTAAAGACATAACCAGAGTTTAGTAGTCATTCTGTACAGAGGAACCGTCAGCAATAGCTTTGGCAGATGATGTTCCTATACGGTTGACGCCTAAAGCTATCATTTTTACGGCATCATCATAGTTTCTTACGCCACCAGCAGCTTTGATGGATAGAGGACCTGCATTGTCTTTGATGATTTGCATACCTTCAAAAGTGGCGCCATTGGGTTTGCCGTCTGTCGTTTTATAAAAACCGGTTGAAGATTTGACATATACTTTTGAATAGTCTTTGTCATCAAAATTTTGTAAAACCACATCTCTTATCAGGTGCGTAATACCGGCAATTTCATCATCGGTCAAGGCGGCAATTTCTATAATCCATTTGACGGCTTTATCATGTGCTAATCCTATTTTTGTGCCTTCATAAACTTCCCGTTTGACCAAATCAATCTCCCCATTTTTAAAGGCTGTATAATTAATGACAAAATCTAATTCATCTGCGCCATCATCAATAGCTTGTCCGGCTTCTGTCAATTTGTCTTCAATACTGTAGGTGCCTTCGTGAAAACCGATGACGGTACCTACCAGAACATCTGCATTGACAAGATCTATCATTGTTCTGGCCATTTTAATGTATTCAGGTCTTATCATGGCAAGCACAAACCCGTTATTGATGCATTCTTGTACGAGTTTACGTACTTCTTTTTCTGTTGCTTCAGAGGTTAAACCCGATTGTTCAGGTGTTTTTAAATAGGTTGAATCGAGGTAGTTTTCTATGGTAATATTCATGGTAAAAAAATATTGGGCAAAGGTATCAATCTGTTGTGATTTGACATAAAAAAATCCGGTGTAAAACCGGATTTTTTATGTTTTGAGACTTAAAGGTACGGATTAACAACCTTCGTCGTTGTCGTATTCTACAGCTTTTTTAAGCTTGTTAGCACCTTTTTTGGCTTCTTTTTTAGTGTTGTCAACAGCTTTTTCAGCACCTTCTTTGACAGCCTTAGCACCTTTTTTGACTTCATCTACGCCTTCTTTGACTACTTTTTCAGCACCTTCTTTGACAGATTCAGCACCTTTTTTGACTTCCTTGACACCTTCTTTTACAGCGTCACCAGTTTTTTCCATGGTGTTTTCAGCGCCTTCTTTTACTGCGTCAGCGCCTTTTTTAAGAGCGTCACCGGTTTTTGTAGCAGCGTTATCAACAGCTTCTACACCTTCTTTGGCAGCGTCTTTTGGTTTTTTGTTGTCCTCACAAGCAACTAAAATAATTGAAAATGTTGCTATTAAGAATAATCCTTTGATGAGTTTCATGATATTCGGGTTTTTTAGTGTTAAAAATGTTTAATAGTAAGCAAAGGAACAAATTTTTTTCAATCTGCCAAATTTTTAGAGGGTTTTTTTAGGAGATTTTTAGCCGGATTAAAAACTTATTCTTCCATTTTTACCCATAATGTTTCCTCCTCTTTATACACCTTGGCGATTTTGTTTTTGGTCAATTCCTTGATGGCTTTATCCCATTTTTTATTGGATAAATCAGTTTTTGCCTTGAGTTGAACTAATTGTATGGGGTCCTCTTTTTTAAGTAAATCTAAAACGTTTTTAGCGCCGTCACTTAATTCTACTTGCTTTTGCTCTGGTTTCATCTGTGGGAAGAAAAGAACTTCCTGGATAGACGAATTGTTAGTCAGGAACATCACTAAACGGTCGATTCCTATACCTATACCGGAGTTAGGCGGCATACCGTACTCCAGCGCACGTAAAAAATCCTGATCTATAAACATTGCTTCATCATCTCCTTTTTCAGATAATCGTAATTGATCCTCAAAACGCTCACGTTGGTCAATAGGATCGTTGAGTTCGGAATAAGCATTGGCTAATTCTTTCCCGTTAACCATAAGTTCAAAACGCTCTGTCAAACGTGGGTTTGATCTGTGCTCTTTGGTCAGCGGGCTCATTTCTTTGGGGTAATCTGTGATAAAAGTAGGCTGGATGTAGTGATGTTCACATTTTTCACCAAAAATTTCATCAATTAATTTACCTACACCGAATGATTCATCATAATTGATGTCTAAATCATCACAAACTTTCCTAAGTGCTGTTTCATCCATACCCGAAACGTCTATACCCGTATGGGTTTTGATGGCTTCGAGAATAGGTACACGCGGGTAAGGAGCTTTAAAACTAACTGTGTTGTCTCCTATTTTGACCTCTGTACTTCCTACAGCTTCTGTTGCTACGTATTCCAAAAGTTCTTCGGTCATACCCATCATCCAGTTATAATCCTTGTATGCGACATATAACTCCATAACGGTAAACTCAGGATTGTGGGTGCGGTCCATACCCTCATTACGGAAGTCCTTGGCAAATTCATAGACGGCTTCAAAACCACCGACAATCAGTCGCTTAAGGTACAATTCGTTGGCAATACGTAAATACAACGGCATATCCAGAGTGTTGTGATGGGTCACAAAAGGACGTGCTGCCGCACCACCGGGTATAGGCTGTAAAATAGGTGTTTCTACCTCCAGATAGCCACGCTTGTTGAAAAATGAACGCATGGCATTGGTGATTTTGGTACGTTTGATAAACGTGTCTTTGACGTGATCGTTGACTATCAGATCCACATAGCGTTGGCGGTAACGTAATTCAGGGTCAGAAAAGGCATCATGCACTTTACCATCGGCATCTGTCTTGACGACCGGTAAAGGTTTTAAAGATTTTGATAAGACGGTAAAGTTTGTAGCAAACAGGGTGATTTCACCTACTTTAGTTTTTTTTACGATACCTTCCACACCAATAATGTCACCGATGTCCAAAAGCTTTTTGAAAACTGTGTTGTACATGGTTTTATCCTCATCGGGGCAGACATCATCACGCTTAAAATACACTTGCATTCTTCCGGAACTGTCCTTTATTTCTGCAAAAGAGGCATTACCCATAATCCTGCGACTCATCATACGTCCGGCAATATGCCAGGATTGACCTTCGTAAGCATCAAAATCGTTTAAAATGTCATTGATGTAGGCTGTTGTCTGATAAGCTGCTGCCGGGTAGGGGTTAATACCCAATTTACGTAATTCTTCTAGCGATTGTCTTCTGATGATTTCCTGTTCTGAAAGCATGTGTTATCTGATTTGTGTTTTA
>PDWJ01003017.1_pt1 | contig 16734 bp, 14 predicted proteins | sample 1430881 | NCBI WGS metagenome assembly PDWJ01 (sample SAMN01162460, study PRJNA174530) | Oral metagenome, whole genome shotgun sequencing project. | biome: Marine environment; feature: Marine mammal; material: Swab sample of the gingival sulcus; isolation source: swab sample of gingival sulcus... | reverse complement strand
ATAAAGCGGATATTCCACCTCTTTTTTCTGTTTAAATTGAATTACATAATGCAACCGCCCGTTAATTTCGGTTATTGTTTTCAACCGAAAATTATAATCCCCCATAGCGCTTGGAGACAACAGCCCCTGCGGATTTCGAACAACATCCAGCTGTAACGCCATAAAAGGACCTCCCTGCAATTTAAAAAGCAGCGTATCCATTCGTTTTACATCTCTGCTTTTCCGTCCTTTATATATTTGTATCTGATCGCCCCGCAATTGGCGGTATCCCGACTTGTAAATGTTTACCACTGCCTCGGATATGGCAACATAATTTCTATTTTTACGGATACTTTCACGATAAAACCCCTCCATCATATTGGGATTTTGAGCATAATTTGCACTCATATTCTTTAATATTCCCCGCACCAGTTCCTCGGGATTTAACGGATAAATATTTACTTCTTCTAATCTTACCTCCACAGGCATTAACCTTATCAAATTCCGTTTCTTCCCCAGCTGCTTACATGCTATCTGCACATTTTTGTATCCTATGTGGCTTATTTCCAAACTATCTACAACAATATTTTTAGTTACCTTTAATAAAAATTCCCCTTCGCTGTTAGAAACAGTAGCAATGTTTGTTCCTTTTGCCATAATACTCGCAAAATTCAGTCTTTCTCGGGTTGTTCCATCAATAATCTTTCCTCTGTAAACATTGTAGGTCAAAGTATCAATATGCTTTTCAAATCTTTTATAATCAACATTTACATTACCGGCACCGGCATATCCGCTGTAATATGCTATTACCATCATTAATAAAATAATTATCTTTTTCATCTCTTTTGTTTTTTGGTTAGAAATCGAAAACAAATTAACTTCAACATCCATCCTTCAATTTATATTCTAAAATTTGTTTTCATCATTGTACTCAATCGTCTCTCAAATATAACAAAATAATCAGAATTCAACAAGAAAGCAGGATACTATTTTTCGGCTATATTTAGTTCTGATTCCCCCAGATAACAATCTTTTTAAAACCAATCAGCAATTCCGTTCCAGCATAATAAGGCGGCAGAATAACATAAAAAGGCTTTTCTGTATTTTCAGAAAAGCCTTTTTCATATTATTTATATGGATAATTACTACCAAATATCTACTCTTTGCTCCTTAGTTCTGTATAAAGGATCGGTCTTTTTAATATCGAAAGCTTTATAAAACTCAGGAATATTAAATAAACCACCATTTACACGATATTTTCCCGGAGCGTGCACATCTTCTTTCAACAGACGCTTTAACGCCTTATCGCGAACATTTTGTCGCCATACTTTGGCATAAGCAAGGAAGAAACGCTGCATATTGGTAAATCCATCAATATCAGCAGGCTTTTTACCTTTTAAAGCCATACGGTAAGCCTCTAAAGAAACGGTTAATCCTCCATAATCAGCTAAGTTTTCACCCAAAGTTAATTTACCATTTACATGCATTCCGTCAATGGCTTCAAAAGCATCGAACTGATCCACAAGCTTTTGAGCTTTCGCCTTAAATTTCTCGGCATCTTCGGCAGTCCACCAATCACGCATATTTCCATTTTTATCGAAACGACGACCTGAATCATCAAAACCGTGTGTCATTTCGTGTCCGATAACCACACCAATAGCACCGTAATTTACTGCATCATCGCCATTCATATAGAAGAATGGAGGCTGTAAAATAGCAGCAGGGAAAACAATCTCGTTTAACGATGGATTGTAATAAGCATTAACAGTTTGAGGTGTCATTCCCCAACGCTTTCTGTCCACCGGCTTGTGTAAATCTTCAAAGTTTTTATTGATACCAAATTCAGCAGCACGCCACATGTTTTGTACATACGAATCGGTTCCTACTTTCAATTTAGAATAATCTTCCCACTTATCAGGATAACCAATTTTTACGGTAAATGCTTCTAATTTTGCCAACGCCTCTTTTCGGGTTGATTCGCTCATCCATGTTAAACCTTCAATTCGTTTCTTTAACGCTTTCTTTAAATTATCTACCAATTTAATCATACGGGTTTTAGCTTCCGGCGGGAAATATTTCTTCACATATACCTGCCCTATAGCTTCACCTAAAACACTACCGGTAACTCTTGATAAACGCTTCCAACGTGGCGATTGCTTGGTTACACCCGAAAGAACAGTACTGTAAAAATAAAAATTCTGGTCAGCAATCTCTTTATTTAAAGTTCCTGCTGCATCATTTAATAACTTCCATTTTAAATACAATTTAATGGTATTTAAAGACTCATACTTTAAGATTTTATTCAACTCTCCAAAGTATTTTGGCTGTGCCACAATAACAAAAGAAGTGATATCTACACCTAAACCTTTAAAATAAGCCTTCCAATTAAAATTTGGATAACTCTTGGCCAATTGCTTTAAAGTTTTCGGATTATACATTTTAAGTCGATCACGATTCTCTAAACGAGTATTAAATTTCTTAGCCATACGAGTTTCAAAAGCCATAATTTTTTTCGCTCTTTGGTCGGCAACTCTAGATTTTACACCAACTAATTGAAACATTTTAGAAACATGCTTCACATACTCTTTACGAATATTCTTACTGCTTTCATCAGATTTCACATAGTAATCTCTATCAGGAAGCCCTAAACCTGCTTGTCCCATGTACATTCTGTTGGTTTTGGAATCTTTCATATCCTGCATTACACCAACGCTGAATAAAGAACTAACACCCATTTTATGCAAATGAATTAAAGCATTACGCAAATCGTTTCTATTTTTAATGGCATCAATTGCTTTAAATTCAGGCAACAAAGGCTTAATTCCCACTTGATTAATTTTTACCGTATCCATTCCGGTTAAAAAGAAATCTTTAATTTTCTGCTCGTTACTACCGGCTTTTAAATCGGTTGCTTTTGATATGCTGTCTAAAATACCATGTATGGCTTTATTGGCATTCTCTGCCAAAATATCAAATGAACCGTATCTGCTTTTATCCTCAGGAATTGGTGTATTTTTCATCCAATTACCATTTGAATACTCAAAAAAATCTACCCCGGGCTTTACTGTTAAATCCATATCCGATTTTTTTATAACACCCTCTCCTTTCTGTTTAGTATGGGGTTGCGAACACCCAGCCACAATTGTTAAGGCTAAACCTAAGCCCACAACTCTACTCTTTAAATGTTTCATTTCTATGATTTTAAATTTTAAAAATTCTAATTTTTTATTTTCGCCGAAATTACAAAAAAATATCATAGCTTTGTCGCCTTATGTACATAAATCAGCATAAAAATAAAAAAGTGGTACTCGGCATGAGTGGTGGTATCGATTCTTCGGTGGCTGCAAACATCTTACAACAACAAGATTATGAAGTTATTGGAGTTACACTTTTATTTTATCACAAGGGAAATACCTTACCCAATTATCTTACAGAAGCACAACAACTCGCAAAACAATTAAACATTAAACATCATGTCATTGATGTACGTACAGATTTCTCTGATACGGTTATTCGATATTTTAAAGAAGAATATCTTGCAGGAAGAACTCCAAGTCCTTGTATTATGTGTAACGAAAAAGTAAAATGGAAACATTTGCTGGAACAAGCAGATAAATTTAATTGTCAATATGTTGCTACGGGACATTATATCAATATTGATAAAGAAGATGACACTTATTACATTTACAAAGGAATAGATACTATAAAAGATCAATCCTATTTTTTATGGAATTTAAATCAAACTATTCTATCCCGAACTTTAACCCCTTTGGGAAGCTATACCAAACAAGAAATCAAAGAACTGGCAAATCAATTTGGCTGTAAAACTGCTGCCAACCAAAAAGAAAGTATGGGGGTTTGTTTTTTGGGTAAAACCGATTATCGTGATTTTATAAAACAACAAATTCCCGATATCGACCAACAAATAGGCAAAGGCAATATTGTAAATACTTGCGGCGAAGTGGTAGGCAGCCATGATGGATATGCATATTATACAGTTGGACAAAAAAGGGGACTAAACCTACTGCAAAAAAATGGATTAATGGTGTCAGAAATTGATGTTAAAACCAATACTTTAAAGGTAGATACCAAACAAAATCTTCATAAAAATAGACTAAAAGTATCGAATTATCAATTCAATAATACGAATGATATTTCGAGTAATAAAATTACTACTATTGTACGCGGTTTAGGACTTAATCCCAAAGGATACAGCAAAATTAAACTTCTCAATAATAAAGAACTGATAGTTACTCTGGAAAATCCTGCGTGGGCTATTGCTCCCGGACAGCCTGTTGCTTTTTATATCGATAACAAATTAATTGGGGGCGGTTTTGCCGAAATATTTTAACAACAAAACAAAATATATGGAAGAATTAAATAATCAAAAAGCATTGATACAATTACTACGTACACGAATGCCGTTTGGAAAATATAAAGGATACTATTTAATGGAATTACCAGAGCCTTATTTAGTATGGTTTCGCCAAAAAGGTTTTCCAAAAGGAAAATTGGGTGAAATGCTCGCCTCTATGTACGAAATAAAATGCAACGGATTAGAGACAATGTTACGTCCCCTGTTTCAAAAAATAAAAAAGGCTGACAAGTAATAATCTGTCAGCCTTTTCTCTAAAATATTAATAATAAAATTATAATCCAATATTTTTGTTTTTAATAACTTCATCCTGCAATTTACGAGCTAATTTCTGCTCCCGCACCAATGCATTTTTTCGATGCTGATCAAATTCCTCTCGTACCTCTTTCAATGTATTCTTAGTTTCCACCGTTACCACGTTACTGCGTTTAAACAACATAAAACATACAGCTGCTGCTATTAATAAGAAGAATACCAATAACCACATAATAGTAGAATATGATGATTTAGTAACCCTCATACCTAAAAGCCGCATACTATTCTTTTCATGTATAGTACTATCTAATTTTTGCTGCAGTTCTTCTACATGAGCTTTTAACTCCACAATTTGAGCATCCAAATTATCATTTTTAGTATATGCTCCCTTGATCTCCTTACGCAAAGCGTGCAGAGTATCTTGCACATGTGCCTCAAATTTATTAAGCCATTTCTCTTTTATTACCTTATAATCCTGATAACGACTCGATTTCTTTAACATATAATTAAATTGGCTTGCTATGGAGCCACTGTCTAAGGAAGGACGTTGTGTATTTTGATTGTTAACAGTACTGTCTTGTGCATAAGTTACTAACATTATGCAAATAAATAATGAGCTAAATAATAACCTTAATTTTATCATGACCCTTAATTCTTGAACGATTAATAATACATTGCAAAAATAACGTTAGTTTCGAAATATAATTGCATTTCTTCAAAAAAATTTATTTTAATTCTTAAATAAACAATCTGCATATTGTTTATTTTTATATTATTTTAGGTTTTTAATCAATCTGGTCCAGGATATTTTCTATTATACCCCCGCTTTATGCATTAGAAAATATATTATCCACTCAAATTACTTCCAAACAAGACACTTCGTTAATTTACAAAACCTTACCATAGCGATGCTTTCGTTTTGTAGATTCTTGTTTTATTGTACTTTGAATGCTCATTACGAAGTTCTAATACACTCCACTCAATCAAACATAAAACACTTACAACCAATAATTTACAAACTTATTCCTACGTTAAAAAAGTCTAGAAATTCGGAATAAAAAAGATTAACTTATTTTTTCCATATAACACCATCTGATATATTAGCAATATTTTTTCATAAAAAGCAGGAACAAGCTAAAACAGCGATAAACTATATATACATATCTATAATTGTGCACTTTTTAGAAAATAAACTTTTTTGCTATTATATTTTTTATAACTTTGCACGATACAAGAAAGGATATTACGTAACTTAAATTAACATTATGAAGAAATTGATTTATGCCTTGGTAGTTTTATTTTTCATGAGTGTTTTGTTTAGTTCATGTGGAGGAGGTAAGAAATGTCCTGCATACACAAAGATGGATACAAAACTTGAAAAAAACGTATAAAAACAAAAAATCTCAAAATATTTTGAGATTTTTTTTATGCCTGATTGCAAACGTTACAAAAAAACATAAAAACCTAATAAACAACAATATACAAAACAATAAAACACAGAAAAAGTGTATTTTTTTCGCTTCATTTATGCCGACAATCAGTAAAAAATACATATATTTGTCGGTGAAATAAAAAATTGACTTTAATAAATTAAAATTATAAAGAATGTCAAAAATTAAAATTGGTATCAACGGATTTGGTCGTATCGGGAGATTTGTATTCCGTCAGGCAGTTGCAAAAGGCAACATTCAGGTCGTAGCTATTAACGACCTTATAGATGTAGACTATATGGCTTATATGCTGAAATATGATTCTACTCATGGAAAATTTGATGGAGATGTTGAAGTGAAAGATGGACAATTAGTAGTTAATGGTCAAACCATTCGCGTTACTTCTGAAAGAAATCCTGCTGATATTAACTGGGGGGCTGTTGAAACAGAATATGTTGTTGAATCAACAGGTTTATTCCTAACTAAAGAAAAAGCTGAAGGACACATTAAAGCCGGAGCTAAAAAGGTCGTGATGTCTGCTCCCTCGAAAGATGATACTCCTATGTTTGTTATGGGAGTTAATAATAAATTGTATACCAGCGATATGAATATTGTTTCCAACGCTTCGTGTACTACCAACTGTTTAGCTCCTGTTGCTAAGGTTTTAAACGATAATTATGGCATTATTGGTGGTTTAATGACTACCGTACACGCAACTACTGCTACGCAAAAAACTGTTGATGGTCCATCTATGAAAGATTGGCGCGGGGGACGCGGTGCCGGACAAAATATTATTCCATCATCAACCGGAGCTGCTAAAGCTGTAGGAAGAGTAATTCCTGCATTGGCAGGCAAATTAACCGGAATGTCGTTCCGTGTTCCTACCCCTGATGTATCGGTAGTTGACCTTACAGTACAGTTAGAAAAAGAAACTTCTTTCGAAGATATCTGTGCTAAAATGAAAGAGGCTTCAGAAGGAGAATTCAAAGACATATTAGGATATACCGAAGATGCTGTTGTTTCCTGCGATTTTACAGGTGACACAAGAACTTCTATTTTCGATGCAACTGCTGGTATTCAGCTGTCTCCTACTTTTGTAAAAGTTGTAGCATGGTACGATAACGAAATGGGATATTCTTCTAAAATATGTGACTTAATTCAGTATATGGATTCAGTAAAATAAAACAGAAGAACAAATACAACAAAAAAGGCTACCGTTTCGGCAGCCTTTTTTTCTTATACTGTATTTTCATCACACTTTTTAATCGTAATGAATAAAAACATTATATTAAGACATATTAAAACAGTCATAAAATAGACAACCCATTTTTTTGAGTATTGTTTGTCATTATCTCAGCACATTTGTTTCGTTACTAAATCATCTATAGGGTTTAGATTCCTTACATCTGCACTAATCTAATGATATGAATAATGCAGGTTATATCTGATTCTTATCACTTTTTAGCGGCATAGATATTTATCCAGGCTTCTAACTGATCTACAGAATTAGGACGAAGCAGAATTTCCCGCTTACTATCCAATAAATATATTGTAGGAGTACCAAAAACATAATAATTCTTTACCGCCTGACTTTCCCATTTTTTATAATCGCATACACTGATAAAAGGAAATACTTCTGCAAAATTTCTAAACTGCTGATCCTTTTCATCCAACGATACGAAAACCACTTCAATTCCTTTCGATTTCCATTTTTTATAAAAACCCATTATTTTAGAAAGTTCTTCCGGACATTTAGGACACCAGCTTGCACCAAATACCAAAACAGTATACTTACTATTTAGATCTGATAGTTTTTGTGGAATCGTTTCATAATTGCGGGCAATACACTCTTTATCATTAAAGAGAATATCAGGTGCAATATTTCCCTTTTTCATTTTCCGGTAACTTTCCAGCTGAGCAGCAAAATCGTTGTTGAGAGTGCAGCCCTGCTCGTTAAGTAATTTTAAAGCCAGATATTCTGATGCTTTAAACAGACTGCGCTTTTCAAGAAATTTAAATAAATATTTTGTAACCTCATTAAGCTCTTTGGAATACCCCAGAAAATTCTCGACCAAAACATCTATGGATTTATTCATCTCCTTATACATCTCTTCAGTAGAAAAACCGCCGTTTTCAATCAACCAAAACTGACTTTCAACAACATTCCTCAACAAACCGCTTCTCGGCATACGGGGATCAGAATAATCTATCTTACGAAATGCGGCAATAGTAGCAGGAATTTCCTCAGAACGATATTGTGCTACGGTAGCTACCGAACTCACTAACTTACGAAGCGGCAAATACCAATTTGCATAACTTTGAGATTCTAATCCCGATAAAAACAGATTGTCTTCATTTTTAATACGCTGCTTCTCAGCTTTTATAGCTTTTACCGCCTCTTTATGATCTATAAAAAGAGAATCTTTAGCATATATTTTCTCCAGATATTCCCAAGCCCCTAGTGTTTGTTCTCTGCGCGGATGCTCCATGGCATACTGCTCAAAAATTTTATTCTCCTTTCCTTCTAAAATTTTAATAGTTTGAGGTAAAGCAAAACTTTCTCCTTTTACTTTTATAGCCTCTCCGCTGAGTACCACCACAAGAGATTTGTTATCCGGTGTTGATAAAAAACCCATTCCATAATCCTTGTCACTATAAGAGATATGAAAAATTCCCTTTTCATCAGCTTTTGTTTTACCGATAACATAAGTATCGAACGCCCAAAAACCATTTAGTTCTATGGTTTTGTTGGCAAGCCCCGGAAATGTTCCAGTAATGGTATTTTGCGAATAGGTAAAGGCAACTGTAAACAATAGAATGGCACTAATAATTATTTTTTTCATCTTTTTAATATTATATTGAAAATAAAAGGTTACGGATTTCGTCTGCTAAAATTAGTGAATATTTTTCGTTCTCCCAAAAGCAAACATCAATGAATACGTATTGAAAACGAAAGAGTTTCATTTTTCTGATTAATTTGCTTTTATCAAAAAAAAACTACCCTTTTCAGAGTAGTTTTCTTACAAGTACTATATAAAACAGTAATTTATCTTACTTTGCATAGTTTATTGCACGGGTTTCACGAATTACGGTAATTTTTACCTGACCGGGATAAGTCATTTCATCTTGAATCTTTTGTGCAATATCCAGTGACAATAATTCAGCTTCCTTATCGGTTACTTTATCGCTGCCAACAATTACACGTAGCTCCCTACCCGCTTGAATAGCATAAGTTTTTAATACTCCCGGATGTGATAATGCCAAGTTTTCTAAATCTTTCAATCGCTTGATATACGATTCAACAATTTCGCGTCTTGCCCCGGGTCTTGCACCTGAAATAGCATCACAAGCCTGAACAATAGGAGCTATTAACGTATTCATTTCAATTTCGTCGTGGTGAGCGCCAATGGCATTGCAAATATCCGGCTTCTCCTTATATTTTTCAGCCAGCTTCATACCTAAAATTGCGTGTGGTAATTCCGGCTCATCATCAGGTACTTTTCCAATATCGTGTAATAATCCGGCACGTTTGGCACGTTTGGGATTCAAGCCCAATTCACTTGCCATAATAGCACACAAGTTTGCTGTTTCACGAGAGTGCTGCAACAGATTTTGTCCATAAGACGAACGGTATTTCATTTTACCAACCATACGAATCAATTCCGGGTGTAATCCATGAATACCCAAATCAATAGCAGTACGTTTACCAGTATCAATAATTTCCTCTTCAATTTGTTTACGTACTTTGTTTACTACCTCTTCAATACGAGCAGGGTGTATTCTACCATCGGTAACCAATTGATGCAGAGCTAGTCGGGCAATTTCTCTGCGAACAGGATCGAAACCTGATAAAACAATAGCTTCAGGAGTATCATCTACAATAATCTCAATTCCGGTAGCAGCTTCCAATGCACGGATATTTCGTCCTTCACGCCCGATAATTCTACCTTTTATTTCATCAGATTCAATATGGAATATGGTAACAGAGTTTTCAATTGCTGTCTCAGTAGCCACACGCTGAATGGTTTTTACGACCACCTTTTTAGCCTCCATATTGGCACTCATCTTCGCCTCTTCCATTATCTCGTTGATATACGACATTGCTTCAGTTTTGGCTTGGTCTTTCAGCGAATTTATTAACTGATTTTTTGCTTCCTCTGCTGATAATCCTGAAATCTGCTCCAACTGTTCCACCTGCTGAGTATGAACCTTCTCCAATTCATTTTTTCTTCGCTCCACCAACTCTATTTGTGAATTCAAGTTTTCTCTGATAACTTCAACCTCTTTTTTCTTACGATGAAAATCATCCATCCTTTGATTAAAATTATTCTCCTTTTGCTTTAGTTTATTCTCTGCAGCTTGTAATTTGTTATTTTTCGAATTAATAACTTTTTCGTGTTCGGTTTTCAAGTGTAAAAACTTCTCTTTTGCCTGAAGAATTTTGTCTTTCTTTATTACTTCTGCTTCGGTTTTAGCATCCCTTATAATAGCTTCTGTTTTGGTTTTTAAAGCTCGCTGCAAAACAAAGTAGGCTATAAATCCTCCTATTATAAGGCCGACAATTCCTATAATTATTTCAATCATATTAAAAATTATTATTTATTAAAAATTATATAAAAAATCCCACATTATATACTCATTATAATATCGATTTATACAATTACAAAATCAAATTATAACCAGAAACAATGCGGGTTACTATCTTACAAGTTTACTAAAAACTATTACTGCTCTAAAAAATCACCTAACTTGGCGTCTATATCGTTAAGTTCTTCTAAAATTGGAACAATATCTGTTCTTTTTTTGGTTTCTAACAACTGCATAGCGTATTGCAACGATGCAAGTGCCAAAAAATCCTGCGTATCTTTGTCTTTATATTTTTTTTGTTTGTATTGCAGTACTTTCTCATTTATTTTCTTAGCCGCTTCACGCCACACAGCCTCCTCTTCTCGATTGATATTAAAGGCATATCTTCGGTCAGCTATCATCAAATTTATAGAAAGTTTACTGTTCATCTTATATTATTTATTCAGCAAAGCAATACAATCATCTATTTCCCGCACAATTTTATCAATTCGTCTTTTTGTTTCTCTTGCCTCCTCGCCAGTAGCTGTAAGCATCTTTGAAATTTTTAACGAATTGTAACGATGCTCCAAGTCGTGTTTCTCTTTTGTAATAATCTCTACCCGTTCTAAAAGGTCTAATTTTTCTTGTAACAAAACATCACGTTCGGTTTTTATATCTGTATATCTTTCAACTAACGTGTTGATTTTTGTTTTTAATTCGACTATTACTGCATTTACTTCCGGATTCATCTTACTATTTTTCTCCCCACAAAATTAACATTCGTTGGCTTATTTTCAAACAAAAAGGATTCTATTTTCTTCTTATTGGTGAAAAATATTATTTTTTTATACTTTTGTTGCTCTGTAAAACATAGAGAAATTTTAATTATGACCTATAATAAAACCTACATTATCACGCTATTAACGATTTTACTCTTCGGATTAATAAATCCTTTAACAGCACAACAAAAAATTGAAAAAAAATTTATTTTCCGCTCTCCGGTAGACTTTACAATGACTTTAGCTGGTAATTTTGGTGAATTACGAGCCGGTCACTTTCATTCCGGAGCAGATATTAGAACTTTTACCAAAGGAAAACGAGTTTATGCTGTTGCCGACGGCTATATCAGCAGAATAAAAGTATCACCCACCGGTTATGGAAATGCTTTATATATTAACCATCCACAGGGGTATACTACAGTTTACGCACATCTGGACAGATTCAACAGCACCATTCAAAAATTTGTACACGCTAAACAATATCAGAAAAAAACTTTTGCAGTAGATATAACTTTAAATGCGGAACGATTTCCGGTAAAGAAAGGTGAAATCATTGCCATTTCTGGAAATTCAGGCTCTTCGGCAGGACCTCATCTGCATTTTGAAATTCGCGATACAAAAACCGAACATCCGCTGAATCCACTGACAAGAGGTTTAAAAATTAAAGATACCAAAGCTCCCCGCATATATAATCTCTATGTGTACCCTATGGATGAGTTCAGCTGTGTAAACGGCAAAAACAGCCGACAGTGTTTTCCTGCAATTTATACAAAAAGTGGGTTTCGTTTAAAAGGAAATCCACAAATAGTACTTGCCGGAAATATTGGTTTTGCTTTAGAAGTAAAAGATTATTTGGATGATTCATGGGCCAAATGCGGTATTTACAGCCTGCAAACCAAAGTAAACAATACTGTTATTTCTAATTTTGTAATTGATGAGATAAATTTTGAAACAACCCGGTTTATCAACAGTCATATGGACTACGAATTACATATCAACAAGGGTAAAAAAATTCATAAGATTTTTAAATCTCCCAACAATCCACTTCATATTTATAAAACAATGGTTAACGACGGGATTTATCATTTTTCGGAAAATAATAAATATAAGATTGAGCTGACTGCCAAAGATGCTAAAGGTAACACAGCAAATCTTCTGTTCTATGCTGCAGGAAAAAATAACACAAAACCTTTTCAAGGAAAAAATTATAGCCAACTAATGTCCTGGCAAAAAGAAAATAGTTATATTGCTGATAATGTGGAAATAAAATTTAAGCCTAATACTTTCTATAACGACTTACCTTTCCGTTTTTTTCAGAAAATAGATACAACCCATTATTCTAACATTATATCAGTGGATAAAATTACCACTCCTGTACAGAAATATTACAGCTTATCTATAAAATGTAATAATATTCCACATCACTTAGAGAATAAAGTTTTTATAGCCCACTTCGATAAAAAAGGCAGATTAAGTAATAAGGGCGGCATATATATTAATGGCTGGGTAAAAACCAAAACCAATGTAATGGGAGATTTTGTAGTGGCTGTTGATACGATTCCACCGACCATTAAAGCACGTACCAATTTAAAATCAAAAAAGCTACGGTTAAAAAAACAAATTAATTTTACCATTGATGATAATTTGTCAGGAATAAAATCTTACAAAGGTACCATTGACGGTAACTGGGCGCTTTTCGAATATGATCCTAAAAAGAAAAATTTGTTTTACAGATTCGATAAATACCGTCTGAGTCCCAAAAAGAACCACTCGATTCATTTAATTGTTACCGATAAAGGGGGAAATAAAAAGGCTTTTTCAGGAAATTTTTATTGGTAGAAATATAATAAGAGTTTACTCGGCAGTAGATATAAAAAAGTGCGAACTCCAAAGGATTCGCACTTTTTTATAATATTTGTCAAAATAAAATTTATTGCTTTTATTTTATCCATAACCGCAGCATATGCGGCTGATGATCAGATATACTGCAGTTCATTTTAAATGTATCATTGGTTAACAAGTCGTACTCATCATACAGTTCATCGGATATGGAAATATGGTCGATACCCTTGCCGAAAACATGCTTAAATTTTTCGTTATTATTCAAATAAAACCATCGATACGGCGATTTTCCACCATCCATACTTCGGTCATAATAATCGTTATAATCGCCTAAAATAATAATATTTCTATTCTCAAAATCTTCATCTAACCTGCGTTTTAAATATTTGGCATCGGCACTACGGCGACCAGAATAGTCCTTACAACATTTTCCATGTATATTAATTAAATCAATCTGCATTTTAGTACCCGCAATATTTACATCGGCAACAAAACGATAAGGCAGACGCCCCGAAACCCAGAATGTTTTAACGTTGCCTTCATAACCATAAATACTTTTTGTTCTTTTGCCATTGTAAGCAGCTTTAAACATCGGCTCTGCCTTAACTTTTCTCACCGTACTTTTTTTATAGATATAACACAACCGCTGAGCAGGAAAATTGCGATAATCCGGACTGAAATAAAACGAAAATCTTTCGCTATACACTCCTGCCCAAGTATTTTTCTGCAGGCTGTTCAGCTTATCCAATAATTTCTGAAAATTATCACCGTTTATATCATCTATTACTACTTCCTGCAGTGCATAAATATCGGCATCCAATCTTATTATTTTTGAAGATACACTATCTAACTGCTGCTGAAAAGAAGAGGCACTTCCACTTTTCCATGGGGCTCCGAACCATTCCAAATTCCATGTTACCACATCAAAAGTTTGCTCTTTATCTAATTTTGCCGCATTGGAAAACGGTGGATTTTCGTGTTTACTTGTTTTTTCATTATCATTTTGGCAAGCTGTTAAACCGATAATAAACAATACTACAAAGCTGAAAAGCAAATTCTTAATCCATTTCATATTCTTCTTTTTTCATTAAAAAATTTTATAATATTTTTTTAACTGCCCCCTCAATACCTTCTGTTTCTATTCTTTCTTAAAAAACTTACAGCCAAAGAAACAGCTCCTTATTTTCGGCATAAATATACAAACTATAATCTGATTATTACTTATTCAAAAAATACGCAAAAAAAAATGCCAAGCAGTAATCAATAACTGCAAGGCATTTCCATTAATCAACAGCAAAAGAAATATTTTATCGAACCTCTTCGGGTTGAATCAGATGATTCAATAAGGCATATACCGTTAATCCCGATATGGTTTTAATTCCCAGTTTTCCAGTAATATTTTTTCGGTGTGTTATTACCGTATTTATACTTATAAACAGCCTTTCGGCAATTTCTTTATTTGAATATCCCAACGCAACCTCTTTTAGTACATCAATCTCTCTATCACTAAGGGTCTGATAATCATCATCACCGGCAAGATCGGCATCGTTAAAGAAACGTTGAAAACGATCTAAAATAATTTTCTGATCATAAGTTTCCAACACATACTGCGAGCAGTCTAAATCCACTATATTACGTTTACCAATAACCATAGTACGATAAATAGGACAATAATTTTGTATTGCACTAAAGTTACGTTTATATTCTGCTGGAAGTAATTCTTCGGCAACAATCAAATAATCGAGTTTCTGCATTTTTTTCAGAAGGCGCAGCAAATCGTCCCAATTCGAAACTTCAGTTAATTCGGCATCGATTCCAACAACGCTAAGTAATGTTTTTATGCCCAATCGGTTTAAGAACTGATTAGAGGCAATTACAACTTGTAATTTTTTATTCACAAACTCCATTCAATTCCAATACTTTAATTTCCAATTCTTTTACCCGGGGCACTAAAACTTTCTCCTCAACTATAGTGTGATCTTCTAAATCAGTTTCTAATCGAAATAAATCAATCAGCAGCTGTTCGCACACATGTTCAACTGAAACCGGCGGCAAAAATTTAATAATCAAATTTTTTAAATCACTTAATTTTACTTCTATATTACTATGGTTACGCTCGTATATCTCTATGGGTTCACGCCGTATTCTTCCGGCTAATTCAGCACTACACTCACCATCTCTGTAGGCTTGGTCTAATGCCAGCACATAAGGAAATACCAACTCCTCTTCTACTCTGAAATGTTCTTTAACCTCAACCTTATATTCATTAAAAAAGTTTTTTAACAACCCGATATTCCTAACATTTTCCTCGCTTTTATCTAATTCCATCTGCTCTATCAACTGCTCTATCTGCGGAATTTTATAATCTACATAATATTTATGTGCATTAATTAAATATTTAATAATGGTTTCCGCCTTAAATTCGGAAACTCCCACCGCTGGTTGATATTTATGATTATGATATGAATTTACAATCTCTAAAAAGAAAGCAATATCTACATTATATCTTTCACACACCTCCACAACCGTTAAATTACCAAAACCAAGTTTTATTCCAAAACGCTGCAATACAGGTATTAACCTATAATCAGAGTGTATTACTTCTGACAGCTTATTGTTTCGCGAGAAAATAGGTGTTTCGTTCATTGTTTTTCTTTTTTGTTTGGTATTTAACCCCGGCTAAAATTAAATTTCAATCGTACAAATATAGGGTATTATTCTTTTGCCCGCTATCCTTATATGTTATGATTTTAAAGGTTCGAAAATAGTTTATTTTTTATCTTATCTAAAACCGCAATTCAAAAGTGGTTTTTTCATTGGGTTTTGTACTTACGGTTACATTTCCTTTGTGCAGTCGCATAATCTGACGAACTAAATTTAACCCAATACCTGAACCATTCTTTTTTGTGGTGAAAAATGGGGTAAATATACTATCCAGTAATTCCTTGTCAATTCCACAACCAGTATCGATTACGCTGATTTTGGTAACCGGATTATCGCTGTTTACTGCAACAGTAATTTGTTTGTATTTACTGTTTTCTAAAGCGGCAATAGCATTTTTGGTTAGATTAATCAGCACCTGCATAATTAGTTTTTCGTCAGCTATTAACTCTTGGTTTTCATTATCTTGCTCTATTTTGAAATCAATATTTAAGGCTTTGCATTCTGCCGAAAAAAGAGTCTGTAAATCGGTAAGTAAACGAGCTACTTTAAAACGAGTAAATTTCGGTTTTGGTAATTGTGTTAAACTTTTATATTCATCAACAAAAGCGATTAAACCTTTGCTGCGCTTACGAATAGCTTGTAAACCTGTTTGCATATCTTCCAAATTTTCAGTAATATTTTCGGGCGTGTTGCAACTTTTAATAAGTGTACCCGAAAGCATTGCAACAGGCGATATGGAATTAACAATTTCGTGGGTAAACACTCTTATTAATTTGTGCATTGCGTCCATTTCTTCCTGTGCAATTACATTTTCCACATCCTGAAAAGCAATTAGTTTTATCTG
>PDWJ01003014.1_pt1 | contig 16740 bp, 13 predicted proteins | sample 1430881 | NCBI WGS metagenome assembly PDWJ01 (sample SAMN01162460, study PRJNA174530) | Oral metagenome, whole genome shotgun sequencing project. | biome: Marine environment; feature: Marine mammal; material: Swab sample of the gingival sulcus; isolation source: swab sample of gingival sulcus... | reverse complement strand
CAGCAGATTTAAATGGATGTATTTCATCTGATATGGTGGAAGTGGTTGGGGTCACACCTCCAGTTATTGATGCCGGTACAAATGGGGTGCTATGTGAAGGTACCACGCTTACCCTAGCAGCTAGTAATCCTGATGCAGCCAATTTGACTTGGAACAATGGCGTTAATAATGGGGATCCATTTACGCCGCCAATTGGTACAACCACTTACCAATTAACTGCAGATTTGGATGGTTGTGTGGTAACTGATCAAGTTCTGGTTACAGTTAATCCCATACCTAATTTCACGGTTTCTGGTCAAAACCCAAGTAGTTGTAGTGGTACAGATGGATCTATTACAATTTCTGGACTTACTCCAAACCAAACTTTTGAATTGAGTTATAACAATGGCAGCTTAGTCGGACCAACAACCATTAACTCAGACCAAAATGGGAATTTTGTTTTGGCCAATTTAAGCCAAGGGAGTTATGCTGATTTTACTATTAATCAATCAGGCTGCGAAACAACGGAATTAAATACCCTACAATTAGCCGACCCCCAAAATCCAAATATTGATGCTGGAGATTCCATTTTTGTTTGTTTAGGGGACAATGTTACCTTAACAGCAATGAACCCTGACAATGGTATTTTAAATTGGGACAATGGTGTAACAGACGGGATTCCTTTCACACCTAATCAAAATAACCTGTACACCGTTACCGTTGATTTAAACAATTGTATTAATAGTGATAGTGTCTATATCAGTGTGCTTACAGCACCCATTGTAAATGCGGGTGATGATTATTTTATTTGTAAAGGTGATACCTTAAACCTATCTGCTGATACTCCGAATGGTGGCACACTCACATGGAATCAAGGCGTCATAAATGGACAAGATTTTGTTCCTAACTTTTCTGGTTCGTACATTGCAACAGCCACCATTGGAAGTTGTACCAACAGTGATACGGTTGAGATTACAATTAGTGAGGGTCCTAATTCTAACTTTGTGTTCAACCCAAATAATCCAACCGTTGAAGATACAGAAGTGGAATTTATACCGGTGGAATCCAATACTTCTGGGTTAGATTTTTATTGGGAATTTGGTGACAATCAATCTTCAAACCTGACCAGCCCAATTCATTTTTATCCTGAAATTGGTAATTTAACCTACCCTGTTCAACTTTTGGTAACAGACGAATTTGGTTGTCAAGATTCGTCCATTCAATACCTCACCATTGATGATATTTTGTTGTATTACGTTCCTAACGCTTTTACACCCGATCAAGACCAAATCAACAACACTTTTCAGCCTGTGTTTACGTCTGGATTCGATATTTACGATTACCATTTGACTATTTTTAACCGTTGGGGCGAAATCTTATTTGAATCGTATAACGCCCAAATTGGTTGGGATGGGACTTATATTTCTGGAGAAATTGTATCGTCTGGCGTTTACGTATACAACATTCAATTTGGTGACTTAAAAACGGATGAACGACAAATAATTACAGGAACGGTTACCGTTTTGAGATAGTATGCTGCAGTTAGAGGATAGTTTTTGAAGTAAAAGGACACAAGTTTTTTAAAAAAATACTGATTAGTTAGAGTATAGATTTCAGACAATTTTTTCATTCAAGTTATTGGCAAGTTGCTAATAAATTGTATTTTTTGTAAGTCGTGAGAAATAGTTCATTTTTTTCGAAAACAGCAATCCTATTTAAATTGAATTTAAATTACTTATTTATTTACTCTTGAGTTAAAAAAATAGCACTTTAGCTTTCCTATTTTTTAAATAATGTTACTTTTGTTGGGACATACCTAATTACAAAATCATGAAAAAAGTTGTATTACTTTTAGGATTGCCTTTACTATTGTGGCAATGCACCGGTGAAGTTGAAACTGAACAACACCAAGAAAATACTCAAAAAGAAGAACCTAGAGGGGCAGATAATGTGGCCTTTAAATGGGGGAAAATGGCTTTAACAGCTACTGCAAATGATACGGAAAGATTTAAACCTAGACCTACGGTCACTTCAAGATATTTAGGACTTATTTTTGTTTCTATTTTTGATGCTTGGTCCATGTATGATGAAAAAGCAACTCCTGTTTACGCCGTTGATTTAGAGAAAAGACCAGTTGAAGAACATACACTGGCTAACAAAGAAAAAGCTATTAGTTACGCCGCATACACGGCTATGAATGAATATTATTTTTCTGACTCTACCATATTTGCTGATTTCATGACAGAACTAGGTTTTGACCCCATGGTTATGTCTTCTGATGCCGAAACCCCAGAAGGTCTTGGTATTTTAGCTGCAAAAGCTGTTATTGAAGCCCGTAAACATGATGGCGCAAATCAATATGGTGAAGAAGAAGGATCAAATGGAGAAGTGTACTTTGATTACACCAATTATTCGCCAGTAAATACAGCAGATAAAAACGTAGACATTAACCGTTGGCAACCTAAATATTTCTCAGATGGAAACGGTGGTACATACGCCCCAGGTTGTTTAACCCCTTATTGGGATAAAGTTAAACCAATTGCCCTAAAATCAGGTGATCAATTTAGACCAGGACCTCCACCAAAAGTTGGGTCTGAACAATTGGCGCAAGAAGTGAAAGAAGTAGTAGATATGCAAGCCAACTTAACAGATGAACAAAAAGCTTTGGTTGAGTTTATGCGAGATGGACCAGAATCGGTTCAACAAGCTGGCCATTGGTTAAAATTTGCGCAAGATGTTTCTAAAAGAGATAACCACACCCTTGATGAAGATGTAAAAATGTATTTTTATGTGCAAACTGTAGCCATGGATGCGTTTATTGCCTCATGGGATTCAAAAATGTTTTATGATTACGCTAGACCATACGCTTTAGTGCACGAATATTACTCAGGTAAAACCATTACTGGATGGGGAGGTGAAGGAAAAGGAATGATTCAAATGGATGGTAGTCAATGGCGACCATATTCCCCTGCGATTTTCTTATGTCCGCCTTTCCCAAGTTATACCTCTGGTCATAGTACCATTAGTGGTGGATGTGCGGAAGCCTTAAAATTATGGACAGGTAGTGATGAATTTGGATCAGAAGCAACCCTAGTTGCTGGTGCCTTAACTGAACCTGACAATTTAGGAGACACCATCACATTGGTATTTCCAACATTTACAGAAACAGCTGAAATGGCAGGAATCAGCCGAGTTTTAGGTGGGTATCACATTCAAGCAGACAATGTTGCTGGTTTACAATTAGGAAGAGATGTGGCGCATGAAGTTTGGAATTTTTACAAAGCCCATGTGGGGGAGTAGTTTTTTGAGACACAAGATGTTTAGAAATCTAAACGTTTTTGTTGGAACTACCTCCAAAAGTTCGAAAATTCAGTTTTAAGATCTGAGTTTTTTACCAGTTTAACCATGTCATATTTCACGCAACAAAGCGAACGCTTAAACTTTAGAAAACTTACCGAGCTTGACATTACAAATTGGGTAGATTTTTTTATTGATAACAATAGATTAGCGTTTATGGGCATAGATTTAACAAAATCTAAAGAGACACTTGCTGAAGAATGGATTAAAGCGCAATTTAAAAGATATGAAACCCAAAAATTAGGCTTTTTAGCAGTCGAATTAAAATCTACAGGTCAATTAATTGGCTTAGGCGGAATATTACCGCGGGAAATAAACGATAGACCTGAATATGAAATAGCGTACTCTTTACTACCCAAATATTGGGGGCAAGGTTATGCTACTGAAATTGCAAAAACCATGAAATATTATGGATGCAATTCACTAAAGGTTCAACGGTTGATTTCAATAATTCATGTGGATAATATACCATCAGCTCATGTCGCTAAAAAAAATGGAATGAACATTTTGTTTAGTACCGAATATTTGGGTATGCCCGTCCATGTGTTTGGCACAAAGTAATTTTAGACGCTCATTTATAAGTGTATTTTAAAATTCTCGTTTAGGGGCGAGTTTTTCAAAATGTACGACTCTTGTGTTTGGATCTATGGTTAATTTTGCGGATTCCTTTTCATTTCTAAAAACGGGTTGTAAATAGGGATTAGTTCCTCTGTAAAACTTTCTAGTTTCTCCTCCAATCGTAAAACTAATCTCTTTATAAAATTTTTCAAAGCATCCTTTCTCTAGCCTAATTTCAATAATGGATGTAGAACCTATTTCTGAGGCAATGGTTTCATTTTCTACTAAAGTGTAACAATTGGGTATTTCCATAACAAATATTCTTTCCATTTCAGACACATCTACTTTTTTAGAACAGCTTCCCACAACAAGTGTGGTTATAAAAAGTAATAATACCAATTTAATACGTTTCATATCCAGAATAAAATTTAATGTTTTTAGGCTAAATTTTCTTTAAAATGTCATCTGTGCCTTTGTGAGGTTAATTATCACGAATTGGCAATCTGATTGTCAAAATTAAATACAGTAAAGCAGAAATCAAAACACTTAAATTGAATATAGAATTTATTTCTAAATCAAAATTATAATATCCCCTGAAAAAAGTATAAGAAATTGATAAGCCAATAAGAAAAGATTCGACCGAAAAACTTTTCATTTTATTGAAAAATGAAATTGCAATGGCCAGGAACAAGATAATGAATACAACAAATATAAATCTGGTCTTATTAAAAACTGGCAAACCTGTATATCCCAAAATAATATCAGTGAGAGGTAAAAGTAATGAAAGTAAAAAAAGTAATATTGTAATTCTTTTATAGATGGTTTGTGTTTTTATTTTTTCCATTTGTAATTATAAAGATACAGGTAAATCCTTGCGAAAGTTAATATAATTATCACAACTTAAGGTTTTAACGCTTTGCTATCTTCAATTAAGACAAATAAGCAATTTAATTAAGTGAATATTTTTTATATTTGATTCTGAAAGGTTCTACACCCAAAATAGTTGACTAATGATAAATTACAACAATAAATTTTTTGCTACGATAAGCAATTCTGATAATGGCGAAATTACAAGCGATACAATTTTTAAATACCAACAAAATGGTCGGATTCTAACCGCGACTAACTCGGGTGGACAAATTAAGACCGGCCATTTAATTGGCTTAGTGGATAACAATGGGCACATTGATATGCGCTACCATCAAGTCAATACAAAAGGGGAACTGATGACCGGCATTTGTCATTCTATTCCTGAAATACTTGAAAATGGAAAAATTCGATTGCACGAAACATGGCAATGGACGTCTGGGGATCATTCTAAAGGGACATCAATTATTGAAGAAATAAATCATTAATACAAAGGTATGCGGAAAAAATATTCTCATTTCAAACAACCAGAACAGAATAAAAATACATTCAAAAATTGGTTAACACAAATTGAAAATGAAAACGGTTATGTTTATGACCAATTTTCAATTGAAACATCACTCGGACGTACCCAAATTTATGGGTTTAATACAAATCGACAAGATTTAGAAACATTAGTCATTTTTCCGGGCTTTAGAACCACCACTTTGATTTGGGATTTAGATGCAGGATTAAGGCCCTTATTCAATCAATTTAGAGTCTTTATGGTTGAAACGAATGGACAACCCAACCTGAGTGAGGGATATTCTCCAAGCATAAAATCTTTAGATTATGGACATTGGGGAGCTGAAGTTTTTGAGCAATTAAAAATTGACAAAGCCTTTATCGCTGGGGCCTCATTTGGAGGATTGGTTTGTATGAAAATTGCCTTAGTTATTCCAGAGAAAATTAAAAGTGCTTTCCTTTTAAACCCTGGCTGTTTTAGGTACGTGTCATTTGGTGCAAAAAATATGTTTTATAATCTATTGCCGTTAATTAAACCGTCTAAGAAAAATATTAAAAAGTTTTTAGACAAAGTTGTATTTTATCGCCCTACTCACCAACTCTCATCTGCCGAAAATTTATTGATTGATTATTTACACCTTGCCATTACCCAATATAAAGACCGAACAGAAAAACCCTATGACATGGGTACGCAATTAGATCAAGTTAAAGTAGATACTCATCTATTGGTTGGCGACCAGGATATTTTAATTCCCTACGAAAAATCAGTTAAAAATGCGAAAATGCGCTTGAAAAATTACCTGGTTGAGGTTAAGGTTTTTAAAGGTGTTGGACACGGCATTGAATGTTATCCGCCAGCTATATCGTATATAGAAGAGATCATGAAAACTTATATTGAGGTATAACTTGATTTAATATAAGAATAAAAATAGATTCAATTCTATTTGCAAACTATCAAATAAAAAATACTATTTACAAGCATTTGTTTTTATATATTTGTGAGGCGTTAGTGGGATGCATTTCTTCACCCCGCTTGCTCAAAAACTAACTAACTAACTATCCATAAATTACACTGTTAATGAATTTATTTTTAAAAAAGAAAAATGTATTTGTCTTATCTATGGGCATTCTGTTTTCTTTTTTAACAGGTTGTTCTTCAAGCTATCCAATTGATGCCGAATATACTTTTTCTGCTGCAACACAAGTCGAGCAATCTATTAATGAATTTGAACAAGTTCATTTTGAACCCATTGAGGATTTAAACCTTGGTTTTTTTAGAGGAAATGTTTGGATCAAATTAGACATCACCAATGTTAAATCTTCCAACATGTCCTACATGTTTGTGAGCAACGACCGTTTTAACCGTGATTACAAATTTTATAAGCTAGATGAGCTAAGTCACCAATTAATGCAAATCAACTATTTAACGGATACTTTATATTCAGATTCTAGAACTTACAACCGTCCAAATGCCAATTTAAAAATAGATTTAGAGCCAAATGAACACGCTACTTTTTTAATTACTTCCGCCAGTGACGGACGTACCAAAGATGCCACACCAAAAATAATTTCATTAGAAAATTACTATGCCTTTATCAGTGAAAACACTATTGGGGGAATTATCTTTTATGCAGCTATTTTGATTCTCTTCATTATTAATATTTATTTATGGCGTTTTTACAAGAAAGATATTTACTTGTATTATCTGTTTTATATTCTTTCGACCTTTTTTGTTTATTTGGGTATAGAGGGATACTTGCTCACCCTAAAAATAAACCAACTATACATTGACCATTTCATTTTTGTGTCTGTAAAATTATGGGCGCTTTCTTTAATCATCTACACCGCCCAGTTTTTAGAAATTGATGTGGTAGCGCCAAAGTATTATCGCCTGATAAAAATTATTTTAACCGCAGTGCTTGGTGGTACCTTGCTTTATCAATTTGTATGGTTTAATTCCTCAATACAATACCTTCATTATTACGAGAACTTACTCACTTTTCTTTGGTTACTCATGCTGGTTGGTATGATAGGATTGTCGGCTAAAAAGCGGTGGTTAGAATTAAAATATTACCTCATCCCTTTTGCATTTTTTATTGGATTTACGGTTTTCGGAATTGTTAATGTACACCTTCAACTTTTAGCTGGAAACTCATTTACCTACGTAAAAATAGGAGCGATCTTTGAGTTTATTGGATTCACCTATTTCACAACCCTTTTAATTAAAAGACGAATTGAGCAAAGTGAATTGCTGGCCAAAGCTTTAGCGGAAAAAGAAGCACTTTTATCCAAAAAAATTGATTCAACCGAACTTATTGGGATTTTTAGCTTAATTGAAAACTCATTATCCACCGAAAACGAATGGGAAGCGTTTAAGACGAAACTAAATGAGTTAAACCCTTTATTTTTAAACAATTTGCTGGAACGTCACCAAGATTTAAGTAAATCGGAAATCAGATTATTAACCCTAATCAAAATTGGTTACTCTCAAAAAGAAATTGCTCAAATACTAGGTATTGCGCCAGATAGTGTAAAAAAAGCTAGAAGTAGAGTCCGAAAAAAATTGAGTTTAATAGAATCTGAAAAACTCAGTGATTACCTACATCAATTTTAACCACAAATTTAGTATATTTGGTAAATGAGTTTAACCCTGTAATTCATTTAATTTGAACTTAAAACGACTATACTTATTGGCTATTTTCACATTCATTTTGTGGGGATTTACTGGTTGTCAATCTGACAAAGTAGAGGATACACCCCCTCCTCCACTCTATCCACAGCCTAAGGTAGCAAATTTAGATACAACCAGCGGTTACTCTTTAAACCCTTTGACCCAACAGTCTATTTACCCTATTATTAATACGCTTGGTGACACAATTCAAACTGGCATATCACTTCCCATAAAGGGCAAAAGCATTAATATTACTGATTTTGAAAAACCTGTAGTTGTTCCTTATACCCCAAGCAATAACATTGAGCAAGCCCATCACAATATTCATCCCATTCCTCAAAAAATAAACAGTTTGGCCGTTAAACCCGAGTCACTCACGGTTATTTACCTCCCGAAAATAAGTCAAAACGACACCGTTCATTACTTGATTAATAGTATTGGTGACACCCTAAAAACAGGCATCCCTTTGAAAGCAGAAGGCCAAAAAATGTCTACTACCCATCCTCAACCCATTCAAGCTTTACCCCCTCGTTTTAAAGACAATAGCACTCAAAATTTACAATATTTAGATGTGGATCAAGGTATGGCGTCATCTTATGTATTATCTATTTTAGAGGACCAGAACGGTAATATTTGGTTTGGCACTTATGGTGGTGGGGTGAGCAAATACAATGGGGAAACGTTTACCCATTACACGGAAAAAGAAGGTTTGTCAAATGACTATGTTTTTTCAATTTTAGAAGATCGAAACGGAAACCTTTGGTTTGGAACGGATGGTGGAGGTGTTAGCATGTTTAATGGTGAATATTTTACGCATTTTAACGAAAACTCCGGACTATCCAACAATCATATTTGGTCGATTTTAGAGGATAAAAAAGGCAACCTTTGGTTTGGAACAGATGGCGGTGGTGTCAGCAAATATGATGGACAATTCTTTACACATTACACCGAAAAAGAAGGTTTATCAAACAATTATGTTATGGCTATTTTTGAAGATTCAAATGGAAATATATGGTTTGGAACGGATGGTGGTGGTGTATGTAAATTTGATGGAAAATCTTTCACCCATTTAACAGAAATGAATGGTTTACCGTCTAACAATGTCATGTCGTTTATGGAAGATAAAAAAGGGAATTTGTGGTTTGGCTCAGGAAAAGGAGGGGTTTGTCGCTACAATAGAGATACACTCTCTATATTTTCTGAACAAGACGGGTTATCAGACAACAATGTTTGGACTATTTTTGAAGACCACAGTGGTCAAATTTGGTTTGGTACCTATGGGGGCGGGGCGAATTTATTCACGGGAGAATCTTTTGTGCATTTTACAGAAGAGGAAGGATTATCAAACAACTATATTTGGTCGATTTTTGAAGACTCCAAATACAATTTTTGGTTTTGTACGGGAGGCGGAGGTGTGGTTAAGTACAAAAAAGAATCGTTTACCCATTTAACCGAAAAAGAAGGGCTATCTATTCACAGTATTTGGTCAATAATTGAAGATAAAAAAGGACAACTTTGGCTAGCTACGGATGGTGAAGGTATCAACATTTACAACGGCAAAACAATTAAAAAAATCAATGCTGAAAATGGACTCCCTCACAACATTGTCATCTCACTTTTAAAAGATAAAAATGATAACATTTGGATTGGAACAGATGGTGGAGGTGTTTTTAAATTTGATGGTGAAAAATTCACATGCTATACAGAAGAACAAGGCTTAACAAACAACTATATTTTATCCATTTTAGAAGACGAAAAAGGTAACCTTTGGTTTGGAACAGATGGTGGTGGTGTCAGTAAATTTGACGGACAAACATTCACAAATTACACGGAAGAAGAAGGATTATCCAGTAACGTGGTTAGAACCTTAACTGAAGATGCCAATGGCCATATTTGGTTTGGAACAACAGGGGGTGGTTTAAGTCGATTTGATGGGACATCAATCATTCATTTTACCGAGAAAGAAGGGTTATCCAGTCAAACCATTAAGTCCATTTTGGCAGATGAACAAGGCATCTTATGGTTGGGTACAGATGGTCATGGTGCAATAAAATTTGATGGCAATTCTTTTACTTATTTCACTGAAAAAGAAGGCTTATCGAACAACGTGGTTTGGTCGATAATGGCTGATAAGCAAGAACGCATTTGGATGAGCACCGAAAATGGCTTAAACCAACTGACGCAAACCGAATCTGGGCAATACCAAATCTATAGGTATTTAAAAAATGATGGTTTAAAAGGTTTAGATTTTTACGGCAATAGCGTGTACCTTGACCAACAAAATAATATGTGGTGGGGAAGCGGAAAAAGTCTAACTAAACTCAACCTTAATCATTTTGAAAATGAGAATCAGGCACCAGAAATCCATTTGACTCAACTGGACATTAATGAACAATATTTAGATTACAGAAACCTTTCAGATAGTGTTAAACAACACATACAATTTGACAGTGTGCGTACTTTTGAAAATTATCCACTAAACTTAAGTTTACCTTACCATAAAAACCACCTGACATTTCATTTTGCAGCCATTGACTGGTCGGCTCCACACAAACTAAAATACAGCTATTTGTTGGAAGGACAAAATTCCTCATGGAGTCAACCGAGTGCGGAAGCCAAAGCCGATTATAGAAATCTATCTTATGGAACCTATATATTTAAAGTTCGAGCAATAGGCAATAGCCAAAAATGGAGCGCCCCTTTTGAATATGCCTTTAGCATTACGCCTCCTTGGTGGCACACTTGGTACGCCCGATTTGGTTATGGAGTCCTAATCATTTTCTTATTCTATTTTACCCTTCGTTGGCGAACCCTCAAGTTAAAAAAACGGCAGAAAGAACTTGAAAATGAGGTTAATGTAGCCACTAAAGAAATAAGAGAACAGAAAGAAGTTGTTGAATTGGCACATCAAGAAACTAAAAAGCAAAAAGAAGCTGTTGAGGAAGCTCATAATGAAATTAAAGATTCAATTAAGTATGCTAAACGCATTCAAAATGCAATTATGCCTCCTTTAAAATTGTTTAAATCTTATTTGCCTGAAAGTTTTATTTTATACAAGCCTAAAGATGTGGTGGCAGGTGATTTTTACTGGCTGGAACAACAAGATAATTTAATTTTATTTGCCGCTGCTGACTGCACTGGACATGGTGTACCTGGTGCCTTGGTAAGCGTGGTTTGCAACAATGGGTTAAACCGTTCGGTGCGAGAACATGCCTTAACTGACCCAGGAAAAATTTTAGACAAAACACGAGATATTGTCATTAGTGAATTTGAAAAATCGGAAGAAGAAGTGAAAGATGGTATGGATATTTCGTTATGTCAATTGGACCCAGAAAAACGCATTTTAAAATGGGCCGGCGCTAATAATCCAATTTGGCTAATTAACCCCAACCGAACCCAATGGCCTGAAGGTAGCATACCGTTTAAAAACCTAAGTGGTGGTGCAGAGATTAAACCCAATAAACAACCCATAGGAAAAGTGGATAACCCGCAACCATTTAACACCCACACCCTTCAATTGGAGAAAGGTGATGCCATTTACATTTTTTCAGATGGGTATCAAGACCAATTTGGGGGTGATAAAGGCAAAAAATTCAAACCCGCTAATTTAAAAAAGTTGTTACTGTCAATCCAAGATAAACCTATGGCCCAACAACAAGACGTTATTGAAGCTACTTTTATGGCATGGAAAAATGACCTAGAACAAGTAGATGATGTTTGTGTTATTGGGGTTAAAATAATGTAACCATACTAATATTCTCAAAAAAAGCCTTACTCTGCATCAAAAACCAATTGTCCTTTCAAATAGGTTTTAAGCACAAAAGTCTTCAGAATATCGGCTTCATTGATCGTCATTATATCTTTTGATAGCATAACAAAATCAGCTTGTTTACCCGGAGCTAAACTACCTCTTTCTTTTTCTTCAAAATTTGAATAGGCCGCCCAATAGGTTATCCCCATTAAAGCATCTTCTCTACTCAAGGCATTTTCTGGTTGAAAGCCTTTTTCGGGTAGTCCGTTTTTATCTTTTCGACTTACGGCCGCATAAAACGTTTCTAGTACCGATATATTTTCAATTGGAAAATCTGTACCTAAAGCAATAACCCCTGCTTTAGCCAATAAATCATTGTAAGCGTATGCATATTTAATTCGCTGCTCCCCTAGCCTTTTTCCTGCCCAACGCATATCAGATGTACAATGTGTAGGCTGCACAGATGGAATGACCCCGATCGTTTCGAAATAATCAAAATCTTCAGGTTTTAAAACTTGAGCATGCTCAATTTTCCAACGGTGGTCGGGTTGATTTTGAATGATATCGGCGTATAATTTTAACATAACAGAATTTGCAGAGTCCCCAATCGCATGGGTGTTGACCTGATACCCTAATGATTTTGCCAATTGGGCCACACTTTTCATTTCGGTTTGTTGGTGTAATAAATAACCGTGTTGCCCTGGGTTATCTGAATATTCATCATGCAAACAGGCGCCGTAAGAACCGAGTGCACCATCTGCAATAATTTTAAAAGATCCTATGTGCAATCCATTGTTTTGAACCACACCATTTTCTTTCGCATATTTTAAATTATTGTCGTCTGTAAACAACATCATATAAGATTGAATTTTCAAGTCTTGATTTTGATATAAATCCACAAATAAATCTCTATCATCAGGTTCAACGCCGGCATCATTGATAGAGGTTAAACCTTGTTCAAACAATTTTTTCTCGGCTTTTTGCAAATAAGTTTTCTTATCTTCCTTGGTCCAATCTGGTACTACGCGTGCCAAAGAATCAATAGCATTATCTATAATAATTCCAGTCAACTGGTTTTGTTTTACTTCAACAATTCCACCTTCAATTTCTGTATCTGATGTAAAGCCTGCCAATTCAAGGGCTTTTTGATTCGCTAAAGCCGCATGTCCATCAATTCTTTTAATTAAAATTGGCGTGTTTGGATATTTCTCATTTAAAATTTGATTATTCGGAAAAACAGTATCATTTCCCCACAAGGTTTGGTCCCATCCCCGACCTAAAATCCATTCTACGTCCTTATTTTCTGCCTTAAAGGCATCAATTCTATCCACCACTTCATCAAAAGATTTTGACCCGACCAAATTCACCTCTCTTAAGGTTTTGGCGTAACCTAAAAAATGACAATGGGCATCATAAAACCCGGGATAAATTGGTCTTAATTCTGCATCAATGACTTGATCACAATCGTATCCATTTAGAATTTCTCTTTCTGGACCCAATTGTAAAATTTTACCATCTCGAATAGCCATGGCTTCATAGATACCGAAATTTTCATCACAGGAATAAATTTTAGCATTGTGAATGATTAAATCTGCTGTATCGCCTTGATAGCAACCGCCTAAAATCAACACCCCCGCAAGGGCTAATATATATCTAAACTTTTTCATTTGACATGGATTTTAAAAAGATGAAAGCCAAAATTACAATAAATAAATCAATGGCCATTTTATAGCGTGCAATCGCTCCAAAAACTGGAGTCGTCCAACCTATAATGAGCGTGATAAAAACAATGTAAAACATTAAGTTAAAAATCCACCATTTTTGATGATTAGTTAACCCTTTTTTTCTGTTAAAAATGGAAAAGCCCAACAAGAATAGCAACCCTATATTTTGGATGAACGAAAAATACTTTAAAGCACTACCATTATCCCAAGGAAAAGGTCGTAAATGCACATCTACAAATGCTCTAGGGGTATTTAATAATAACTGAGCTCTAGAATTACCAATAGGCGGTACTTCAAAATATGAATGAGAAGGCGCAAGGGTTAAATAATGCGGGTATAGTGTTGATCCACTTTGAAGGGTAAAAGGAAAAAATTCTTTTGTACCAAAAGGTTTGTAATGACTCGGTACGGTTTGGTTAACTTTAATTAATGAATCTGAAACCATTTCAAATTGGTTTAGGTATTTATAATCACTAAAACAAACTGCTGTATCATTAATAAAATAGATCCCCCCTTTACCAATATTTATCATATCTTGCTGTTTGAAGGACACCCGTTCGGTTAGCTTAAAAACTTTTTGCTCGAATAATAAAATTGTGAACATCATAACCGTTGACAGGATAGCCAAAAAAATCAACTTTGGACGCCATTTATAAAGTGATGCAAATCCAATAAAGAGCGTTGAAGGCAACACCACTAATCCGATATATGGCTTATTAAACACCAATAAAAATGCCGCCGACAAGAGCCATAAAATACTCCAATATTTTTTTTGAAATAATTGGTGAAACCCATAAAAAAAGAGTCCTAACCCCAGAAGTAAAAATGATGATTTAGTTAATCCGCCTCCCCAAAACCCAAGAGATGGTAACAGGACTAAAGCCCACCACAATCCTTTTGGATTATTGACCAGTGGCTTAAAACTTTTAAATATAAGTAATGTGCCTAAATACGCCAAAAAAGAATGAAATAATAAGTGAACCCAAACTTGTCCTTGAGACAAAAAATAAATAAGCGAATTAAATTTAATGATTAGTCGATTATCATTTAAATAATCGTATTTGTTAACACCTAAAAAGATATTGGTCTGCTCCATATAAGGCCATAGCACGTCAGATTCGTAATCGGCCACTCCAAACCATAATTTGAGATAATCTAAAGGATGGTCGAGTGCAAGTTGGTATAAGATTTTGGCGTTGTGCATAAAACCTGCTGGATCACCATAAAGGTGACCGTTACCATAATAATACACCACTACCCCATAAAAAATACCACTATACCCTAGCTTAACACCCCAACCCAAAACCACAGACGGTTGAGAAACGACATCATTTTTAAACCATTTAAAAATAACATAAGTGAGTATGATGAGGACTATAATCAGTACCATTCAATTGATTTTATCGTCACAAAAATAGAAAAAAGGTTTGACACAGTCATGATTACTTAAAGGGTCAAGATTTTCTCGTTATAGTTCGAAAAAGAAGGTTTGGGTTGAGCCGTGTAAATTCCATATACAGTTGAACCCGTTCCCGTCATGGCGGCATAAAGCGCCCCTTCTTTTAACATCTTTTGTTTGATTTTCTCAATTTCTGGATGCAATTTAAAAATGGTTTGTTCAAAGTCATTTTTAACGTCAGAAGGTTGAGCGGATAAATCGGATAACGTAAGGTTTTGGAGATTTGACGCCGCGTTACTATTTAGTTTAAGCCCTTCAAATGCCATTTTTGTACTGACATGAATTCCTGGGTTGACCAGTTTTATGTAATACCCAGACAGGTTAAAATTAATGGGTGCCATTTGTTCCCCTTTACCTGTGACATATTTAGGTTTATTCTCAATAAAAAACGGGCAATCACTTCCTAACTGGTCGGCATACCGAATGAGCGTTTGCGGGGCTAAATTGAGTTTGAAAATTTCATTTAAAGCCACAAGTGTAAAGCTGGCATCTGCAGAGCCTCCTCCTAACCCTGCGCCCATTGGAATTTGTTTATGCAAATGGATATGACAGTTAGAAATGTGATGTTCATTTTGAAGTAATCTAAAAGCTTTAACCACCAAATTGTTTTCGGTCTCGCCGCTAATAGCCAATCCTGACGATTTAAATTTAAAATCATCAGCCGGCACAATTTCTAAAATATCATACCAAGGAATGGGATAAAAAACACTCTCGAGATTATGAAATCCATCTGGTCTTTTTTCAACCACCCTTAATCCAATATTAATTTTTGCATTGGGGTAAACTACCATAGCTTCTGTATTGATGGGTAAAAATAAGAATAATAGTTAAGGTGAAAAAAAGCCGGCGTGTTTTTTAGTTAGTCAAATCTAACAAAAGTTTGGGAACGGCAAAAAATATTTGTGGCTAGACTTGGGTAAAGGGCATAAAAAAAGCCGAGCAAAATGCTCAGCTTTCAAGTGGCGGAGAATGAGGGATTCGAACCCCCGGTACCTTGCGGTACAATAGTTTTCAAGACTACCGCATTCGACCACTCTGCCAATTCTCCGCGCCAAAAGTACTACCTTTTTTTTAAACTGCAAGCAATTTTTTCAAAAAAAAATCAAATCTTTTTATTACCGCTTATTTTTCAACTCGTTAACTTTATTAAAATAACAGTTTACTAAATGAACAACTTGCGATTTCGCAGTTTATCACTAACTTTACAATATTATTACAAACCAAAATGAAGACATTTATTTTTATCATAAGCTTTTTACCATTGGTGATTTTTGCTAAACCCAAAATTTACTTTGATTATAAAGTGTATTACACCCCTACCCATCAACCGTATGTTGAAACTTTGCTTCAATTTTCTGCCGCATCTTTAAAGTTTAAAGCCAATTCAAATGGGCATTTAACCTCTGCTCTAGAAATTACCCAAATTTTTAAATTTAAAGATTCAATTGTGAGCGCGGATAAATACATTGTGCAATCGCCCGAAATGAAGGATTCCACAGTTGAAGATTATTTTGATATTGAAGAAAACTTTCAAGACGGAAAGTCTTATTTACTTTGTAATTATATCTTAAATGAGCAAAAAATACATTTACGAAGTCATTGTCTTTAGCTTTGATAAGCTTGTATTTGCTAATAAGCAAATAAATATGTCGCAAATCTTTTGATTTTAACTGACATGATAGTGCATTATTGATTTGCAAAAGTCGTTTCCCATTGTTGTCGTTGTAAGAGAAACTTAAACCATCTGATAAGACAAATCTGGTAGAGTCAGACTTTATTCTTTGAGACTCAATATTAACTACTTGTGAATAAGATGTATAGATGAATAGTAAACATGATATTGCTAAAAAATATTTTTTCATTTTTCTGT
>PDWJ01003447.1_pt1 | contig 16741 bp, 9 predicted proteins | sample 1430881 | NCBI WGS metagenome assembly PDWJ01 (sample SAMN01162460, study PRJNA174530) | Oral metagenome, whole genome shotgun sequencing project. | biome: Marine environment; feature: Marine mammal; material: Swab sample of the gingival sulcus; isolation source: swab sample of gingival sulcus... | reverse complement strand
TTGGGCTGTGCGGGGTTAAATCAATTAACGGAAGCTAAGCATGTAGAGCCGAAGGCAGCGAACTGGCGGACGCGGGTTCAACTCCCGCCGCCTCCACCACCTTGTAAACAGCCCTAATGAGCCCTCAATGGCCGTTGGGGCTTTTTATTGGCCCTCGATTTTACTATCTATTTAGTTGCACCAGCCCTGAAAGCCTCGGAGGGAAGCTACTGGCCACTAACATCACCGAGTCAGCGGCCGACAACACCTTCAAGTTGCCCGAAAATGCCATGACACGCCCCAAAGGTCATTGAGAACTGATCTGCGGTAAGCTGATGATCTTCGCCAATCCAGGCTTCGATCTGTCGCCTGTCGATCACCCGGAGGGGTTCGATCCGAATGACCGCAGTGTTTATAAGCGAGTTCTAGTGATGACCGAATATCGAGACCGCCTGTTATCTTGCTGGACACACCAAGGTTTCGACCGTATCCTCCTAAACGGCTCACACCCTCCCAGTTGGCACTGGAAAGGCGAAAGAATCGGCTAAACTCGGTTAAACCCATAGAGAAAATCTGGTTTTTTCACTTCGTCTATGTACCTTCAACCCTGTTTAACCTAATGTAGCCGGAAGGTACCCCTATGGGATACCTTCCGGCCAACAAACGACGAGCCGTTTGGGCGGACCTCAAAAAATGATGGACTCAAAAATGGAAGACAGATGGTTATCCGTAGATGAAATTGGAGACTATCTCGGGATCAAACGAGATACCGTCTATAAGTGGATAAGCGGAAAAGGTATGCCTGCCCATAAGATCGGACGCCTGTGGAAGTTCAAGAAAGATCAAGTGGACAATTGGGTGGAAAACGGTGGCGCGGATACATCCTCCTCCGCCGATACTGGAGAAAAAACAGATGAGTGACAGAGGCGCAAAAACAAGGAAAGCTGCTTCACTGCACACGATAGGTGCAGTGGATTTGTTTTGTGGTGCCGGTGGATTGACTCGTGGGCTCGAAAAATCAGGTATTGCCGTCAACCTTGGAATAGATATCGATCCTGCTTGTGAATATCCTTACGCAGCCAACAACAAAGCCGACTTTTTACTGAAATCCGTCGATGATGTCGAAGCCTCGGAACTGCTGGCCGCATACAATGATGCCGACCTCAAACTTCTTGCCGGTTGTGCGCCTTGCCAGACATTTTCCTCATACAATCAAAAGGCGAACTCATCGGACAAACGATGGTGGCTACTCCTTCAGTTTTCCCGTCTGATCAAGGAGACCGAACCGGAACTCGTGACAATGGAAAACGTTCCGGGACTGATGGACCAGAATGTTTTCAGGAAATTTGTCGAGAACTTGGAAGAAAGAAACTATCACGTCGATTACAAGGTCGTGAATTGTGCCGAATACGGCTTGCCCCAACAGAGGAACCGTCTGGTTCTACTCGCTTCGCAGTTGGGGCCGATAAAACTTCTGGGCCCAAAAAAATTCAAGAGAAAAGCCAAAACCGTCAAGGAAGCCATAGGTAAATTGCCTGCAATCGAAGCGGGTGCGATCGACTCGAAAGATCCACTGCACCAAAGCTCCAGTCTTTCCGAAACCAACTATCAGCGCATACCCATCCCGAACAAAACAGGGCGATCTCTCTGCGTGAAGGCGCGATCCTTCAGAGCTTCCCCAAAAAATACAAATTCACGGCACCCGGTGAACCTATCAGCAAAAAGGTGCTCGGTCGTCTTATCGGAAATGCGGTCCCTGTAAAACTCGGTGAACTCATTGGTAAAAGCATTTTGAATCATGTGACAGAGTACAACGCATCCATCTGCGAGGTATAGACGGAGGGCGCCATGAAGAATACAACCGACCGCTCCAATCAATATCTGTCCGTCGCTTCCGTGGCTCCCGAACCCGGCCAACTCGTCGAAGTCCGAAGACGCCAGTGGGTTGTCAGCGACGTCCAAGGGCAATCTTTCGAAGCCAACGGAGAGCAACATGTCGTGACCATGTCCTCCTTGGACGAGGATGCTCTGGGTGAAGAGCTCCAAGTGGTCTGGCAAATAGAACCCGGAGCCCAGGTTTTGGAAAAGGCCGGAATGCCTCGTATCACCGGGATCGATTCCGAGGATAAATCGGACGCTTTTCTTGATGCTGTCCGTTGGGGTACGGTGACCAATGCCGACAGGTCCTTCCTGCAGGCTCCCTTCCGCAGCGGAATCACCATCGAAGATTACCAGCTCGATCCATTGGTACGTGCGATAGACATGGCCCGTGTCAACCTGCTCATTGCGGACGACGTCGGTTTGGGTAAGACCATCGAGGCGGGGCTTGTCGTACAGGAACTGCTTGTCCGTCATCGTGCGAGGACGGTCTTCATAGTCTGCCCGGCTTCACTGCAGGTCAAGTGGCAGGTCGAGATGTGGGAAAAGTTCGGATTGGAATTCCGGATTGTCGATACCGATTACATCAAGCGTTTACGACGCGAACGCGGCATACACGCCAACCCATGGACCTCGTTTCCACGACTTATCACTTCCATGGATTGGATGAAAAGCGGTGAAGGTCTCCGCCTTGTCAAGGATTGCCTTCCACCGACCATTACCTATCCGAGAAAGTTTGACATTCTGATCATCGATGAAGCACACAATGTCGCACCGTCGACCGCCTCCAAATACGCTCTGGAAAGTCAGAGAACCCGCTTGATCAGAACCATCGCTCCGCACTTCGAACACCGACTGTTTCTGAGCGCTACGCCGCACAACGGGTATCAGGAGTCCTTCACTTCGTTGCTGGAATTGCTGGATGACCAGCGGTTCGCCCGGTCCGTCATGCCCGACGAGAAACAGCTGCAGCGGGTGATGGTCAGACGACTCAAGACGGATCTGGTCGATGCAGACGGAAACCCTTTGTATCCCAAAAGAAGGCTGATGCCTCTCGAGGTCGATTACTCGGATGAGGAACGTGAAATACATGACCTCCTGAAACAATTTACAGCTGCTCGTGCCCATAGCGTCAAGGGCAGTTCCTTCGAATACGGCTCCGATTTCGTCCACAAGCTTTTGAAAAAGAGACTTTTCTCTTCCCCTATGGCTTTTGCAGGAACGCTGGCCAAACACCGGGAAAGCTTGGAACGTCCCAGACCGAAGCAAAAGGCCGGGGCCATGGACGACAAGATCCTCAAAAAGGCCATCCTGAAGGCGGAAGAGGATTTTGCCAACGATCAGCTTTACGAAGACGCCCAGTACGAGGCGGTGGAAGCTGCCGGAGAATTGTCGGTTCCTCTCGATCAGGATCAACGGCAGATGCTCGACAGACTGACCGCATGGGCCGAAAAGTCGAAAAACCGGGTGGATGCCAAAGCGACGGCCATCGTCGATTGGCTCGAAACACATCTGAAAACCGACGGCGAATGGAACGGGAAACGGGTGATCCTTTTCACCGAGTTCCGGGCTACGCATGTATGGATGGAACAGATCTTGACCACCTACGGCTTCGGTGGCGAGCGCATGATGCTGATGCATGGTGGTGTCGACCAGAACGACCGTGAAAAGATCAAGGCGGCATTTCAGGCCCATCCGGATATTTCACCCGTCAGAATACTGCTGGCCACCGATGCGGCCTCCGAAGGTATCGACCTGCAAAACTACTGTAACTACATGATCCATATCGAGATTCCGTGGAATCCGAATGTCATGGAACAGCGGAACGGTCGTATTGACCGACACGGCCAGAAGGAATCCGAGGTATTCATCTGGCATCCTGTGGGAAAAGGTTTCGAATCGAACAAGTCGATACATTCGAAAAAGGTCGGTCAGATAGAAGGCGACCACGAATACCTGATGAGAGCGGTGCTCAAGATCGACACCATCCGGGAAGATCTCGGAAGCGTCGGTCCGGTCATCGCCCAGCAAATAGAAGAAGCCATGCTGGGAAAAAGAACGGTTCTCGATACTGCCGACGCAGAAGGCAAGGCCGCGAAGGCCAGAAAATATGTATCCGCCGAGCGTCGCCTTCAGGAAAAGATAGACAAGCTGCACGAAAGGCTCATGGAGGCGAAGACCGACTTCCACCTTTCGGCCGATCACATATACAGGGCCGTTTCCATCGCTCTGGAACTCGCTGAAAAACCTTCTTTGAAGCCATTCTCTTTACCGGGAGCACCTGAAGGCAGTGTGTTCGAAGTGCCTATTCTTCCCGGTTCGTGGGGCCGTGCAACGGCCGGTCTCGAACATCCCCATACTGGGGAAAGAAGACCGATCACCTTCGATCACGAGGTGGCGAAGGGCCGTGACGACGTTGTCTTGGCTCACTTGAACCATCGACTCGTCCAGATGTGCCTGCGGCTTTTGCGGGAAGAGCTCTGGAAGCTGGATGACGTGAAAAAACTGCACCGCGTGAGTGTCAAGATCGTTCCGGACAGTGAACTTTCGACACCCGCCGTGCTTGTCTGGTCCCGTCTGGTCATCACCGGGGGAGACCATCACCGCCTGCACGAAGAGATTACGATCTCCGGTGGCGAACTCAAACACACCGGATTCTCGAGAATACCGCAGCAAGGCCGTTTGCAGGAATTGCTGACCAAGGCAACCACCTTCGATCCGAAAGGCGGTCTTCTGGAAATCCTGACCGAGCGATTCGAAAAACAGGAGAGCTCCATTCGTGCCACCATGGAAGCCCGTTCGAAAGACAGACTTCGCTTCCTCGAAAACACGCTGGCACGTCGAAAGGATGGCGAGATAACCGATTTGACGAACGTCCTCGATGAACTCGAGAAAACGATAAAGAGTGAACTGAAAGAGGATGGTCTCCCTAAACAAATGGTTCTCCCCGGGTTCGAACCCGAGGAGCGCAACCAGATTCGCAAGGATATCGAAGCACTGAGAATGCGACTGTCGAGAATTCCCGAAGAGCGGGAAATGGAAAAGGCGGCGATAGAGAAACGTTACGCAGGATTGACCGATAGAACCTTCCCGGTGGCCGTGGTCTTTCTGGTACCTGAGTCACAAAAGGGAGGCTGCTGAAAATGAAGAACATGTCACAACATACCGAGTGGCTCTCGATGATCGAAGTGTCCGGTCCCTTTCTGGCCGTATCGGTGCTGGAAAAGGTTTTCCCGCAGGGACTGGAGTCGCTGGAAACCTACAGAAAAAAACGCATTCGCTCCGCATACGAAGAATGGCGTGATGCCGTCGAGGAAGACGATCCGCAGCTTCCCGAACTGCACCGGGCTTGGATCGGGCTGGTGCTCGAAGAACTGCTGGAATACGAAGATTCGGTTCTCGAGGCCGCATCCGATGAGTTTACTTACAAGTCGCCGGACGGAGATGGCCAGTTCAAACCCGACTTTGTCTTGAGGGGCGACGGCGGAAGCGCCCCGATGTTGTTCGTATCGATCATGCCCGAAGGCACGGATCTGGAAAAAGTGAAGGTCGGCGATGGGTGGCCGGTTCCAGTTTTCGAACGTATGACCCTGCTGTGCCGTGACAAGGGAGTTCGGCTTGGACTCGTAACTAACGGCGAGCGCTGGATGTTGGTGAACGCCCCGGTGGGCAGCACCTCGTCCCATGTATCTTGGTATGCCCGTCTCTGGTTTCAGGAACCGGTGACCTTGAAAGCGTTTCAGTCTCTGCTGGGTGTGAGGCGCTGGTTCGGTCCTGAAGGCGAGACCCTTCCTGCCATATTGGAAGATTCACTTTCACACCATGAAGAAGTGACCGATACCCTCGGTGAACAGGTCAAGCGTGCCGTCGAGGTACTCGTCCAGTGTTTGGACAAAGCCGATCAGGACAGAAACCGGGAACTCCTGCATGACGTTCCTCCTGCGGAGCTGTATGAAGCCGGATTGACGGTGATGATGCGGTTGGTGTTCGTGCTTTGTGCCGAAGAGCGCGGTCTCCTGCTGCTCGATGACCCGGTGTACGATCAGCATTACGCCATCACTACCCTGCGTGGACAATTGGCCGAGGAAGCCGACCAACATGGCCACGAGGTTTTGGAAAGAAGGCACGATGCCTGGACCCGGTTGCTTGCCGTTTTCAGGGCCGTCTATGGCGGCATCGAACATGAATCCCTGCGGATGCCCGCACTGGGAGGATCGCTTTTCGACCCGGATCGTTTTCCGTTTCTCGAAGGCCGTGCCAAAGGAACACACTGGCAGGAGACACCTGCACAGCCACTTCCTATCGACAACAGAACCGTACTGCTGCTGCTCGAAGCGTTGCAGGTCTTGGAACAGCGCGGCGGAGCGCTGCTGCTCTCATACAAGGCGCTGGATGTCGAACAGATCGGCCATGTCTATGAAGGTCTGTTGGAGCATACCGTTCGCAGGTTGAAAAAAGACACCCTCGGGCTGATCGGCTCCCAGGAAGCCAAGAATCCAAATATCGCGTTGGCCGAACTCGAATCGACCCGGCTGGATGGTGAAGACGCGCTGATATCCATCGTGGAGGCGACCACATCCAGAAGCACAAGCGCCATAACCAATGCGCTGGCCAAAGAGGTGGATGACGCCACCTTCGGCAAGATCGTCACGGTCTGCGGTGGTGACATGGAACTGGCCGCTCGCCTGAAACCCTTCGCCCATCTGCTTCGAAGCGATGCATGGGGAGATTTCATCGTTTACCATGCCCATTCCTTTGCCGTCACCCTCGGTGCCGACAGACGGGAGACCGGCACGCACTACACCCCGAAATCCCTGACGGAAAGCATCGTCGAGACCACCCTCGAACCGGTGGCCTATGTCGGCCCGGCCGAAGGCAAGCCGCGTGAGGCGTGGCAACTGAAATCCTCGGCCGAACTGATGGAGCTGAAAATCTGTGACCCGGCCATGGGCTCCGGAGCCTTTCTCGTTCAGGTCTGCCGCTGGCTGTCTGAACGATTGGTCGAAGCGTGGGGCAAGGAAACGGGGCTGGGAAAATTTATCACGGTGGACGGTATCGCGCTGGAATCCGCAGGCAGTGCCGAACCGATGCCCGACTCGCTGGACGAACGTCTGCTGATTGCCCGCCGTCTGGTGGCGGAAAAATGTTTGTATGGTGTCGACCTCAATCCATTGGCTGTGGAGCTGGCCAAGCTTTCCATCTGGCTGATCACGCTGGCCAAGGGCAGACCCTTCGGCTTTCTCGACCACAATCTGCGCTCCGGCGACAGTCTGCTCGGGCTTCACAAACTGGAACAGTTGACCAAGTTTTCCCTACATCCGGAAAAGAAGAAGACCATATCCATGTTCGCCTCCAATATCGAGGCGGCGGTCAAGGATGCGTTATCGCTCCGCAAACAGCTCCGGGAAACACCGATCCGGGATATCCGTGACGTTCAGTATATGGAGCGGCTGGATCAAGAGGCTCGGCAGAAGCTCGAACATATCGAACACATTGCCGACGCCATGATTGGGGAAGCCTTGGCCTCTGGTGGCAACCAGCGAGTGTTGGATAACGCCATGGACAACCTGTCCACGTGGGCAGCTGCCTATATCGAAGGCGACAACGAGACCGGACGGAAGATCATTGCCGAGGCGAGAACGTCATTATCGATAGACCTTCCGGTAGGCAAGCCACCAAGGAAGCCTTTCCATTGGGCATTAGAGTTCCCTGAGGTGTTTGAGCGTGGTGGATTTGATGGAATTGTAGGTAATCCACCGTTTATGGGAGGGAAAAAAATATCAGGTAATCTTGGTCCTTCATATCGGTCATTCATTACAAAATATATTGGTAACGGAGCTAAAGGGAATGCCGATTTATGTGCCTATTTTTTTCTGAAAAATGTTGAACTTTTAGAATATCAAAAAATGATGGGTTTAATGGCCACCAACACTATTGCTCAGGGCGAAACTCGAGAGGTGGGGTTAGATCAAGTTGTTGAAAATAATAATACTATTGTTAATGCTATTCCAAGTAAGGTTTGGCCTGGGAAGGCAAATATACATGTCGCAATTGCCTGGGTTTGCCGCACCTCGCAATGGGGAGGAAATTGTTTCTTAAATGGTAAAGAGGTTAAAGGAATAAGTTCTTATCTGGTAGACTCGTCAATTGTTTCGGGCACACCGTATCAGTTATATCAAAACCAAAATATTGTTTATGGAGGTCAACAAATTCAAGGTGAAGGTTTTGTTCTTTCACCAGAAGAAGCCACAAAAATCATTCAAGCAGATCCCAAGAATAAAAATGTGGTTTTTCAATATCTTTCAGGAAAGGATGTTACGACAAATCCTGACCATAAAGCAAATCGTTGGGTAATCAACTTTTTCGATTGGCCTCTAAAGAGAGATGATATTGGTAAATTATGGACAGAAGCAAGTGATAAGGACAAGAAATCATGGCTGCAAAAGGGGATTGTTCCTTTGGATTATTCAGCCCCTGTTGCTGCAGATTATCCGGAATGTTTTGAAATTGTTGAAAGATTGGTTAAACCACAGAGGGAAAAATGCAAGAGAAAGATATATCGCGAAAAATGGTGGTTATATGCTGAGCGACAACCCAAACTAATCAATTCATTGAGTAGGGTAAAAAGAGTTCTTTTTCATTCATTCACTGGGAAATATGTTGCTTTTGCTTTTGTAGATAAAAACAAAGTTTTTGCTGGACCTCATAATGTAATTTTACTCGAAAAATATGCTCATTTTTCCATTTTGCAATCAGCTCTTCATTGTGAGTGGGTATATGAATATGGCTCTACTATGAAGGGCGATGTTCGATATGCTCCAAGTGATATTCTTAAGACCTTTCCATTCCCAGCTTTAACAGCACAGTTAGAGACGGTGGGCGAGCAATATTATAAATATCGAAACGCTTATATGTTGGACTATAACAAAGGACTTACAGCAACATATAACTGTTTTAATGATGTTGAAGATAGTTCTGAAGACATTTTGACTTTGAGAAATATTCAAGCCGAAATGGATCAATCCGTCACCACTGCCTACGGCTGGGACGATTTAGACCTCGGCCATGGATTCCACGAAACCAAGCAAGGCATCCGTTTCACCATCTCCGAAGATGCCCGGCGTGAAGTTCTGCAGCGCCTGCTCAAACTGAATCACGAACGTTACGAGGAAGAGGTCGCCCAAGGGCTGCACGACAAAAAGAAAAAGAAGGCCTCGACTCCCCGCAAAAAGAAAACATCCCCGGCCAAAGACGATGGCAATATGGATCTGTTCAATTTCATGAACGCTTCTTCGAAGGGGTCGAAATGATATGGAGGTTTGTAAATGACTGACAATGACAATGTGAACCCCGAACAGACCCCGCCGGTGCCTTCGGGAAGAAATAACAACGCATGGCTGGTGAGGCTCGGTGAAGAAGCCCGCCTCGATGGCTATGTGCTTACCATCGACTTCGGCTCTTCCAGCCTGCGCGGTATCCAGATGGAAGATGCCATGCTGGTCACCGAAGAGCGTGACGGCAAATTCACTGTGATCGGTATCGGCAGGGTTTTCAGGAAGCGTTATTCACTGGAAGACACCTCATTCTATTTCGACGGCTATCTGCCGGCAATACCGACCGCCACACTGGATGAACTGACCATTCCCGTCCCCGAAAACAAGGCACCGATCAACCGTCTGGATTGGGCGCTGTTCGAGAATGCCCTGAAAACGACCACGGGTGCAAGCTGGACAGCATTCCCCGTCATTTCAGGTGAAACACCAGCTGAACAGGCATACGTTCGTGAGTTGATGCAGGCGGCCATGATCGACGACCTTTTGGGACCCGCTGACGGCCCGGTCGAAGAGATCATCGGCATGAGCGTCCGTGATCGGTATCTGGTGGGCAAGCTGGCTCCGCAAAATGCCATCATCACCGAAGAGGACGAACTGCCCGGGGCCGGTGCCGAAGACGAACAGGAAGGCACCCGAGAGGTGGATGCTTCGACCAACCAATCACTCGTTCCATCGTCCTTGGGCTTCACTTTCTGCGTGGATTCCAGCGTGGACAAGGTAGAGCTGATTGCCAACTGGGGACGCTACGAAAGGACGGAAAGTGAGCGGATTAACGAGGCAAATGACAAGCCTTTCCGCTGCTGGAAGCGTATCCCCTCTGGCGGTTCCGTCATCATTCCGATGACCAAACGGAAAATCGAACCTCTCGTCATCGACAATCAATGCCCGGAGGTTCTGGTGCAGGGCTCCATCAGTCCGCCTCTGGAAAACGGTGACCGGCTGGTAACGCTGTTTTTCATCAACAACCAGTCCATGCCGGAACAGAATCAGGATCAGGCATGGGTATTCCAACCGGAACTGATCGTCCGGGACCTGGAAAAGCGCCCCATCTTCAGGCGGCGGCCGGTACTGGATTCCGATGGCGGGGATGCCGAGCGTGAAGCACTCGAGATGATTTACAGAAAACAGGTCGAGTTCGCGGTCGGTCACGGTGTGTCCGTCCATGCGACCACGGCCGAAAACGATACGGAACATGCGGTCGAGATCAGAACCGCCATCTTGCCGGAATACGAAGTGCCGGTGACCGAAACACCGGGTCTGGCAGACGAAGACCGTCCGGGCATGAAGCGCATGATTGCAGAAGGTTTTCTCGACATGGAAAACCTCGCGGAGCTGGACAAGGATGCTCTCGTCGCCGGATTGAAGATATTGACCGAGGATTACGCCCTCTGGATCAGCGAACAAAGGGAGCGTATCGGCAAGGACGTTCTCGGATACAACGGTGCCGCATCGGCGGCCATGGATCGCTGCGCTCAGGTTCTCGATCGTCTGGAAGAAGGTATCGAGACATTGGGAACGAGCGAAGACGCCCTCGAGGCATTCCGCTTTGCCAACCGTGCCATGGCACTCCAGCGTATCCGTAGTATCTATGCATTGAGCAAGAGGCGCGGTGATGATCCTGATATCGATGATTTGAACGTTCGAAAGAACCGCTCGTGGAGACCGTTCCAGCTGGCTTTCATGCTTCTGTCACTGCCCGCTCTGGCCGATCCGGAGCACAAGGACAGAACCGAACCACTCGAAGCCTATGCCGATCTTCTCTGGTTTCCCACCGGTGGTGGTAAGACCGAGGCGTATCTGGGCGTGGCCGCTTTCACCATGGCGATCCGACGGTTGCAAGGAAATCTGGGTGGATTGGATGGTACACGCGGTCTCGCCGTGATCATGAGATATACGCTCCGCTTGTTGACCCTCCAGCAGTTTCAGCGTGCGACCACCCTGATCTGTGCCTTGGAATCGATGCGTCGTGAAGATCCCAAGAAATGGGGAAAAACTCCTTTCACCATCGGCCTCTGGGTTGGTAACCGGGTGACTCCCGGAAACACGGAGGAAGCGCATACGGCCATTCAGAGTTTCAGGGATGGCAAACGTCACGGCAGCAATTCCCCCGCCCAGCTGACCACTTGTCCGTGGTGCGGTGCCGAGATTGCCGAAGGTCGGGACATAGAAGTGAAAAAAGATGTCGGACGGACCTTCATCTATTGTGGAGACAAGTTCGGCCGCTGTGATTTCGGCCGAAGCAAATCCAAGGATATGGGAATCCCCGTTCTGGTGGTGGACGAAGAAATTTACAGACATCCGCCGACCATGCTGATCGCCACGGTGGACAAGTTCGCCATGATGGCGTGGCGCGGACAGGTGCGAACGCTCTTCGGACGTGCCACGCAGGAGTGCGGCCGACATGGCCTGCTCTGGCCCAATGCGGATTGCACCGGCAATCACAACGCCAAGGGTAGTCTCCCCAAAGTGACCGTGAAGGACATCACCCCGATTCGTCCGCCTGATCTGATCATTCAGGACGAGTTCCATCTTATCAGCGGACCGCTGGGCACGATGGTCGGGCTTTACGAGACGGCCGTGGATGAACTTTCCACATGGCAGGTCGGCAGCAAATCAATCCGACCCAAGGTCATCGCGTCGACGGCTACCGTGCGCAAGGCTGACGAGCAGGTCAACAACGTGTTCTTGAGACAGGTGGCGGTCTTCCCACCCCATGGACTGGATGTGGAGGACAATTTCTTTTCGGTCCAGAGACCTATCGAGGAGAAACCCGGCCGTCGATACATGGGGATCTGTTCCCCGGGAAGCTCGCGTCCGGCCGTGTTGATTCGTGTCTACGTGGCCATGTTGACGGCGGCGCAGTCACTTTTCGAACGGTTCGGTCAGGTCGCCGACCCATACATGACGGTTGTCGGTTATTTCAATTCACTGCGGGAACTTGGGGGCATGAGACGCCTTGCCGAGGATGACGTCCAGACCCGTGCCTACAGGGTGCAGATGAGCGATGTCAGCCGACCGGGGCTGGAACAGCGGTCGGTCAGGAACGTGGATGAATTGACCTCCCGTGTGTCGAGCAAGGATATCCCGAAAAAACTGGATCAGCTGGAAGTTAAGTTCAACGCCACTCTGGAAGACGGCAAGTACGTTACCAAGTGGGAAAAAGGTGAAACCCGGGCCATCGATATCGTTCTGGCCACCAACATGCTTTCGGTCGGTGTGGACGTGAATCGTCTGGGAATCATGGCCGTGAACGGTCAGCCGAAAAATACGGCCGAATACATTCAGGCGACGAGCCGTGTCGGCCGTCAGTTCCCGGGACTGGTTTGCACGGTATTGACATGGTCCAGACCGCGTGACCTCTCGCACTACGAAACGTTCGAGCATTACCATGCCACATTCTACAAACACGTCGAGGCCCAATCGGTCACGCCTTTCGCACCGAGAGCGCTCGACCGTGGTTTGACGGGCACTTTGGTCAGCCTGATGCGGCTGGGCCACGCTCCGTTGAATCCGAACCTCGGTGCCATGGAGCTCGATAATGTGGCCTCTCCCGAATTGAAAAGCGCAAAGGAGAGCATCACCAACAGAGCCTGGAAAGCGACCAGCAAGAAGGGCATCAAGGACAACGCCGAGGTGATGATTTCCGATCGTTCGGACCGTTGGGTGAAGGAAGCCGGGAAAGCCGGACGGCGCTTGGGCTATGAAACCGAAAGGCGGCAAGGCGACGTGGCGGCACTGCTGAGAAAACCGGGCGTGGCCGCTTGGGACGAATTTACCGTGCCCATGTCGATGCGCGAAGTGGAACCGGGTGTGAAACTGATTATGGATATAGCGACTCTGCCGGAGCCTCCGGCTTGGCGAATGAGACGGACGGATGATAGCGACGGAGGTGAAGCATGAGTACACATCCAGTAGGACAAGTGAGACCGAGCCAGTTGTTGTGGACCTACGGACCGGGTGCGTTGATCGACTTACCCAATTTGTCCGTGATCACGATGGGACTGGATAGATGGGATATCGACCGATGTCCACCCGTGGAAGAAGCTCGATTGCTGGCTGCAGTGCGTCGGGTACTCGGTCCGCAGGTAACCCATCTGCGGATACCACCATTCCTGAACGATGAAGGCGCGAGCCCGTTTTCCGCCGAAGGTAAGGTCGGCGTTCCGGTCAGACCGTTCCCACGTTGGCTTCGCTGTGTGAAGTGCGGCCTTCTGGCTGAATACGACTCGGGGCTATTCAACATCAAGGCCAACCCTTACAGGCCGGAGCTTACCCATTTTGTGCATACGAACTGCATCAAGGGAGCAAATGCCGATGCCGTTCCAGCACGTTTTCTGCTGGCTTGCCGTAACGGTCATTTGGACGATTTTCCTTGGCACTGGTTCGTGCATGGCGGTCAGTCCGATTGCAGAGGAACGCTCCGTTTCTTCGAGTCTGGGGCTTCGCTGCAGACCGAAAACCTCTGGGTCAAATGCGATGCCTGTGGTGCTTCGAAACAGTTGGCGAAAGCCTTTGGCAAAAGTGGTCAAGAAAACCTTCCAGCTTGCCGAGGCCGCCATCCTCATCTTGACAAATTCGATGCAGATTGCAACGAGCAGCCCCGGGCTGTGCTTTTGGGTGCCACCAACAGCTGGTTCCCGATCACGCTTTCCGTGTTGGCCATTCCCCTCGAAAAGAACCAGCTGTCCCAGTTGATTCTCGATGGATGGGACTATTTTGCGGATGCCGATTCTGTCGAAGAGATTAAGATCATCGTAAAGACCCTGACCAAGACAAACAGCCTCCCCGGAATCGACAAGTATCAGGCGGATGAAATCTGGCTGGCGGTACAGGATCGTAAAGATGGAAACGCCACCGAGATCGTTTCTGAAGGTGATATCAAAGGGCCTGAGTGGGATGTTCTGATATCCCCAAACCCGCCGACGGATTGGCCTCACTTTTTGAGCAGCAAGGTCGCGAGACCGGAAGCCTACAAGGATGTTCTGGATTCGGTCCTCTTGCTGGAGCGCTTGAGAGAAGTGAACGCGTTGATTGGATATACCCGTGTTGAAGCTCCCGAGGAATCGGCTGACGAAGACGAGCGCCCACCCATGGCCGACCTTTGTAAAGGAAGACCCAGCTGGATTCCTGCCGGTGAGGTCCATGGTGAAGGGATATTCATCCGGTTCAACGAGAAGGCCATTTCCGACTGGGAAAAGCTGGAAGCCGTCAAGCGCAGGGACCAAAAGATCGAACAAGGTCACCGTGGGTGGAGAAACGCCCGTGGCCTCGACCCGGAGGTAGGCTACCCGGGAATCAGATACACCATGCTTCACTCATTTGCCCACCTGTTGATCAGGGAGCTGGCACTGGAATGCGGTTACAACGCGGCAAGTATCCGGGAACGGATCTATGCCAGTACTGGTGAGTCTCCAATGGCTGGGATTCTCATCTACACCGCCGCTGCAGATTCGGATGGAACGCTTGGTGGTCTGGTCGATCTTGGAAAGCCCGAGAACCTCGGCCGCCTGATCGAACAGGCGTTGAACAGATCCATGGTGTGTTCATCCGATCCTCTTTGTTCCGAGCATAATCCAAGTGAAGATAGATCCCTCCATGCAGCGTCATGCCACGCCTGTACATTCGTGGCCGAAACATCCTGTGAAAGAGGAAACCGCTATCTGGACAGGGCATTGCTGGTGGAAACGTTCGAATGCAAGGATGCCGCTTTTTTCAGGAAAGTGACCAAGGACTACTATTGCGTCGCTGAGGAACAGGCTCCATACGGAACGACGGAGAAGTGATGAATACCGACATCTGGAAAGTCATAGCTGATATCGGGATCGAACTTCATCCCGACCGGGTAAACGCGATAGCGGACAAGATAGCCGGTCTGTCTTCGGTGGACGAGTTTTACAAGGCGAGTTCGGGTTTCGGCCCGGCAGCCAACAAACCGATGATGAACGCCCTTGAAAAGGCGTGGAAAAAAGATCCCGGGGTTTCACCTCTGGAACTTGCCGCCGCTTTGCGTGGCGCATCCGGAACGGCCTCGATCATGGAAAAGCGTGAAGCGGTCGAAATGGTCTGGACAGGTCCTTTCACGGGGTTGGTCGCATCCCGACATACAGAACAGGTTTTGCTGGAGGTGATAGGTTCCGCGAGATGGCGGCTCTTCATTGTCAGCTTCGTCGCCTATAACATCGATTCGGTGAAGAAGGCTCTGCAGGATGCGGTCGGCAGGAACGTAAAAATCGACATCTTGCTGGAGTCGTCGAAGGCCCATGGCGGGAAGATAGATATCGACTCGATAGACGCTTTCAAAAAGGCGATTCCGTCGGCCAATGTCTATGCATGGAATTCCGAGTCGAAATCCTCTGACCGATGGAACGGTGCCGTCCATGCCAAGTGCGCTGTTGCCGATGGTTCCCTCGCTTTCATCACGAGTGCCAACCTCACCAGAGCGGCCATGGAAAATAACATGGAACTGGGAGTGTTGATCCGTGGAGGCAACCTGCCGGAAAAACTTGAACGGCATCTGGAAGCCTTGGTAACGACGGGAGTGATAGGGAAAATCTGATGGATACAGTCGACACCAAAACCCGTTCCAAGATCATGAAAAGTGTCCCTCAAAAGGACACCAAGCCCGAAATGCGTCTCAGAAAGGCGCTGCACGGGATGGGGTTTCGGTATCGACTGCACGACAAAAGATTGCCCGGTTCTCCGGATCTGGTCTTCCCGAAATACAAGGCCGTCATCTTTGTGCATGGCTGTTTCTGGCACCGGCATGGCTGCAAACAGACCACAACACCCTCCACGCGTGAGGATTTCTGGCGGGCCAAATTCAAGGCCAATGTCGAACGCGACAAAAAGAATGACAGTGACCTCGAAACGGCCGGTTGGCGGGTGTTGACCGTATGGGAATGCGAACTGAAGAAAGCGGCTGAGAATGACCTTTTTGAAAAGATACGGGAGTTTTTGCTCTATCGAATGAACGAGAATGCTGAGGAGTTGCCGATTGCGGAGATTGAAGGATGACAATAAAAAACCTGAAAGTCGAAAATGTTCGCGGGATCGGTCAACTCAGTATTAGCTCAAACATACTCAAGAATCGACCCAATATATTGGTTGCTCCAAATGGGTTCGGCAAAACTTCTATCGCCACGGCTTTTAAGCCGCAGATCAGACATCAATAAAACTGGAAGATGAAGACCGTCATCATCACGATGAGAATAGGAAAGCTACAATTGAACTTGAGCTTGAGGAAAATGAAACTTCCTCGAAGCTGAGTGTTACGGAACAAGCCCATTCGAACAATATTCGCAGACATTTCGATGTTCACGTCGTGTCTGACCTAAGAAGGATCAAAGCGCACTCACGCAATTTTGGAGGCTTTTCAAGAGCAGAAGCAAAAATGGTAATCGACCCGATTGTAATTTGCAAAAAGGTCAACCGAGCAAATAGCCCCTACATAGTGTAAGCGCCAGTAAACCGACCTACTTGCCCCATTCAGACTGAGGCACATTTTTTGAAAAAGGCTCCAGGTCAGCATTCCACGGAAGCAACGCCTCGAT
>PDWJ01003012.1_pt1 | contig 16742 bp, 14 predicted proteins | sample 1430881 | NCBI WGS metagenome assembly PDWJ01 (sample SAMN01162460, study PRJNA174530) | Oral metagenome, whole genome shotgun sequencing project. | biome: Marine environment; feature: Marine mammal; material: Swab sample of the gingival sulcus; isolation source: swab sample of gingival sulcus... | reverse complement strand
ACTCACTTACATCATGAGAATATAATAAGTAGGTGTTTTCAATAGATATATTGATACCACCATAACCACCTACACCATTTTGTACAATTGTATCCAATATATTTCCATCCATATCAATAGTAAAGATAGAAGTGTTATAGCCATCAATATTATTGGTTTTAAGAGCAATCATGCTGCCGTCATAACTCCAGTCACATTCTGTGATATAATTACCGTCAGTCGTTTGGTATATCATTTCTAGTCCGGTACCATCTTTATTAATTTTGTAAAGCTTGTCAAAATTAGGATAAATCAATTGGCTACCATCGGAAGACCATGAAAAGTCTAATTCATTTTCTCTAAAGCCTTTTAAGGGTACATCATTTGTCACTTGATATACATCGGCTCCATTGGGCTTCATAGTGAAAATATGGGTTTCAGAATCCTCAGTTCTTAAATAGGCGATTAGACCTATTGCCGGATTTTTTCTTGGTCGCCATGAATTGAATGCATTAGAAGTTAAAACAACTTCTTCGTCTGCACCATCTTGTACGCCATCAGAGGAGTAAATAACATAATTTCCTCCTGCATTTTTCACATAATAATATCTGTTATTAGGGAAAAAGGTGGTTTCAAAAGTGTTTACAGTTGTAAGAACATCTTCGTGGAATCCGTCATTTACACTGACTTGCCAGAAGTATTTAACGCCATAATCTAAATTGTTAATGGTGAAAATAGTATCACTGATTTCTTCAAAGGTAAGGGTATCATCATTTTGATCGTTTCTGATGATCACGCCATAAATAAGTTCATCATCATCAGGGTCAACGGCTTTACTCCACACAAGTTCTACTTCTAATGGTAATCCCGTAGTTTCATCTTCAGGAGAGAGTAGCGTAGGTGCAAGGGGTGCTTTGTTAAGTGCATCTGACAGCTCCAATTCAAAAATAACATTGACTGAGGCATCACCTGTAACACTGATAGGCTCAAAGCCAGCCAAGTAGTCTTCTTTTTCAGCTGAGATAGAATAATCACCGGCAGGAACTTCTTCCATGGTGAAATAACCATCTTCGTCAGTGAATACTGAATTGTTGGTTGGGCTTATAGTGACTTTTGAGTTGGCCAAAGGAACAAAAGTATTGGCTTCAACTACTCGTCCCGTGATAGTGCCAGTTTGTATAAAATCAATTTTGTCTTCAGAACAAGAAATTATGAAGAGTATGCTTAATGAGTATATAATCCATTTAATCGTTTTCATGTTTTCGCGTATTTTTAAGGTTTACTAAAATAAATATTTATCCCAACACCAAATTTCCAGTAACTGTCATTGTATTTTCCTATTACAATATCATCTAATTTGTCAGTACTTAAAAGGTCTTGTTCTCCAAAAACTCTTAGACAGATATTTTTGTTAGGCATATACTCCATGCCCAGACCATATTGAGCTTTAAAATAAATATTGCTGATTTTTTTATGTGTCAATGCACCTACACCGGCATAGACAAAGGGGGTTAATTTATCTTTAGGTAAAAAGGTGTATTCTACATTAGAACTTAAAGAGGTAAAGCTTTTTTTGAATACATCTTCATTACTCAAGGATAATAATCCGATAGATTGAGAAATGCTGAGAGCAGGATCCCCAAAGAAGTATTTTATGGTAGCTTCTCCTCCGATATTGACTTTAGAGTTGTTGTAGTCTCCACTAAAAAGTGCTCCAAAAGCATTGACTGATCCGCTAATTTTTCCACGGTAATCAAGTTTTTTTCTGTTGAGAAGCGCTGTGTCATCAGCTTCTTTTTTCTCGTTGTTATATGCTTCTAAGACAGTGGCAATGTCAGTGGTGTCGTCTTTTTTTGCAGCCCATAAATTATCTTCAATACCTTCCAAAATCAAAGATTCAACAGCTTTTTCAATGGCGTCTTTGACGGCTAATTGAGCCGGTTCATTCTGACTTACACCTGTTTCAAATTCCAATAAACGTTTGGCTTTCACATATCTAAATAGATTGACATCTAAGGCCTGAGAAAGAATAGTTTTGGATATGTAAACCGTTTTAAGGATTTTACCGGTAGAAGTGGATACAGCTCTTAGATAAATGGTAATACGATCTTCACGGTATTGATTGGAAGCACCTGCACCAAAATATCTAGCTCCAAAACCTCCGGTAATGATGTTAGAATCGTAGGAAATAATTCCTCCTTCCAATAGAATTCCGGCAAAAAGGAGCGGTGGAAGATCCGGTGCTGTAACTGTTTTGTTTTTTTGACTTTCTTCTTGCCTTGTGGCTCTGATGATTTGTCTCTCATTGAGGAGATTGCTGATGTTTTCACGCTCAATAGGAATAAACCATTTAGAATCCTCCAAAGCTTTGATCAATATTGTAGTGGCACCTTGAGTAACAGCAGTACTGTAAGAAACACCTGCTTCTACTTGTTTATATTGCCCTGTTTGATCTTTAAATTTGTAAACTCCAACTACGATAGGAACCTCGGGTTGTATATCTTTTAAATAGTTAAAGCCATTGGTCTTTTCACCAAAACGAGCTTTCTGAATCTGAATAGGCTGGTTAAGATAAGCAGCACATCCCGTCATCAATACACTCGTAAATAGTGATAAAATAACATATAGGTATGATTTCATAATTGCTTTATTTTTCTTTTGTTAGATTTAATTTATCAATTTGGAACAATGATTTGTGTTTGTTCTCCCGTATTTGTGTCAAAGATGTCTATATTCAGTCCTCCAACAGTTGGTGTTATATCAACCACAAGGGATCCAAAAGAATATGTCCCGACTGTCAAATTGGCTTCACCGTATTCTTGCTGGAATAAATCCCTGGATAATTGGTTTAACAATTGTCTGTTTAAGGATTCAGTAAATTGATCCAATTCTGATTTACCGTCAGGCATTTTATAACTTTCTTGATAATCATTTTGAGCATCGGCATTGGAAAGTAACCAGCCGGCATTATATGGATTTCCACCGATAAAGGACGGGTTAATAGGCTTGTAAACAATCTGTTGACTGTATAAACAAGAAACAAACAAAAAGAGTGTTATGGTAAAAATCGATTTCATGTTTAAAATTTTTTAGTTCTTAATTTATAAAATTCACGTTGTTTATGATACTTGTTGAGCAACTTAAATACATGTTGAGCCATATGGTCTAAATATTCCTCATTAGGTTGCGCATTGAATACAAATATACGTTTATTATCAGCAATAACTTCTATTTCACTATTTCTTCCACCGAATAAGGGTTTCTCATTAATAATTGTATTGAAGGGAAATTTCACTTCGTTTATTCTGTAAACTCCTTGAAGTTTTTCACTAAAATCCCTACCTAGTTTTGTAATAGCATTATCAAGGATTAATCCGGTTAAAACCGGGTCAGAAGAAACTGTATTTGCAGTCTTCTGTTGGGGTTCATATGTTTTGTTTGTAATGGTTAGTGTATCCTTTGCTATTGTCATGGAATCTCTTTTGATATAGAGAAAAACTTTAAGCGAACTATTAGATTCTAAATTTACAGTAGAGGAGGAGAGTATTTTGTTTTCTTCAGGATCTAAAGCAAAAAGCCCAGATTGAACATTTTTTGAAAGATTCCCTGATTGTGTTTGTTTGAGATTGAGAATACTATAGCTAAGATTATCTTGATAGGTTTTTGTTTCATTTAAGACCGTGGCATATACTGTTGCAAATTTATCCTTTTGGACTACTTTTATTTTAGCCGTAACACCTTCACTTTGCTGGTTTTCGTGTTGTGCAAAACTAGTGAGATGAAAAAATAATAATAAAAGCAGTATTGCATTGCTACCACACCTCTTAATCATAACCTAGAAATTTTTTATTACCAATGATTGATTGTTTGTGTTTTGAATTATTTTAATAGATTCTGATAACGAATTTTGACCAAAGACCTGCAAACTGTTAAAGTCACCGTTTTGTATCACTGAGACATCAGATGGGTTTGAGTTGTAATAAGCACTCATTTCATAAGTGTTATAATCTCCGTTTTGAATGACTTTATTAGATTGTTCTGCATTATTGGATTTGATACTTGATATATTGTAATTCCCATTTTGATATATCTCTGTCGTAACTAAGTAATCTTGTTGATAAGGGGATAATACGGTATTAGGAACAGTTACTTCAGATGATGATAAGTCAACATTATTAAAATAACCATTAATGGCATTGGAATTGCTGTCAGTTAAATCCTGAGCCTGTACAAGACTGCAGAAAAAAAGTACTGATATAAATAATAGAATTTGTTTCATGCTATAAAATTACTAAAAAAGAGGGAACTATCGTCCCCTCTTTTATAATTATTTTCAAATAATTAGTTAGATTGGTTGACGATAGAAACGTTACCAATACCAGTTTGGACGATATTACTCATGTGTAAGTCACCAAATTGTACAGTTTCAGCATAGTTCAAAAGACCTAGTTGATCTGTAGTTGCAAAGTTCAATACTCCAGTTTGTTCTACTGAACTTATGTTGAAGATACCATCTTGAGTAGTTGCAGCATAGTTAGCTACACCAAATTGATCAACGAAACTGAAGTTAAGTAATCCTGATTGGAATACTTCAGCATAGTTAAGATCAAATACTTGAGAAACACTACTGTAGTTAGCATCACCTAGTTGAGCAACATAAGCTTCGTTACCGAAACCTAATTGTTCAATCATACTAGTGTTTAGGTCACCCCATTGAGTAGTAGTTGCAATGTTTTCAGCACCAAGTTGATCTGTAACAGCAAGGTTTTCTAAACCTATTTGGTTAGTAGAACTATAGTTGTCTTCACCAACTTGAGTTTGTACAGAAATGTTATCTTCACCTTCTTGGATAACATAAGCATAGTTTCTGTCACCTAATTGGTCTTGTAAAGCTATATTGTTCATAGAGTAAAATAAACCTTGATCAATAACAGCAACATTCTCCATACCTTCTTGGATTTGAAGAGCTGTGTTGAAACCACCTAGAGAAATGTCATTTTGGTAGATAGTAGCCCAGTTTCCTTCACCCGCTTGAAGTTGAGTAGCTGAGTTTCCTATTTCTCCTTGATAAACAGAAGCAACATTGTCAGATCCTGCTTGCAATTGGAATGAAGCATTGAATAAACCAAGTTGAGATGCATAAGCAAAGTTACCTGGCATACCATCAAATAATGAAGATTGATACTGCTCAGCAACGTTAGCTAAACCAGTTTGATAGATGTAAGCTTCGTTGTTGTCATACAATTGTCCTTGAACAGCAACGTTAAAGTCACCATCTTGAGACACCATAGCATAGTTGTTTTCAGCCCATCCTAAACCTTGAACTTGAGTAGATGAGTTGAAAGTACCCATTTGATCAGTTTCGGCAATGTTTGAGTTACCAAACTGACCTACAGTTGCAGTGTTGTCTTCGCCAACTTGAGTTACATAAGCCTCATTTGCAACACCTCCTAGTGGATCCATGTCACCATCTTGTACTACAGTAGAAGCATTGTTATAACCTGTTTGGTTAACTTCGGTTAAATTGCCAACACCTGTTGCAGTTACATTACTAGTGTTCATTTGTGCAAATGCAAACCCTGAAGCACCTACAAACATTAAAGATAATAAAAGCTTTTTCATAAAATAAAATATTTAGAATTAATAATGGTACAAATGTCTAACATCATAGCTTATTGCACAATGAGTGTTATCATCAAAAATAATGATAATTATCACTCATTAATGAATTTTAAGGCTAAATTGTTTGGCTGTTAGAAAAAATGTGTCTATCTTTACCAATGAATTTAGATGAAATCTAAAGTCAATAATACTCCCAAACAAAAATATTTATTTCTCCCTATGAAACTGAGGTTTATAATTTCCTCTCACAAGGAAATGTTGTGTTTATTTTAAGAGATAGTTCTCCCCATACTGAGCTTTATAATTTCCTCTTAGTCAGGGAATGTTTTATTTGAGTTATGTGAAAGTTCTCCCCAAGGTACTTTACAAACATTAAAACATATAAATATATGGAAGCACCTTTTAATACAATAATTCCCCCCTCGGATCTTGCTTTGAAAAACGGTATGGATAAGCATAGTTTGCGTTCATCACTCAGTGTGATTATGAGTACAGTAGAACTGATTGAGAAACACTATTTAAAGGGTAATACTGAAGAGTGTCTTAATCGGTTAGCTAATATAAAATTGATTGTGAAAGATATAGTTGAAACAATGGATGTAAGTCAGGATTCTTACTCGGTATTTTCCGGTGTAACTTATTCTTATGTCACCGATTTTGAGCTTAGAGAGTTTTTAGAAGATATTTGTTACACCTATAAGAATTATCTGAAAGAAGACCAATCCCTACATATTAATATGGTACCGGAAGAATTACATTTATTTCAAAATGAAAAAATTCTGTATGCCGTTTTAACTAATCTTATTCAGAATGCTATTAAATATTCTCCTGAAGGTTCTTCAATTTCTATTAATGTGAGTGTAGAAGACCGGTTGAAAATTTCTGTAGTAGATGAGGGAATAGGAATTCCGGAGAGTGAAAAAATAAAGATCTTTAAAAAGTATTACAGAGCCAGTAATACCGGTGACTACTCTGGAAGGGGCGTGGGATTATACCAGATTAAAAAGTATTTGGAGTTTTTAAACGGATGTATTACTGTACATGATAATGCCAATAAGGGTACTGTTTTTTCAGTGTATTTAGATTATTCTTTAAGAAACTGAAAATGATACAATACAAAGTGCTACTTATTGAAGATAACAAGATGCTGAGAGAGAATACAGCCGAAATTTTATCTTTTGCTAATTATGATGTCATTACTGCATCCGATGGTAAAGAAGGTGTAAAGTTGGCTAAAAAAGTAAAGCCGGATGTCATTGTCTGTGATATTATGTTGCCCAAACTGGATGGTTATGGGGTTTTTCATATCATATCTCAAAATGAAGAAACCAATCGTATTCCATTTATTTTCCTGACCAGTAAAGGTACACGTGAAGATATAAGAAGAGGTATGGGGTTAGGTGTAGATGACTATATCACCAAACCATTTGAAGGCTATGAACTCTTAAAATCAGTAGAAACCCGAATCAAAAAGAGTAATAGAGTTAAAAGTATTTCTGAAGTAATTGAACAGTCTTCCGGGGAGGATTTATTTGAAACACTTGAAGAATTGATTGCTTATTTGTTAAACAGAGAAGCACATCCCTATAAAAAAGGAGAAACTGTTTTCTGTGAAGGGAATTATAGTAATTGTATGTACCTTATTAAAAAAGGTGTGGTTAAGACACATAAATTGAGTGAAAATGGAAAAGAACTCATTACCGGTTTTCATTTTGAAAATCAGTTTTTCGGTTATACATCACTTATGGCTCATTGTGCTCATACAGAAAATGCGTTAGCTGTTGAAGATGCTAAACTTATTAAAATTGATAAAGAGGAAATTGAAGAGTTGTTAGAATCTAACCCTCATTTATCTCTGGAGTTTTTAGAACTCATCGCTAATAACTATAAAGATGTCAAAGAACGGATGTTGCATATGGCTTACGATTCCGTAAGGGGGCGAATAGCCAAAACCCTGTTGATGTTGAATGATATTGATTGTGGGGTGTCATTATCCCGCGCTGATTTAGCTAATCTAACCGGAATAGCCAAAGAAACACTTATTCGGACACTTACAGAGTTTAAAGACGCAAAATTGATTGAGGTAGATAAAAAATCTTTTAAAATACTGAAAAAAAATGAATTAGATAAAATTCAATAATTGGTTTTTACAATATTCTACTACTTAGTTAACCTACTTCTGCTGATTTAAGCTTTTAAACAAAGATCTGGTTCTATTCAAATTATCTTATTTTAAAACATAGTATTGCCATGGCTCAAAAGTCATGGCTTCTTGTTGATTCAGTGTGAATTCGTCACCTTTTAACAGGTCTTTAAAAGTGCCCGATAATTCAACGATACTTGTTACCGGTTGACCACTCAGGTTACCAATAAAGTATATTTTTTGCCCGTTTTTTTCACGCACAAATGCCAGTACTTTACCATTGGCTTCGGTAGCAATTCTCGTATAAGTTCCTGCATTTTTACCGCCATTCAGAGCCGGGTATTCAGTTTTTAGGACACCAAGTTTATGGAATAATGGATAGAAAAAACCTTTGGTTTTGGGAATCTGATCTTTTTCAAAGAACTTTAACCGATGATCCAAATCGTATTCCTGACCACTGTAAATCAAAGGCATACCGGGTGTCAAATAGGTCAATACGGCCATAATTTCGCGGGCATTACCAAAACTTTCATTGACTGTGCCATTCCATGAGTTTTCATCGTGATTTGCGATGAAATTCATGATGATATCATCTTTTTCATACCGTTCGTTCATTGTATTGATATAAGAATCCCAATCATGCGTGTTTTTTTCACCTTTGGCAATAGCTTTCATCAGGTGGTGGTTATCCCAACCATAACACATATCAAACAAACGTCCACCCTGCATGAGTTCCGGTTCCCAAGCTTCAGCAAGCATAAAGATGTCTTTTTTTGAACGTAGTTCTGTTATGGCTTCATCCCAGAAATCAACCGGTACCATACCGGCAACATCGCATCTGAAACCGTCGATGTTTTCTTCAGTAATCCAATAAGACATATCGGCAATCATGGCCTTACGCATCTCAGGATTGTTATAGTTTAAATCTGCAACGTCATCCCAGCCCATAGAGGTGCCGTCTTCTTTTAACGGATGAGTGATTTCCCCATGAGCATTTTTTGTGTAAAAATCCGGATGTTCTTTGATCCATACATGATCCCATCCTGTGTGATTGGGAACCCAGTCAAGAATAACATACATATTGTTATCATGAGCCGTTTTTATGAGTTGACGTAAATCGCCTATGGTGCCGAATTCAGGGTTTACACCTCTGTAATCTGAAATGGCGTAGTAGCTTCCCAAATACTTTTTGCGTTCTTCAGGATCTTCTATTTCCGATACAAATTTTTGGCCGGTGGCTTTACGTTTGGTTAAGGAAATAGGATAAACCGGCATAACCCAAATGATTTTGACTCCGAGCTCCTTTAGAGAAGGGATGTCTTTGGTAAATTCTTTAAAAGTGCCTTCCTGCGAATACTGACGAATATTAGCTTCATAAATAATGGCTGTTTCCAGAACTTCGTCTGTTAGCTTTGGAAGTGGGGTTGTTTCAGAATTATTGTCTTGTTTTTGTTCTTTACAACTGCTTAATCCTATACTCATAATTACGATAATAATAGTTAAATATTTCATGTGTTTGTATGTTTTGGCTGTTGAAATAACAGCTGAAACCATTGTAATGCTATGGTTAGGTGTCCTGTTTATGTTTACAGAATGGTTTCATGGTTTGGTTTTAATATACAAATTTTACAGAGACGTCATACTCTTCTATGGTTACAGGTATTATTAAAATGTTTTGATAGTCCGTTTCCTGATCAAATTTCACTTTTTTACCGTTAATTTTAACCTTTGAGAGCTTTTTATTGAGGTTGTGAACAACTAATAGAATATTCTTTTTATAAGGTTGGTAACGAATGCCGTAATCTTGTTTGATATTTATTTTTAGTGATTTTTTGTTTGATTCAGAGGAGAAAGTGAGCATTTCAAATTTTGATGTTTTTAAAGCCTCAGGTGTTTTACCGTCATCATGGTACATTTCAAAGGCAGATTGTTTGACTGATGGATCATTGAAAAAATGGACTTCCAGGTTCTCTATGTTGTAATCCTCAGTGTTTTGAAACACAGGCGTCATAGGAATAAATGCACCACCGCGGACAAAGGTCGGAATATACTTTTCATGGAGTGGAATGTCATGTATTTGTCCGCCATCATAGCTTTTAAATGTGTAAAAGTCGTACCAATGGCTGTCCTTGGGGAAATAGACTTCCTGTGTTTTGGTGTCAGCTTTCATGACCGGAGCGATGAGCATATCCCGTCCCCATAAATAGGCATCTTTGTAGGTCAATAATTGAGGATTGTCATCATAAAAGAATAAAGGTCGCATCAGTGGTAAACCTTTGTCCTGATTATTAAAGGCCAGCGTATAGAGGTAGGGCAGGAGCCGGTAGCGTAAATTAATGGCAGTTCTGCTCAATTCCTGAACTTTGGGCGAACGGTAAACGGGTTCAGAAGGGACTTCTTCTTGGGCATGTGGCCTGAATATGGGTTGAAATACACCGTATTGTAACCAGCGTACGTAGAGTTCGTCATCTAAATTTGCGCCTGCAAACCCACCTAAATCAGAGTGCATATAACCTATGCCTTGTAAGCCCATTTGCAAGGCAAGCTCCGGCTGGACTTGCAGTCCGCCCCATGAACGGTTGACATCACCTGTCCATGGAATCATCCCATAGCGTTGTGAACCTACCGCACCTGCGCGCATAAGAATAAAAGGTCTGGTATGAGGGAAATCTCTTTGATATCCTTTGTAGATGAGTTTGGCCCAATCATGTCCGTAAATGTTGTGAATTTCATCTGCAGTAGCGGTCATGTGTAAAGCATCTGACGGATGTACTTCGGGTTCTCCCAGATCACCCCACCAGCCATCAATTCCCATTTGGGTGAAATGCTTGTAAATGTTCCAAAACCACTGACGCCCTTTTGGATTATAAAGATCAATCAATGAAGTGTTCCCAAAGTAAAAATCCCATGTTTTAGGCTTTCCTAAACTGTCTTTGACCAAAATATCCTCTTTGACAGCCTCGTCCCAACGGTCTGAAGTTGTCAGTATAAAAGGTTCCGTAACTAAAACGGTATGAATTTTTTGAGCTTTAAAGTTTTTAATCATTTGCTCCGGCTCCGGAAAAGAATCACGGTAAAATTTTAGATTACCCATTTCGTCAAATATGGTCTTACCAAACCAGTAAATATCCAGTACTACGGCGTCCAAAGGGATGTTTTTTTCTTTGAACAATGCAACAGTTTTTTCTGTTTCGGCTTGTGAGTGGTAACCAAAGCGACTGGCAAAATTACCAAAAGCCCAGCGTGGTGGCAGGCTCTGTCTGCCGGTCAATGCCGTAAACTGTACGACATAGTCTTCCCAGGTGTCAGTTGCTATGATTTGGTAAGTCATCCTGCCCGAAATAGTTTCATAGGTAATGGTGTTGTTCTTTTGACTGTCTAAATCTAAATAACCGATAGGGGCATTGTCAAAAAGAACCCCAAACTTTTTGGAAGATACGACCAAAGGCATCGTATAGTTCATCAATTCGGATTTCGTTTCATAGCCGTAATGGGCACGGTTATAGAGTTTGAGTTTATGACCACGTCTGTTCATGCCCAGAACTCTGTTGCCACCACCGTAAAGAACATCATCTTTATCAATGTTAAAGTTGATGGACATTAAAGTGCCATTAGCCTGATAACCGTCTTTTTCTGAAATTAGAAATCTGTCATTGTAGTAGTATTCCCATTGAAATGGCTTTTTTTTTAACGTCACACAAAGCCCACCGGTAATGAAGTCTATGCTGTTATCACTTTGAATGATTTCAGGTATCATATTGGTGTTTAAAATAACCGCTTCAGATTGGGGATTATACGTTTCATTTTTGGGAATAAAGTTGTTTTCTACAATATAATCGTTAAAAAACCTCAAGAGGTAATGACCGTCATTGGTGTCTATTTTATAAAAATCATCTTCTTGAGAAAAAGCAACAAATTGTCTGTTATCTGTTTGTGAAAAACTCAATTGAGACATAAGTACAAAAATGACGATGTAGAAATAACGATACATGAGATAAATGATTTGTATAAAGAGGGTAAATTTATAGGTTTCGGATGTTTATTATAGTCATTAGTCCATGTTTTCAGGAAAATGAATGGTTAAAGGTTTTATAAACTTGACTTTGTTTATGGTTTACAGGTTTTTCAATTGTTTTTTCAATCCCTTTCAGGTGTTTTTCAGGAATTAAATTTTTAAAATACAGGATGAATCCAAAGATAAACAAAATGACGGCAATAGCTTTCTTGAGTTTAAACACATGAGAAGGCGTGAGTTGTTGCCTTAATTTTTTGGCTAATAAAATTTTCAGGATATCAACCAATAAATAAGACAATATAATAATGCCGAAAAACGACGCTATTAATTTTGTGTTCATTTGATATTGAGCACCGTAAATTAAAATTAATCCTATCCAAAAACTCAGGGCACCTACATTGATGAGGTTGAGAAAAAAGCCTTTGAGAAAGAGTTTGATATAATTAGAATCTTGCTTGATGACCAGACTTTCATCCTGAATGACGTCTTTTTGTTTGGTTTTAAAAAAAGAAAACAAACCGTATAACATCAACACTACACCACCTATTTTAAGGAACAGAGGGTTGTTTTCTATATTATCCAGAAGTGGTTTACTACCAAAATAGGCCAGAGATACAAATATGATATCTGCAACCATTACACCCAAATCAAAGACTAAAGCAGCTCTGAAGCCTTTGAGGATACTGGTTTCAATCAACATGAAAAAAACAGGGCCTACCATGAATGCAAGGATAATGCCTATGAGCACTGCTTCTTTAAAATCTGTCCAAATCATATCAGTTTTTACTTGAAAAATTCAAAATTAAACTTTTTATTTGAATTGACAACAAGAGAGAATTTTAAGTCTTTAATTGCTTATAATTCATAATGATTTGGGCGATTATGACAGTTGGTTTTTATAGTAAATTACAAGTGCTTTGCGGACGGTTCAGATAAAGAACTATCAGGTTTTAGTTTCACAGGCATTGGCAATTCTGAGGTTGAAAACAGAAGCATACTTATTCATCAGGGGGAGCATGGATGAGGTCAATAAAGACATGACCTCTTGATACTCACCACTTATTGAGGTGCTCATCGCCCCTGTGAAAATTTCACATGAAGTATCCTTGTTCAGTTCGTGCAGAAATGTCTCTATTGCCTCATTGTATTTGTCAGTGAGTGGGTAATAACTTATGTCAATACTTATCTGCATATTATCTGGTTTTCTGGACTATGGCAGCTATAAAAACCGGTTGAATTTGTTCTTTAGGTTTTGGCTTTAAAACTAATGAAAAATCGTTGTTCATATAAACGTCTTCATAAAACTGAGGGTTTCCAAAACGGGTTAAATATTGTTTTAAGTCTGTTTTTGTAAAAAAATCAGCGTGTCTGAAGGTGTCACTATTGTTTTTGGTCTGTCCTAAGACCGAATCTCTGTTGAGACAACCTAAAATCAGGTAACCATCGGGTTTTAAAATTCTATATATTTCATCGAAGACTTTTCCGGGATTGTCGACAAACTCTAACATGGTAATGGAAGCCACAACCGGAAAAGAATGATTGTCAAACGGTAAATTTTCAGCATCAGCTTTGATGCAATTAAGATTTTTACGTTGTGCTACACTTAGCATAGCATCTGAATTGTCAATACCGGTGACTTCAAATCCATGATTTTTAAAAAAACGCGTCCAATGTCCGGTTCCACAGCCTAACTCCAGAAGCTTGTCACCGGGTATAGTTTTGTTAAGCAGTTCGCCAATCAGCTTTTTTTCAATACGGTCTATGACAAGACCTTGTTCTGTTTGATAATAAGCATCATAAGCATTGGCGATGCTCGATTGTTTAAAAACGTTTTTTAAAGACATGTCCGGGGTTTAGTAGTCATTCTGTACAGAGGAGCCGTCTGCAATGGCTTTGGCAGATGATGTTCCTATACGGTTGACCCCTAAAGCTATCATTTTCACGGCGTCATCATAGTTTCTTACACCACCGGCTGCTTTGATGGATAGAGGACCAGCGTTGTCCTTGATGATTTGCATACCTTCAAAAGTAGCGCCGTTGGGTTTTCCGTCTGTCGTTTTATAAAAACCGGTTGAAGATTTGACATAAACTTTTGGATAGTCTTTGTCATCAAAATTTTGTAAAACCACATCTCTTATAAGATGTGTAATACCGGCAATTTCATCATCGGTCAAAGCGGCAATTTCTATTATCCATTTGACGGCTTTGTCATGTGCTAACCCTATTTTTGTGCCTTCATAAACTTCCCGTTTGACCAAATCAATCTCTCCGTTTTTAAAGGCTGTATAGTTGATGACAAAATCTAACTCATCGGCACCATCAGCAATTGCTTTTTTGGCTTCTGTCAATTTGTCTTCAATGCTGTAAGTGCCTTCGTGAAAACCTATGACAGTACCTACCAAAACATCTGCATTGACCAGATCTATCATTGTTCTGGCCATTGTAATGTATTCAGGTCTTATCATGGCAAGCACAAACCCGTTGTCAATACATTCTTGCACGAGTTTACGTACTTCTTTTTCTGTGGCTTCAGAGGTTAAACCCGATTGTTCAGGTGTTTTTAAATAGGTTGAATCGAGGTAGTTTTCTATGGTAATATTCATGGTGAAAAAATATTGGGCAAAGGTATCAATCTGCTGTGATTTGACATAAAAAAATCCGGTGTAAAACCGGATTTTTTAAATTTTCAGTCTATAAGTGTAGATTAACAACCTTCATCGTTGTCAAGTTCTACAGCTTTTTTAAGCTTGTTAGCGCCTTTTTTGACTTCTTTTTTAGTGTTGTCAACAGCTTTTTCAGCACCTTCTTTGACAGCTTTAGCACCTTCTTTCACTTCTTCGGCACCTTTTTTAACTTCATTGACACCTTCTTTGACTACTTTTTCAGCACCTTTCTTTACTTCTTCAGCACCTTTTTTGACTTCGTTGACACCTTCTTTTACAGCGTCACCAGTTTTTTCCATGGTGTTTTCAGCGCCTTCTTTTACTGCGTTAACGCCTTTTTTAAGAGCGTCACCGGTTTTTGTAGCAGCGTTATCAACAGCCTCTACACCTTCTTTGGCAGCGTCTTTTGGTTTTTTGTTGTCCTCACAAGCAACTAAAATAATTGAAAGCGTTGCTATTAAGAATAATCCTTTGATGAGTTTCATGATATTCGGGTTTTTAGTGTTAAAAATGTTTAATAAGTAAGCAAAGGAACAAATTTTTTTCAATTCGCCAAATTTTTGCAGGTTTTTTTTTAGGGTATTTTTAAGCTGAGTAAAGGACTTATTATACTGTTTTCACCCATAACGTTTCGTCTTCTTTATAAACCTCAGCGATTTTGTTTTTGGTTAATTCTTTGATGGCTTTATCCCATTTTTTATTGGATAAATCAGTTTTTGCCTTGAGTTGGACTAATTGTATGGGATCCTCTTTTTTAAGTAAATCTAAAACGTTTTTAGCCCCATCACTTAATTCTACGTGCTTTTGCTCTGGTTTCATCTGTGGGAAGAAAAGAACTTCCTGGATAGACGCATTGTTAGTTAGGAACATTACCAAACGGTCGATTCCTATACCTATACCGGAGTTAGGCGGCATACCGTACTCCAGGGCACGTAAAAAATCCTGATCTATAAACATCGCTTCATCATCGCCTTTTTCAGATAATCGTAATTGATCCTCGAAACGCTCGCGTTGGTCAATAGGATCGTTGAGTTCAGAGTAAGCATTGGCTAATTCTTTCCCGTTGACCATGAGTTCAAAACGCTCTGTCAAACGTGGGTTTGACCTGTGTTCTTTGGTCAGTGGGCTCATTTCTTTGGGGTAATCTGTGATAAAAGTAGGTTGGATGTAGTGATGTTCACATTTTTCACCAAAAATTTCATCAATTAATTTCCCTACCCCGAATGATTCATCATAACTGATGTCTAAATCATCACAAACTTTTCTAAGCGCTGATTCATCCATACCTGAAACGTCTATACCCGTATGGGTTTTAATGGCTTCGAGAATAGGTACGCGCGGGTAAGGAGCTTTAAAACTAACTGTGTTGTCTCCTATTTGAACCTCTGTATTTCCTACAGCTTCTGTTGCTACATATTCCAAAAGTTCTTCGGTCATACCCATCATCCAGTTATAATCTTTGTACGCAACATATAATTCCATAACGGTAAATTCAGGATTGTGGGTACGGTCCATACCTTCGTTACGGAAGTCCTTGGCAAATTCATAAACGGCTTCAAAACCACCGACGATCAGTCGTTTGAGATACAATTCGTTGGCAATTCGTAAATACAACGGCATATCCAAAGTGTTGTGATGGGTCACAAAAGGACGTGCTGCTGCACCGCCGGGAATAGGCTGTAAGATAGGTGTTTCTACCTCCAGATAGCCACGCTTGTTGAAAAATGAACGCATGGCATTGGTGATTTTAGTACGTTTGATAAACGTGTCTTTAACGTGATCGTTGACTATCAGATCCACATAGCGTTGGCGGTAACGTAGTTCAGGGTCAGAAAAGGCATCGTGTACTTTACCGTCAGCATCTGTCTTGACGACCGGTAAAGGTTTTAAAGATTTTGATAATACGGTAAAATTTGTGGCAAACAGGGTGATTTCACCTACTTTAGTTTTTTTTACGATACCTTCCACGCCAATAATGTCACCGATGTCCAAAAGTTTTTTGAAAACTGTGTTGTACATGGTTTTATCCTCATCGGGGCAGACATCATCACGCTTAAAATACACTTGCATTCTTCCGGAACTGTCCTTTATTTCCGCAAAAGAGGCATTACCCATGATCCTACGACTCATCATACGTCCGGCAATATGCCAGGATTGACCTTCGAAAGCCTCAAAATCGTTTAAAATGTCATTGATGTAGGCCGTGGTCTGATAAGCTGCAGCCGGGTAGGGGTTAATACCCAATTTACGTAATTCTTCTAGCGATTGTCTTCTGATGATTTCCTGTTCTGAAAGCATGTGTTATCTGATTTGTGTTTTA
>PDWJ01003011.1_pt1 | contig 16755 bp, 10 predicted proteins | sample 1430881 | NCBI WGS metagenome assembly PDWJ01 (sample SAMN01162460, study PRJNA174530) | Oral metagenome, whole genome shotgun sequencing project. | biome: Marine environment; feature: Marine mammal; material: Swab sample of the gingival sulcus; isolation source: swab sample of gingival sulcus... | reverse complement strand
CGGATTACCTGCCGTAGGCATAACCTCGGCTCGTGTGGCTCCGGACGATAGCAACAACTCCTTCCATCGCTCGGCACAAACAGTCATATCCTGCTTATGTTCATGTTTCGAACTTACCGACGGTATACGCAGCAAACTGAACCACTCTTCCACAAAGCGATCTTTATTCTCTTCGATATACGTTTTTATCTCCATAACAATTATTTTTTAAAACTGTAAAAATACAATTATTTCTTCAATAACAAAATTCTCTACGAGAAAAACATTATATCCGATTAAAAAAAATGCCGTAAAAAGAATTAGTCCTTTTTACGGCATTTTACCTGTTTTGAATTGAATTTTAATAAATCATATCATTACATCTCCTGAATTTTTCCACTGAAATGTTTACTGAACTGGGAAGCCTCATAAGCTCCTTTCTTTCCTTTGGGAACATAAAGCACGGCATTATTTGCTATTTTTTTGAAAGCCGTATCGTGTATTGTTATTGAAGACGGATCATCCATATAACAATATACTTTACTCAAAGCCTCACAGTTAAAGAATGCCGCCGATTCTATTTTCGACACATTTCTCAGGCGAACGGTTTTAAGTCCTTTACATTGAAATAAAGCAAATCCTCCTATTTCCGTAACCTTATTGAAATCCACACTTGTTATATCTTCATTTCCATTAAAAGGAGTATTCGGATTACTATTGCCGGGTATTTTTTCTGCCTGATCCGGCAATACGATATTTCCTTCGACAGTCACTCCACTTTTCTTGGTAACAACTCCTCCACTAATATTGAAAAAGCTTTTTACGGTTACATTCACGGTCTTCGTTTTTCCGGCAATATCCTTTATCGTAACAATGGAACTGCCCTCTTGTTTCCCTTCCATTATAACTGCATAGTAAGGTGGTATAGGATGTTTTTTTACATACTCTACCTTGGCGGTTACATTGCCATTGTTTACTTGGACAGTATAGCTTCCATTACCTTTGTTTATCGTAATTTCTTGTTTACCAGCACCTATATATAATTCCACATTGTCTTTACTCAACTTTATTTCAGGTATTGCATTTACGGAAACCCGAAGCTTTGCTTCTTGTTTTCCGCTTTTCACTGTTACGGTTGCTGTTCCATATTTCAATACGCCTATTTTCAATGCATGAACCTCTTTGCCTTCATGAAGTGTACCACCTTTTTCAACAGTAATTACACCCATAGGCTCTACCGTAAACGAATAATTGTCATTTTCTGTATTAAGAATAGCCACATGTTCAGTTTCTCCCTGATTTATAGCCAATTCCGTTTTAGCCAAACGCAATAATAAAACGGATACGGTAACATCAATCTTTACTTCTTTCTTAGTTTCCGTATCCATTACGGTAACCGTAGTCTTTCCTTCCGCAACACCTTCTATTTTAACCGCCTTTTTATCCATGGATACCTTGGCTATTTTTTCATCGGCAGACGTTACCGCATATTTTCCTGAACCTCCATTGACAGCTACGGAAACAAACGAGCCTTTATCAACGGAAACAGCCGTTTTTTCAACACTCAACACAGGCTGTACAAACACTCTTATTTCTTGTGTCTTCTTGGTTTCGGCATCTGTTAAGGTAACGACAATCTTACCAACTGCCACTCCTTCTATTTTAACAGAATCTTTCTCTACGGTTGCTTTGGCTATTTTTTCATCGGAAGACATTACCGTATATTTTCCCGTACCACCTTTGATACCTACCGAAACAAATTCTCCTTGAACCACATAAGCTATTGTTCTTTCAATGCTCAACAAAGACTTTACAATTACTTTTATTTCCTGCTTCTTCTTGGTTTCGGTATCCGTCACGATAATTGTAGCTGTTCCGACTGCAATTCCTTTTACTTTAACAGCTCCTTTTTCCACAGTAACTTTGGCTGTTTTTTCATCGGAAGACATTGCCGTATATTTTCCCGTGCCGCCTTTGATAGTCAAAGTAATAGTTTCTCCCTGAACAACAGATGCTTCTCCATTATCTATACTTAATGCCGATTTCACAATCACTTTTACTTCCTGCGTCTTCTTGGTTTCGGTATCTGTCACGGTGATTGTAGTTGTTCCGACTGCAACTCCTTTTATTCTAATCGTTTCTTTTTCCATGAAAACTTTGGCTATCTTTTCATCGGAAGATACCACCGTATATTTTCCTGAACCTTCTTTGATAGCCATATTCACAGTATCTCCCTGAACTACAGATATTTCAGCCCCATCAATGCTTAACACGGGTTTTATAACCACTTTTATTTCTTGCGTCTTCTTGGTTTCGGTATCCGTTATGGTAATTGTAGCTGTTCCCGAAGCAAGACCTTCTATTTTTATGGATTCTTTCCCTATCGTAACTTTGGCTGTTTTTTCATTGGAAGATGTTACCGTATATTTTCCCGTGCCCCCTTTGATGGCTATGGTAACAGTATCACCCTGAACCACGGAAACCTCTCCGGTCTCAAGACTTAATACAGGTTTTACAACAACTTTTACAATCGCTTTTTTGCCTTTCTTGTCAGTAACATCAATATCCGTTTCACCTGCTCCTTTTCCGGTAATAACGATGGCACCGTCCTTAAGTACTGAAACAGCAACAGTCTCATTTTTCGATTTCACAACATATCCTTCGTTGCCAGTTTTGACTTTAACTGTTGCAACATCACCGACCAAAAGCGTTACTTCATTACGTTCCAAAGTAAGCTCATCAATAACTTCATCCTCTTTACGACAAGAGGAAACAATGACCATAAAGGCCAAAAACAAATAAAATAATCTCATCTTTTCCATAAAAAAATTAATTTTAAAATAAATAAATAACTTAGTAATTTATAGTGAATAATATAGTGACATAAATATGATACAATCAGTTATTCGTCATAAAACACACGACTGCTAATTGTAAGGTAACACAAATTTAAAATCCCGACCTCCCAACACAACCTGTTTGCTCATTTCCTGTACTTCAACAACCGTCACTCTCAGTTTGCCACTTTGAATTCCTCCCACTGAGAAATTTGCCATAATCTCCAAATCGATGGTTGCTCCTTCTCGCGGATTGTATATGGGACGTATCCAAATTCTTTTTTCCGAAGAAGAACTCAGGTTGGTAGTTGTGGATAAGACAGTACCCATCTCTTTGCGTTTTACTATCAAAACCGGATTTATGTTCTGATTTATCCTTTGCCCATCTGTATTATAAAAGCCGATATTTTGTAAAAAGCCTTTCTCGTCTCTCGACACCACTTTTATCTTCAATTCCCTTGAATCCACTCCTTTCGAATGAGCAATAAGAGAGGCTTCTCCTTCATGTTTGGCCATTATTTCCAAAACGCCACTGCTTGTCCATCTGAAATCTATGATATCGTCAGGGTCGTTTTCTTCTATATTAACAATATTTCCTCCTCCTCCAAGACTTACGGTCTTATTGAGTTCCGTAGGATAAAGTTTAAGTTCATTTCGCGTGAATTCAAGTTCATTCGGGCGTACATGTACCTGTAATACCGCTTTGATGTCCATTGAAAAGATTGTCACATAAGTATCCCCTTCGAGCAATCCTTTTATTTTCAGGGTATCCTGCATCATTTTGGCAGTAGCGATTTTAGAATCAGCCACATTTACAAGAAACTTGTTATTACCTCCTGACAAAATGATATCTCTACTGCTCTGCGGATTTATCGTTACTTCTGTAAGAGAATGTTCCTCCTTTCCTATTTTTATGTATTCCGAATAAATATGCTTTTTATTTTCGCAAGACGATATTCCATACAATGCAACAGCAATTAACGATATTCGTATGCTGTTTTTCAAAAAATCCTTCATAAATTCGTAACATTTAAGTTATAAATCAATTCCCATATACGGTCTGTTGTTTCTTCTATGACAACCGTTAATTTTTGTCTTCCTTTCTTAGGAAAAGTCAGGTAAGAGCCATCAGGCTTCAACACTTTACCATCAACCCGATAAGTGATTTTGGCATCTTTTACTGCAAGTTCATTATAAAAAAGACCAATTGTCTGAGGGATAGAACCATACATATAAGGTTGGGTAGCAAGCGTTCGCAGATAAGGGATTCTTCTGATGTCATCGACTCCTCTCTCCAACGGTTTCGTACGAATGCCATCCACTGTCACATAGGCTGAATATTCATCGTTTTTTACCGCTCTTATTTTTATATGATAATTCGTATTGGGTTCCAATCCCTCTACAATAAATTTATTTTCTTCGGCAATTAAAGGTGGTCCGTCATTAACAACCACCTCCCATTGCACTCGGTCCGTCTCAGAAGAATTCCACTTCAAAACAATCTCCCGCTGATAAATCTCAGTCAAAACATTCTTCGGAGCAGGAACGAATCCTTCTGCTTGATTTTTTATACCCATCAGGCACAAAACACTTATCATGAAAATTCTCAAATATTTACTCATTTCTTCTGATTTAGTTCATAAAAATATCTCTTGAAAAGAATAGTCATTTCAGTTCATATCTTTTTTTTATTTCTTCGGCAATATTCAGCAATGAGCCAGAAGTTCGCTTATCTGCCAATAGTCTTTGTTTATCCCACAAGCCTTTTACCTGTATTAATTCTCTTTGCAAAGCCCGAACTTCGTCATAAGAAAAATACCTGCCCCCATCTGCTCTTCGGGTAAACTGAAGGGTGTAAATCATAGCGTATGCCTGTGAAAGATATTTAAAAGCCTGCTTGGGCTCTTCCCTGTAATTCACTTTGGTTATCCTTCCTGTAAGTTTTTCAACCGTATGAATTGCCATGGCGCGTGAAAGTTCGGTGCGAATGATGGCTGCCTGCTCTTTCAATTCAGCATAATGATAATTCCCCAATTCTATGCGTCCCCACACAAAAGCATCAAGAATCTTGCGCTCTACGCCTTTTAGTGCAGGCAAACCATTTGCCTGTGTCAAATACTGTATTTTAGTAAAATATCCGTATGCCAAATCCCAATGATGTTCTAATTCGGTATAATTTTTACCTGTTACAAGTTTTAAATTTTCATGATTTGCAAGTAATTGCATCTTATCAAACAACTCTTCATTGAGATGAACATTCAGTATTTTATCCAAGTAAACAGCACCGACAAGCATATTGTCAAACACTTCGGCAAAAGCCAATCCTTTCTCATCAACATATATTTTTTCATTAAAACCAATCTTGCCACCAACATAACCGAAAACTCCTTCGATGGCTTCTTGCTGCTTTTGAATATTACGGCTTTGTTCTATAAGTTGCATAACATCGGCACGCACACTGAGTGTTTCCACAAACTGCGAACCGGCCACTTCTTTTTCCGGTTTTATATATGCTTTACCCTCTTTATAAATCTTTACAAAATTATCATAACCGGCCTGTTTATCCATATTTCCATAGTTCATTTCACGTTTCAGTTCATTCAAATCCTCTGCAAGCAGATTAACATCATGGTAATCAATACTACTCAATCCATTTCGCTTAAATTTATATGGGATATCTTGCATCGGGAGTAATATATTTGCAGTTTCCACTGTTTCTCCAATTCCTGATTTCTCACAAGAAAACAAACTTATCAGAATGATTGGAAGACCTAATATTTTTATACTTTTCATCTGCACTCCTCTTTTTTATGGTAAAACAATATACTCACAATAAGGAATTATCTCATTTATTCCTCTCATATTTTGCGTAATTGCATAAGTTAATTCCGGTACAATGACAACACCATCATTCGAAACAGCTTTTACAGTTGCTTCGATATGTGAATCGGTATCCCCTTTTCCACTTATACTTAAATACATTGGATATCCTGAAGGCAACTCAAATATGATTGTTTTTTCTTCGCCATCTTTTAAGAGTTCGGAAAGTCCTGCCACTTGGCTATTGCTGCCTATTACTTTTAGGTTTTTATCCAAACCGACATATTTCACAAAAAATTGTGGAACAGCCATTTTATTACGACCTATATTATATTTACATTTCAAAGTCACCATATATTTTCTTGCAGTCTCTCTCCCCTCAACTCCGGGATACACATAATTATTGATGTTGCATTGCTGATGCTCCATATCTTCATACGAGATTTTCGGCTTCTCAATCCCGGTAAAGGGGAATAAAGCTTCATAATCCTCCGGAGCAGGGTCTTCCAAAGTGGAATTACAACCCAACAACAAGATACTTAATCCTACTAATAATTTATTATTCATCTTACTCTTTTTTTCAATTACCTAAACAAACCTAACTTATACCTTTTCCTTCTCATCCCAAATTTCAGCTATACAGCCTGTATCAACACCCATACTGTCATACAATTTAGCAACGAAACGGTTACCTTGTCGTACAAAATCATAGAAAATAATCGTTTTATCATATCGAAGTCCTGCATGAAAAGAAAGCCCTTTTTCCGTACCAACATAACCCGAGCCTAAAAACTGACTCTTTTTTCTTTGAGTCAAAATTTCTTTCGGATTGACATCATGCTCAAAAATGTAATAACGATTTGCAACAAAAGCTTTCAAGAATTTCACATTAGTATTATGAATATTTCTTTTAAGATAAACATCACTGCGAAAAAACTCACGACTCCCTTGATGAATTAACAATTGCGGGTTTTTCATATCCTCAAAAAATTTTCTATTTTCGTATGCCTTTGTGATGTAACCAAGCATATCTTCGGGACTTTTTAATTTTTCCAACACAATGTATTCACGAGCTGATTCGATATAGTTAGTCGTTTTGAAAACTAAATTTTGAACAGAATCCTTACCTACATACAAGAAGTCTGACACCCCTCTAAATCTATCATTTACAATCATGTGTAAATAATTATATGTTGTAAAACTCAATTGCACATTGGAGTTTTGTTCTATTTTATAGTTACTTTCTTTACTGTTCTCAACAGACTGTTCATCATAATCGGCTCTCATTGTTACTTTGCCTCCTTTTTGAAATTTCAACACAAAATAATGTCCTCCAAAACCTTCACCTTCAATTCTGCGTACAAAACCGGTCTCCAATCTGTTTACGGATTTTTGGGGTGTGGTGAAAAGCAAAGAATCCGTACGGGAAAAATACAGCATTTTCCACCCATAAGGTGCTTCCGTCAGCTCATCTTCCAAAGCTTTGATATGGCTTTGCATTCGCTCTGCGGGCGATTGCATAAAAACATGTTGCTCATCACGGCACGCAAAAAACAGCAACACAAGCCCTATGTAAAGTATCTTTTTCATTGCGAAATCATTTCTTTTGTTCTATATTCATCACTATTTATTCAAAAAAACATTCATTTTCTGCAAACTCAACAGTTGCAGTCGTTTTATGTTTATCCCTACTTCTTTGCGAAAATATTCCTCCACAAATTGCTGTTTTTCCACCAAGCACCGGTGAGCTTTTTCCGCCTTTTCTTTTGCTTTCTCTTTTTTCAATTCTTCATCGGTGCCGGGAGGTAATATTAAAGCCGTTTTTTTAGCCTCCTCCATTTCTTGCTGTGCATTTGTAAGGTAAAAACTTATAATCTCTGCAAAATCATTTGCCGGAGACAGCATGGAATATGGAGTAAAGAAGCCGAATTTATTAGCGGCTTCATTTGTTGAGAACATTTCACTGCTTGATGAAATATAAGCACTTCCGCTTATCTGTGCAAATTTATAGCGATCATAAGGATAAATCTCCGCCAGCAGCTTCGCATATTGGTGATGTACGCTTCTCATCAGTCCATACACTTTCGCAATATCTTTTGCATCAAACTCATTGACATTGTAAATGAATATCTCTCGCCCCACAGACGAAGCATTTCCTATCAATTTTTTACCATTTTCATCTAAATTATCTCCCCCATACAAATAAATCTTCAATGGGTTTTTCTCTTTCCAAAAGTCTTTTCCTCCAATCGTATTATCCATATAAAGACCTAACCATAAAAAATTTATAGTTTCCAACACCGGTTGCACTTTTTCAATTTTTGGTGGAAAAACATATGCGCCAATCTCCGTGCTGTTTTTCTCCCAATAATAAACAACTTCAATCCCATAAGGGATTGTTATAGATTCCTCAATCCAAGTATCAAGTGCTGTTTTTTTCTGCTCTATTTTTCCGGAGCCAATCACACTATTGTCAGACAACGTATCTTTTTTTGTACAAGACACGACCGGCAATGCCAAAAAGAACAATGAATAAACAACTGCTTGTTTTATGCTTGTCATCACATTAATATATTTCATCATAAATCTGCTTTTAAATGCATTGTTTTTATCTCGGATTTGCTTCCAGACCTCTGTTTATCGCTTCAATGGGTAATTGCAATACTTTTCGGGGATCATCTTTTCTCAAAGGCGAATTAGTTCTGTTTACGGGTGTGTAAAACCTGCGAATATCAAACCAACGCAAACCTTCGTGCAGAAACTCTCGTCTTCTAAAACCGGCTATCGTTTTCACTAATGCCAATTGTTTTATTGTCAATCCATAAAATGGCGAAAAATTTAAATACTGCTTATCATCAATCGTAATAAATCCGGCCTCATTGCTTGATGTAACATCTTCATTGAATTTAAACTTTAAATAATTCTTTATTTCAAGAATAGCCCGATCATAATCACCTAACATTGAATAGGCTTCCATACGATTGAGAGCCACCTCATCAGTAGAAAACAAGACATTCGTCACATATAAATCACGGGGTTTAGAACTTATGTCTCCCAAAAGAGACAGCTCATCGAATTTTGACAAACTCCTCCCTTTGTTAATCGGACGAGGAGATTGACTGAATGGATAAAATGACGATTGTCCGTATATTTTAACTTCCAAATCACGAGTAAGCCCATATTTTTCCACAGGCAAACTACGAGCTATACGAGATTCGGTAGTTGTCAACAGCAAATTGGCCGGTTCTTCTTTATTCGTATATTTTCGCCATAAGTCTTTGGTGTTAAACTTAAAATCATCGTGATAAGTCTTCCAATTCCTTAATACTGATTTTGAACTCGTAATCACATAATCGGCATATTCGATAACCAAATTCCATTCTCCTTTAAAAAGATAAAAACGAGATGCAAAGGCATAAGCCGCTTTTTTATTGAAATGAAATTTCGGTTTAGCATAAAATTTATCATTTACCAATGAAATTCCCAACTTTAAATCCTTTTCAATCTTCTGATAAACTTCATATACATTCCCTCTTTCATAAGTAACCAAATCATTTTTCTCCGGCTTGATAACATATGGAATACCCAAATCATTCTTTGATTCTTCACCTCGATATGGTGCCGACCAAATATTAACCAACATAAAGTGCAAATAGGCTCTTAGCAAAAACGCCTCACCATATAGTGCCTTCACTCGTTCCGTTTTGGGATAAGAGGCTAACAACTCCAAGGCTTTATTCACCTGTGCAATACCGGTATAACAAGCATTCCAATAGTTTAATGGTGTATCTAAATCTTCCTGATCATAATCCACCCAAAAATACATTGCTTCATTGAGACTTGAATGAATGCCATTTCCACGCTCGGTTACATTGTCGGTGCGAGCTTCCAAAAAAGCAAAATAACTTGCCTGAGGATAAGCGCCCGTTATTAATTCTACTATTTTATCCTCAGAGTCAATAGCCACATTTAATGAAGAATCCGGGTTTTGCTCCAAATAGCCTTGACAACTCATAACGAACCACATAAGCCCAATTGTCACAACAATCTTTTTTATATATATCCAACTCATAATAAACTATTTATTCTATACATTATTTAAAAGCCGACACTTAATGAAAAAGTATATTGTCTGGGTGTCGGCAATGAAACTCCTCCTGATTTATAATACTCGGGATCTTGCCCGTGAAGACGTTTATCCGAATAGATAATAAATGGATTTGATGTTTGCACTCGCATACTTAAATTTTGCAATTTGTATTTTTCAAGCAATTTACTTGAAAAAGTATAGCTTAATGCAATATTTTTCATTCGAATGAAACTTCCGTCCACGACTCTGTTTTGTGAATAATTATAAGTATTGTAAGCTTTTTCAATATTTTCTTTTCCTATCAGACGAATCAACTCCTGTGAGGGCAAAGCAGGCACTTCGGTTTTTAATTCATCGTAAGGATTAAGCCAGCGATTGTAATATTCGGAGGAGAATACATTCAAATCTCCGAATGCCGGATCAAAAGTAGGATTCAAACGAATCTTATTTCCTGCCTGCGCTGTTATAAAGAATGAGAATTCCCAATTTTTATAACGAAAAACATTAGCCAAACCTCCCGTCAGGTTAGGAATAATCGAACCATGATAAATCAAGTAAGACTTTGAGTATTGAGTATCCAAAAAATCAGCCCCCGAAATATTCGCATAAGCCAATTTGTTGGTGGGATACAGTCCAAAATCGAAGGTTGGTAACCCTAATTTATTAACGCCCTGATAATTAAACGAAAACAATGCCCCTTTGGGATAATTTTCAATATTCCCGTGTCCTGTTCCCGCCACCATGTCAAAAGTATTTGGCGTATTGAGTAAACGAGTGATTTTTTGATTCATATAACTAAACGAGAAATTTGTCGTCCAAGAGAAATCATCGGCAACGATATTTTTAGTATTCAATGCTATTTCAATACCTCGCGTTCGCATATCACCAAAATTTGCATATTTGTAATATTGGCCTCCCACACCTGAAGTTCGAACTAAATCTATCAAATCAAACGAATTGCGCTGATATATATCCACAGTTGCACTCAATCGATTATTAAAGAATCCGGCATCGACACCTATATTTAATTCATACATTTTTTCCCATGTCAAGTCACGGTTTTCCAAATGTAATATACGAAGAGCATTCTCCCGGTCATCAAAATTATGCCTGTTGATTATCTTATTTTGAAAAACTGCATTTGAATTAATAGCCTGTTCATTCATCTTTGCCGTAAGTCCGTAACTTATCCTCAAAGCAAAAGTTGAAATGGTTTTATCATGAAAAAACTCTTCTCTGTCAATATTCCACTTTCCTCCGATATTCCAGGTAGGAAGCCAACGTGAGCGAATTCCTTTCCCTGAAGTATTCGAACCTTCTGAACTTAATACGGTATTGAATATATAGAGTCCTTTATAACCATAAGTTCCGCTAAATGAAAAAGTAACTCCTCTGTCATAGCGTTCAAGCAATGAAAAATAGTTGTGTCCTTCATTCAAAAGTTTTTTGAATATCAATGGATTTGTAAAAATCTGATTTCCTCTGTCATATTGAATGCCATAACCTTGAAAAGGCGTCACCATACGGTCTGCATAGCGAATTTCGGCAAATCCGAATGCTTTTATATCATGATTGCCTATCCGCTTATTGTAATCTAAAGCAAAACGTGTCATATAACTTTTAAGAGTCGTTTGCGTCTTATTGAAGATTCCTCCGTGAGTCAATGCTATCTGAGGTTGTAAGAGTGGATTATCCTTATCTTTCAACAAATATATATTTTCATTTGCCACAAAAGGAGTCTCATTTGCTCGAAAAGCACCTATGACATTGGACTTTTCCGTAATATAATGTGATGTACTTGTCTGGGCTCTCCGTGCGGAAAATAATGCATTAGCCTCCAAGTTATCCGTAATCTTATACGACAAATCGGCTTGCACTTTGAAATCAAGCACATCTATTTTCATATGGTTATTCTCATATTCATTCAATATATTGAACTCAGCCCAGTTATTCCTATAATATTCCAAATTGCCATTTTTATCCTTTGGACGAAGTGTTCTCGGAGTACCTAAAGCATAAGAAAAAGGATTGATGTCAAAATCTCTCTCAAAAGAACCGATAACCGTATTTTTTCGCTGTGTAAAGGTGCCCGGAGCATCTTGTTCTCTAACATTGCCTTGAATTGAGAAAGTTGTCTTAAACTTATCATTTACATAAAACGTACTTTTAAGGTTTGCCGTGATGCGCTTCACTTTATCGGCTATTGTCCAACCTTTATCATCATAAAAACCCAATGAGGCATAAGTCGTCGTTTTTTCGCCTCCTCCTGAAAATGTAACTGTATGTCCTTGTATCGGACTCAGCTTGAAGAGTTCTTTAAACCAGTCGGTATTAGCATACTCTCGTTCTTTAAGAAAAGCTATTTGGGCTTCATTCGTATTCGGATAATAGAAATTCCCTGTTTGAGGATTTATGGTGCTTATTCCCTTATTCCATTGGTAGTAAATACCACTTCTTCGTCCGTACAGTGTGTTTTTTAAATTAAAATAGCCTTTATTATTCAATTCCTGATAAATAGCCATTGTCTCCTGCGAGTTCAGAAGGTCAAATTCGGTATAAGATGGTATGTCTCTGAAACTTAATTCATAAGAATATGTTATACGATTGGGAGAATTTCGCTTAGCAGATTTCGTCGTAACAACAATAACTCCATTCAAAGCTCTTGCACCATAGACCGAAGTGGCAGATGCATCTTTCAATATTTGAATATCTTCGATATCCGAAGCGTTTAATCCGGCAATGGCAGAACTGATAAGCGTAACGGCATCACCGGATACAAGCTGGTCAAGTGTTAAACTTACAAGGTCTTCATATACGGCACCGTCAATAACCCAAAGAGGTTGTACATTTCCCATAATGGAAGCTCCCCCGCGAATATTAATTCGAGGAGCAGAACCAAAAGTACCCGTAACATTCTGAATGGCAAGACCGGGCATACGTCCTTCAAGCATTCTCGAAATATCTGCCACTCCATCTACCTGTATATCTTTCATTTTTACGGATATTGCCGCACCGGTAAATACTCGGCTCTTAATTTTTTGATATCCTGTGATAACAACCTCTTCAATAGACTGTGAATCTTCAACTAAAACAACATCCATTACAGCCGAAGTAATTTTAAACCGCTGTGTTCTCATTCCGATAAATCTCACTTCCAAAGTTTGTCCTTCTTCCGCTCTTATCGTATACATACCATTAATATCCGTACTTACTCCTGTTTTTGTCTCTTGCACAACAACGGAAGCTCCGGGTAAAGACTCTCCTTTGGAATCTCTCACCGTTCCTTTTACTTCGATAATTTGTGCCTGAATCCATTGCGTTGACAACAGAAATAAACATAATGTGATTTTATATACTGACCGTTTCATCTAACAACTATCCTCCTCCTAATATTTAAACCTTTTCTAATACTGTAAGCTCACTCCTGCAAAGATGCCCAATGGATGTCCGGGACGTAATCCGGAAGGATGCCTTGATACTATATACACTTGGTCAGTAAGATTTATTGCATTCACTTTCAGATTTATATATTTATTTACTCTTGCCCTTAAAGAAACATCAATAATCGTATGAGCAGGTACCTTTTGTCGTTGAGCTATGGCCCCCTGCCCCGGTTCGGTACGCATATCTCCATTATGACGAATGCCTATCGTAGCTTCAAACCATTTGTATTCTATACTCATGCTTGCATTAATATTATGCTTGCTTATATAAGGTATTTCATCTCCGGGCAATACTCTTCCCCATGCATTACTTTCAAATGAGTTTTCCATTTCCGTATCCGTGTATGTATATGAAATCTGCAATGGTATTTTTAAAGGATATTGTTCCGGAACAGGCTGGTACTGTGCAATAAACTCCAATCCTTTGACTGTTGCTTCTCCTACATTGAACTGCTGCAAGGTTCCCTTTCCTCCACTTGCAAACAAATCGCTTCCCAACATATTGCTGAAGTCATTATAGAAACCTATCAATTCAGCCTTCAAACTGCTTGTAGACATCCTTATCCCTGCTTCTACATTAATACTGCTTTCGGGTTTTTGCTTTTCGGTATGAATGGTAATCTTACCGTTTCTGTCCATTGTTCGTACTTCACGGCTTACTCCCGGAGGAGAAAAACCTTTATGTAATCCGGAAAAAACAGATATAGCCGGCGTCACTCTGTAATGCAAAGCAATACTTGGAATAAGAACTGAGGTATGATTCGTATTCTCAATACGCACACGTCCCGAACGACGAATATCTGCCGTCGTATAATCCTTCTCTTTCAGAAAAATATTTTCATGGCGAAGCCCTGTCGTAAATGTCCAATTTCGATAACTGACCTTAGAAAAAAGATACGATGCAACCGCATTTGCCGACGTAATCTTATTTGAGTTGCTTCCATGTAACGCTGCCCATAACAATTCCATATTACCACCTTTCATTGCATATATGTCATCCCATTGAAAACGGTCTTCTTTATCGGAATGAAAACGCAGTCCTATTTCATTATTGAAATAGAATTCATTAATCTTGAAGAAATAATCAAGTTTGGTTTGTATACCCTGTGAAATATAGCTACGGTTATTAGCACGTACAAATAAACCGGGATTATCTTTCAGTCGCTCATAGTCCGTATAAAGAACCCTTGTATCGGAAAGTCCTTTGAGGACATCAAAATAGCGACCGTTTGTCTCCGGATCGGCAAGAATTTGTCCTATGCTTCTTTTTTCCTCTTTAGTTGTTCCAATTTTGATGTCATTCAATTTATACCAATTACGAAAGAAAGTGTTGTAATAAGCACTTGTCGTTATTTTTAATTTTGATGTAACCTGAAGTAGGTAAGTAGCCAACCATTGGCGATGTGTAGTCTTCATGTTATCCATTTGAGAACCGGCATAACGTAAGAATGGCATTGTCCGGAAATCAAGCTCACTCACTCCAACATAGGTCTCATCGGATTTTTCATCAGCAAATCCGAATTTTAATTCCAATGAATGATTTATGCCTTCCTTTTTATCTGTTTTTATCAAAAATTTTGCGACCAAATCATTTCTATGAAAACCGGCATGCCTGTCATCTTTGAATTTCTTAAAACCATCGGATTGATAACGCAAATACTCCACCATATAACCAAAATGTCGATATTTATTGCCTATATTGAAATAGGCTTTAGCTGTATTATTCGTACCATACGATGCATCCAATTTACCTGTAAATTTCGAAGGAATGGGAGTTGAAACCATATTCACGGCTCCTCCCGTAGTAAATGGACCATACTGCACCTGACTACTCCCTTTGAGTACCTCTACAGCATACATTCGGGCTGCATTCGGGAAATAATAAGCCGCAGGTGCAGAATAAGGTGCAGGTGCAGCCAATATACCATCTTCCATCAGGGTTATCCTTTCACTTCGTTCTGCTTTGGTTCCTCGTAAACTGATATTAGGACGCAATCCATAACCGTCTTCTTCATACACATTTACACCGGGAATAGCTTTTAACATACGATTGATATCCGTGTATCCCATTTTTTTTATTTCCGTAGGTGAAATATAATAAGCCGACCCGGTACGGTTACGTGCCTTAAACTTACTTCCCAACATTTGTTTCGCCGAAATGACAACTTCTTCCAATTTCTGCGTTTTTATCGAATCAACTCTTTGCTCATTGTCTTGTTGGGCAAAAGCATAACCGGAAAAAAGCAGTAAAAAAAAGAGACAAAAACTTTTTTTATTATACATACCAAACCTATATTTTCCACATGAAAATTGGCGACAAATATATTTTTTATTTATATGAGATACAAGTATTATTTATAAAGATTCTATATTAAAAACACATGGACAAAGATTACAACCAAATCAACACACGTTGATTATAAACATATTATACCCAAAATACATAAAAAAACAATATTAAATTATTTCACATTATTTAAAAAAAGAAAAGAAAAAAAGACTGTTAATTGCAATGCCTCTTTGTGGTTTTAATATTATCGATTCAATTAGTAAATGCGACACGAAACAAAAAAAGAAAGAAGGGAATCCCCTTCTTTCTTTGAGTCAAAAGACTTTCATATCATTTACATGACAATTATTCTTTTGACATATATTCTCATAAAGTCCGAATGATTCTTATTTATTGATTCCTACCCTGTTCAAAATAAAGGCATATTCGAATGCCGTATCTTTGATGCCATCATAACGACCGGTAGCTCCACCGTGTCCCGAATCCATATTCATGTGTAAAATCAATATATTGTCATCGGTTTTCATCGAACGAAGTTTGGCAACATACTTTGTCGGTTCATGAAAAAGCACTTGTGAGTCGTTAAGACCTCCCGTCACAAGCATATTAGGATAGTTTTGCACCTTGATATTGTCGTATGGTGAGTATGACAACATATAATTATAGTATTCCTCGTCATTGGGGTTTCCCCATTCTTCATATTCGCCGGTGGTAAGCGGCAACGATTCGTCAAGCATCGTATTGATAACATCAACAAAAGGAACCTGTGCCACAACGGTTTGATACAAATCGGGGCGCATGTTTGCCACAGCTCCCATCAGCAGTCCGCCGGCACTTCCCCCCATGATGGCGAGCTTATCAGCCGAAGTATATTTTTCGTTAATCAGTAACTCACTACATGCTATAAAATCGGTAAACGTATTTTTCTTCTTCAGCAATTTCCCGTCTTCGTACCACTGTTCACCGAGGTCGCTCCCACCACGTATCTGTGCAATGGCAACGACAAACCCACGGTCGATAAGACTGTAATAGCTTGTACTGAAATAAACATCGGAACTGCTGCCATAACTGCCGTATGAGTAAAGCAATGCCGGTTCGCCGCCATCTTTCTTCAATCCTTTTTTATAAACGATTGCCATCGGCACTTTTACCCCGTCGGGTGCTGTAGCCCAAAGACGCTCTACCGTATAATCGTCGGGATTAAAACCGGAAGGCACTTCCTGTTCTTTGAGTTTCGTCGTTTCGCCATTCGGGATATTGTATTCATATAATGTGGTAGGACGATTGAGCGATGTA
>PDWJ01006752.1_pt1 | contig 16757 bp, 14 predicted proteins | sample 1430881 | NCBI WGS metagenome assembly PDWJ01 (sample SAMN01162460, study PRJNA174530) | Oral metagenome, whole genome shotgun sequencing project. | biome: Marine environment; feature: Marine mammal; material: Swab sample of the gingival sulcus; isolation source: swab sample of gingival sulcus... | reverse complement strand
CCGGTTTTAATTTGACCGGCATTGGTCGCCACTGCCAAATCGGCAATAATCGATTCGTCGGTTTCGCCTGATCGGTGTGAAATGACCGTTGTAAATTTAGCGCGTTTTGCCATCTCGATTGCATCTAAGGTTTCGGTTAACGTACCGATTTGATTGAGTTTAATCAAAATAGCATTGGCGTTGCCACCCTCAATGCCGCGCTGTAGGCGCTCCGTATTGGTGACGAACAAATCGTCGCCGACAATTTGAATTTTACCGCCCAGTTTGGCAACCATCAACTGCCAACCGTCCCAATCTTCTTCATCAAGGCCATCTTCAATCGAAATAATCGGATATTTTTCGACCAGTTCGGCGTAATAGTCAACCATCTCAGCCGATGTAAAGGTCTTGCCTTCGCTCGCCAAATGATAAACGGCCTTTTCTTTGTCGTAAAATTCGCTGGCTGCCGCATCAACTGCTAATAAAACGTCGTCACCGGCCTTATAACCAGCTTTTTCAATTGCCTCGACAATCACTTTGAGAGCTTCTTCGTTAGACGGCAAATTCGGTGCAAAACCACCCTCATCACCCACGCCTGTCGCCAGACCTTTACCTTTTAGTACGCCCTTTAGTGCATGATAAATTTCAGTACCCATTCTGAGTGCTTCACGGTAGGTCTTAGGCCCGACCGGCATGATCATAAACTCTTGAATGTCGACATTGTTATCGGCATGTGAACCACCGTTGAGAATATTCATCATCGGCGTCGGTAGCGTTTTGGCGTTGACCCCACCAATATACTGATAGAGCGGTATGTCTAATGAATCAGCCGCCGCCTTAGCAACCGCCAATGACACGCCCAAAATGGCATTGGCGCCGAGCTTGCCCTTATTGGCTGTACCATCTAATTCAATTAATAATTGGTCAATGGCAATTTGCTCGGTCGCATCATAGCCAATCAGTTCAGGTGCAATGATTTCATTGACATTCTCGATTGCATTGAGAACCCCTTTGCCCAAATAGCGCGACTTATCACCATCGCGTAACTCAACCGCTTCAAAAGCACCGGTTGAAGCGCCCGACGGTATGCCGGCTCGACCGATGGAACCATCTTCTAAATAGACCTCAACTTCGACTGTCGGATTGCCGCGTGAGTCGAGTATTTCGCGTCCGTATACATCAATAATTGTCGACATTTTGCCTCCTTACTTAAAGCAGATTATTTAAATATAAATAATCTGACTTCACTATTCATTTACTTGAGAATTCTGATGTTGCCAATAATTGGCAATTCTTTCATTTCCTCATTGTAGGCATTGACCATACCCAAAATCATAAAGACCAAGCTAATGACCCAACCTGCTAAGCTGATAATCCACCCAACATAGGGAATAACCCAGCTGGCTACTGTAAAGACGATTCCGAGTATGAATAAAATAAGACCTTGATTGGCGTGGAAGCGATAAAACTCATTTTGGCTATCGACCACCAGTGGAACGATAAACAAAATCCAAATATAAGCTACAAAAGCCACCCACTTGTTTGTTTCTTGAGCATTTCCTGACATAATTTCCTCCTAATTTAAAAGTTGATAAGTTGTATAAAATCTTCAGATTTTAACGATGCGCCACCAACAAGTGCGCCGTCAATATCTGATTGATTCATAATTTGTTCGACATTGGCCGGTTTAACGCTACCACCATACTGAATGCGAACGCTTTCTGATGTTTCTTCGTCGTATAAATCTCTGACGACATTTCTAATCTGTTCAATCATTTGATTGGCATCTTCTGCACTAGCCGTCTTACCGGTGCCAATTGCCCAAATCGGTTCGTAGGCGATAACCAGTCGCTCGATTTGCTCAGCTGAAACCATTGCTAATGCCTTTTTAATTTGATTTTCTACAATCGTCTGTGCCTGACCGGCTTCGCGCTGTGCTAAGGTTTCACCAACGCAAACGATTGGTACAATGCCAACTTCGAACGCCTTCAGTATTTTTTTATTGACTGTCTGATCGGTTTCATTATAATACTGACGACGCTCGGAATGGCCGATAATGACGTAATCAATTGCCAGTTCTTTAAGCATAAGTGGCGAGATTTCACCGGTAAAAGCGCCTTTGTCTTCATAGTGCATATTCTGCGCAGCAATCTTGATAGACGTACCGGCCGCTGCTTGCTTGAGGTCTTTTAGTAGAGTATAAGGCGCGCAAATAGCTACTTCAACATCGGTTTTGGCAACTTCGCCTTTAATCGCCGCGACAAAAGCCAATGCTTCGTCAATCGTCTTGTGCATTTTCCAATTGCCTGCAATAAACGGTATTCTCATCTTCTTCCCCTATTTGTCATCAATTGCCGCAATACCCGGCAAAGTTTTGCCTTCTAAATATTCAAGCGACGCGCCGCCACCTGTCGAAATATGACTAAACTGCTCGGCAAAGCCCAAATCAATCGCCGCTGCCGCCGAATCGCCACCGCCAATGATGGTTTGACAATTTTCAAGGGTGGCAATTGCCTTGCAGACACCGATGGTGCCAATTGCAAAATTGGCCATTTCAAAGACGCCCATTGGACCGTTCCAAACGACGGTGCGGGCACCCTTTAGTTGGTCGCTAAATAAAGCGATTGTCTCAAGGCCAATATCGAGCCCCATTTCATCTGCGCCAATATCGTCAACGCTAGCTGTTCGGCTAGATGCATCATTGCTAAATTCTTTAGTCAAGATGACATCAATCGGCAAAACAATTTGTACACCACTGGCTGCCGCCTTCTCTAATAATGTCTTGGCCAAATCAATTTTATCTTCTTCTAAAAGCGATTTGCCAACGGCTTTACCCTGCGCCTTCAAAAAGGTGAACATCATGCCGCCGCCAATTAGTATCTTATCGGCCTTGTCAATCAAACTTTCAATGACACCAATTTTATCCGATACTTTGGCGCCGCCTAAAATGGCGACTAGCGGCCGCTGTGGCGCCGCAACGACGCCACCGATATATTTGATTTCCTTTTCCATTAAAAAGCCAGCTGCCGTTTCAAGATGTTCGGCAATACCAACATTGGAAGCGTGACTGCGATGGGCTGTGCCAAAGGCGTCGTTGACAAATAAATCGCCCAACCCTGCCCAGTAGCTGCCCAGTTCGGCATCATTTTTGGTTTCTCCAGATTCAAAACGGGTATTTTCAAATAACAATATCTCGCCATCTTGTAGTGCCGCTACGGCATCTTCCAGCTGAGTACCGCGCGTAGCAGCGACAAATTGGACTGGTTTAGCTAGTAATTCTGACAACCGTTTAGCAACTGCTTTAAGCGATTTGCTTTTTTTGTCTTCTGCTGTTTTAACTTTGCCCAGATGTGAAAAGGCAATCACCCTTGCGCCGTTTTCTAGCAGATACTTTAATGTCGGTAATGCGGCGATGATGCGATTGTCATTTGTTATCACACCATCTTGCATCGGCACGTTAAAATCAACACGTACCAAAACGCGTTTACCCCTTACCGTTAAGTCGTCGACAATTTTCTTTGCCATAAACTCACCCTTATTTAGTAAATGCCGTTACTTTTTTGGCTAGACGAACCAGTTGTGAAACATAGGACATTTCATTGTCATACCAAGATAATACTTTGACCAGCTGCTTGCCCTCTACCTCTAGAATTGTAGTTGACAGCGCATCAAACAAAGAACCATATGACGTGCCAATAACATCAGCTGATACAATTGGATCTTCGGTATAGCCCAGTGTTTCGCTGGCCGCTGCCTTCATGGCGGCGTTGATCTCTTCAACTGTGACATTTTTGCTAAGCTCAACTACCAAGTCAACAGCAGAACCGGTTATCGTCGGTACGCGTAAGGCCATACCGTCTAATTTGCCATTGAGTTGTGGCAATACCAAGCCAACTGCTGCTGCAGCACCCGTTGAGGTCGGTACGATATTTTCAGCCGCCGCTCTACCACGACGTGCTTTGATTCCCTTTTTATGAACGGCATCTAAAGTGTTTTGGTCGTTGGTATAGGCGTGAATTGTCGTCATTAAGCCTTTGACGATACCAAAATTATCATCTAACACTTTGGCGACCGGTGCCAAACAGTTTGTCGTACAAGATGCACCGGAAATAATCAAATCGCCTTCGTCTAACACATCATCGTTAACGTTAAATACTATCGTCTCAACGCCACCCTTGGCCGGCGCTGAAATAACGACGCGCTTAGCACCAGCATCGATATGCGCTTGTGCTTTATCCTTTGTCGTGTAAAAACCGGTACACTCCAACACGACGTCGACATCGAGTTGACCCCAAGGTAAATTGGCGGCATCTTTTTCAGCATAAACCCTAATTGCCTTACCATCTACCACCAGTGAATCGCCCTCAAACGAAACGCCATCTAACTTATAATTTCCTTGGGCAGAATCGTACTTTAAGAGATAGGCCAAATCTTCAGCATTTGACAAATCATTGATCGCCACGATATCAAATTCGGGTTGACCAAACATCTTTCTAAATGCCAATTTACCAATTCTACCAAAACCATTAATTGCAACTTTTGTTACCATACATTCCTCCTTAGATCTAGCAACGATCAACATAAATTATATACTATATTTTTTAATAACTATTCAGTTAAATCACAGCATCGTGTCATCTCGACCGCGGTGGAGAGATCTCGCTTTGAAACCCGAGATTTGTCGATTTCGGCTGCGCCTTCACTCGAAATGACAACTTAATTGAATAATCACTACATTTTTACTATTTTATCCATTTTTTTACTTTTTGCTTTCTACTTTTCAATAACGCTTGCGCTTCGCTGAACCGGCAATCCCCAACGACTCCCGATATTTAGCGATTGTCCGCCGCGAAATCTTAACGCCAATCTGAGCCAACTGATCGGCGATTTTTTGATCGCTGACCGGCTTATGCACATCTTCGTGCGCAATAATATCACTGATCACCGATTTAACACTCTCAGCCGAACTGACCCCGCTCGGAAAAAAGAATTTAAGTTCAAAAATGCCGCGTTGGCACTGCAAATACTTGCCATTAATCGCCCTGCTAACAGTCGATTCATGCACCCCTACCGCGTCAGCGACATCTTTTAAATTGAGCTTTTTCAAGTACAGTGGGCCCTTGTCAAAAAACTCAACTTGTCTGTCGACAATCGCCGCTACCACACTGTAAATAGTCGAACTGCGCTGTTCAAGGCTTTTGATAACACCGAGCGCACTATTTAACTTGCCATTAATATAGTTAACCGTCGCCGAATCAACTTGTCTTGCCTGTAGTATCGTCTGATAATAATGATTGAGTCGCAAGCGCGGGAAAGCACTTTCGTTCATAAAAATAACATACTCACCGTCTATTTTTTTTAAATGAATATCCGGCTCCAAATATCTGATATTGGCAGACTTACCATAAGCAAGCCCAGGGCGCGGATTTAATGACTTGATTAAATCGCAAGACTGCTGTACGCGATCACAAGATTGCTCAAGCGCTTTGGCGATTTGCTTGATGCGATTATTAGCTAAGTCGTCAAGCTGAAACTCGATAATTTGTAAGGCAATCGGATCGTCAATTTTTTTCATGCGCAGCTGAATGGTCAAGCATTCCGCCAAATTGCGTGCCGCGACGCCAAACGGTTCAAAGGTTTGCAAAAACGCAATCATTTTTTCAACTGAAACAGAATCGATTAAAAAAGTCGCTTTCACTTCTTCTATGTCGATATATAAATAGCCTTGTGCATCAATCCGATCAATCAAATATTTAGCTAAATCATAATCTTTTTCAGCCAAACGCAACATGCGCAACTGGCTGTAGAGATGATCGTGTAGCGTTTCACCCGCGGTGGCAAATTGCTCATAGTTATAATTTTGATCTGGGTCATAATAATTCGCACGATAAGAAGCATACCCTTGACCGTCTCCACTCAGCCACTGTATCTTATCGAGCGTATCCTGCGCCAATTCTACCTTGCTCTCCAATTCGCTACGCAAGGTGCCATCAACTTCCTCTGAATACTCTAACACCGGATTTTCCAGCATCTGCTCGTCGATATATGCTTTTAATTCAACGGCATTGTATTGCAAAATTTCAATTGCCTGGCGCAAAGCAGGTGTCATAACCAACTTTTGCGATTGCCGTAATTGTGCTTGAATTTGCAAGTCCATCTCTAACCCTACTATATCTTTACCGCACTATCGGATCGCTTTTATTATAACATATGGTCAGTGGTTTGCGTAGTAAAAGCTGTGACAAAACGATGTTTTGGTGTAACTTTTCAGTCGTATTGCGATTGAAACGCCCAGTCTTTGATTGCAACAATTATCTTGGCACAAGCTGTACCGTCACCATAGGGGTTTTTAGCGCTGGCGATTTGCCGATACAAATTTTGATCATTTAATATTTGACAAGTTTTTTGAAAGATGGTTTCCGGCTCGACACCTGCTAATACGATTGTGCCAGCAGCCAGTGCCTCCGGCCGTTCGGTTTCGGTACGCAGCACGACAACCGGTTTGTCAAGCGCCGGCGCCTCTTCTTGTAATCCGCCCGAATCGGTCAGTATCAAATGGGCGTGCGCCATCAAATGGGCAAATGGTTTATAAGCGAGCGGGTCAATTAAATGAACGCGCCTAACACCCGCCAATACTTCGTTGGCAACAACCTGCACTTTAGGGTTGAGGTGCACCGGATAGACGACGACGATATCGTCATATGTTTCGACCAACCGTTTAATTGCATTAAAAACGCCACGCATGCGGTCGCCTAGATTTTCACGGCGATGTGCCGTTACGACGATCAGGCGTTGGTCACTGCTGACGATGTCATTCAACCTTGCATCGTCAAACTGATAGGGCTGTGCCGTTACCCATTTAATGGCATCAATACTGGTGTTGCCCGTTACATATATCTGTTCAGCTGCAATATTTTCATCAATTAAGTTTTGTTTGTTTTGCTCAGTTGGCGCAAAAAATAAATCGGCCACCGTATCGATTAGACGGCGGTTCATTTCTTCGGGAAAGGGCGACCACTTGTCGCGGCTACGCAGGCCCGCTTCGACGTGGCCAACCGCATACTGTTTATTATAAGCGGTAAAGGCGGCGGCAAAAGCCGTTGAGGTATCCCCATGCACCAACACCAAATCAGGGCTTTCTTTATCCAAAACAGCATCAAAGCCGACCAATGTTCGGCTCATAATATCAACCAACGTTTGATTTTGTCGCATTATATTTAAATCATAGTCGACATCAAGTTTAAATAAATCGAGCACTTGGTCGAGCATTTCACGGTGCTGACCGGTGACACAAACCTTCGATTCTAACCAATCGGCTGTCGCCATTTTCTTAATCAGCGGCGCCATTTTAGTTGCTTCGGGACGTGTCCCAAAGACCGATAACACTTTTATTTTTTTCATTTAACCTCTAAAAAATAGCTATATTTTATTTTTAATGCTACGCCGAATTGGAATGATGATTAACAACACGGCTATGGCAATGGCCAGTGCCATTTGTGGATATTGTTTTTGCAATAACAGTACACCGCTTAAGCCGAGTAGTGAATTAACCAAATAGAGAAATAAAACTGTTCGTTTTTGACCAAATCCCAAGTCGAGCACGCGATGGTGCAAATGGCCGCGGTCGGCCTCAAACGGATGCTTACCGGCAGCCATACGGCGAATGATGGCATAGAACGTATCAAAAATCGGGATACCCAAAGCTAAAACCGGCGCAAAAAAGGTAAAAGCCGTCGATATTTTTAGGGTTCCCTCGATTGAAATGACCGCAAGTATAAAGCCTAAAAAGAGCGCGCCTGTGTCGCCAATAAAAATGCGCGCCGGATTAAAATTGTATGGTAAAAAACCCATACACGCTCCTGCCACAATCAACGTCATCACGGCAACTTCAATACGACCGTTGGCAAATGCTACATAGGCCAGCGTAAAGGCCGAAATTGTCGCGATCCCCCCCGACAAGCCATCTAAGCCGTCAATTAAATTAAGCGTATTGGTAATGCCGACAACCCATAAAACGGTCACGACGACACTCAGAAATTCATCCATTGGAATGGTCTGCGATAAATTAAACACACTCGAAACACTGATAATACGCACATCGGCAAACACTAAAATAAAGGCGACCACAATCTGAATCAGTAATTTATATTTGGCGCTAATCGGCTTGATATCATCGACAATACCGGTTAAGACGATAAATAAAGCACCAACCATAATGCCCATCATCTTATTAAGTGGATAGTCGATAAAGACGAACAGGCAAAACATCACCGAAATAAAAATTCCCAAACCGCCCAAACGCGGAATCGGCTCTTTGTGAACGCGTCTGTCATCAAGCGGTACGTCAATTGCACCGATGTGATGCGCAACTTTGATAACCAGCGGCATTGACAGAAAAGAGATAAAAAATGCCGCCAGCATCGGTGAAAATAGTTTTAAAACTATTGGGCTCATGGTATCCTCACATTACTTGGTGCCAAACAATCGGTCGCCGGCATCGCCCAATCCAGGCACAATGTAAGCGTGATCATTGAGCTTTTCATCAATTTTAGCAACGTAAATGTCAATATCAGGGTGAGTCTCTTGAATAGCTTTGATTCCCTCGGGGCAACCTAACAGGCAAACGAATTTAATGCTTTTAGCACCTTTGTCCTTTAAGAAACTAATTGCCGCATTGGCCGAACCGCCAGTTGCCAGCATCGGATCAAGCAAATAGAGATCGCGCTCGGCAATGTCAGTCGGCAGTTTACAGTAATATTCGACCGGCTGGAGCGTTTCCGGATCGCGATAAAGACCAATGTGACCGACTCGTGCCGTTGGCAACAGATTTAAAAAGCCGTCAACCATGCCGAGCCCGGCGCGTAAAATTGGGATGATTCCCTGCTTAAGACCGGAAATTGTCTTGCCTTTCATCTTGGTAATCGGCGTTTCAATTTCGATATCTTCAAGCGGAATTTCACGTGTCACTTCATAAGCCATCAACATCGATACTTCTTTAACCAGTTCGCGAAATTCTTTAGAACCGGTCGCAGCATCTCTTATAACACTCAGCTTATGCTGAATTAACGGATGATCCATTTCAAATACTTTGCCCATAATTACTCCTTGTCAAAATTCGTCTCAATTGCCGTTATTTTGGCGACCCGTCGTGCGTGTCGTCCACCTTCAAATTCAGCCGCTAAATAAGCGTCGACGATGCGCTTAGCTAATTCGACGCCAAGCACGCGACCGCCCATCGCTATCATATTGGCGTCATTGTGCTGTGCGACCATTTCAGCCGAAAAAACATCGGATAACAGTGCGCAACGAATGCCCTTGACTTTGTTGGCACTCATCATAATACCTTGACCGGTACCACAGATGACAATGCCGCGATCGCACTGCCCACTCTGTACAGCTTTGGCCACTTGATAGCCATAATCGGGATAATCACAAGATGCCTCGCTATCTGTGCCAAAGTCAACGACATGAAGTCCCTTTGTTTTTAAGTGTTCCACGATTTGACATTTTAATTGATAACCGCCGTGGTCACTGCCAATTGCAATTTGCATAATTTCTCCTCTACACATTAAAATTATTATATCACATTATCGGTCAAAAATGCCGAAAAATATAAATATTTGCAAACTATTCGGTCATCATATTAATCTACTATTAAATTGAACGATTGTCAGCGACGCCAGCGCGCGGCGGCGCTTTATCTTTCGCGTAGGTGTTCCACGCTCCGCGTGGGTTGCCCTAGCGAAACGGTAAAGCAGAGCGATTTCAGCGCCAGGCGCGTTTCAATCGTAATGCGACCGATTAATTACAATATCATAAATCAAATAATTTTATATTCTGCCGCCTTTAGTAATCGATTCATCACCGCCAACCCAATTTGATCGGTCGGCACCGCTTTAACCAAAATGACGTCATAGCCGTCGGCATCTGCACTACGAAATAGACTGAATAGCTGCCCGGCCAAACGCTCAGCTGATTCGTCAATATAGCGCACTTTGTGACCCTTTTCTGTAAATGACTGAATTAAAGCATCGATTTCTTGGCTACTATGAGCTAAGTCGACTACAAAAACCGCTGCACGCGGTGCGTAATGACGATATTTCATACCGGGTGCCCGCGGTTTGTCTTTGCCGAATGATACCAACAAAGATTTATCGAGTTGTACGGTCGGACAGAACGCACGTAGTTGTTCATAGGTAATTGCACCCGGCCGCAAAATTAACGGCGGTTCAACTGATAAATCTAGCACAGTTGATTCCAAACCGTGTTCGACATCGCCGCCATCGATAATTAAATCGACTCGTCCCATCATGTCGGCGATAACGTGGTCGGCTTTTGTCGGGCTCGGTTTGCCCGACAAATTAGCTGATGGCGCGGCAATTGGCAAATCGGCAGCGGCAATAATAGCGCGCGCCAGCGGATGACTGGGCATGCGAATAGCCACCGTATCAAGGCCGGCTGTAACGATATCCGGCACAAAGTCGCGCCGTCTTAATATCAAGGTGAGCGGTCCCGGCCAAAAGGCATCAATTAAGGTCTGGGTTATCGGCGGCACATCGACAACTAATCGATCGAGCCAATCTAACGAAGCAATGTGTAGAATTAATGGGTTATCGGCCGGTCTTCCCTTGGCGATAAATATTTTGCGTACCGCTGCTTCGTCTAGGCCATTTGCACCCAGACCGTAGACTGTCTCGGTTGGAAACACTACCGTGCCGCCTTGTTTTAGTATGTCAGCCGCCTCGTGCAAGTTAGCTCTGTCGCGTTCAGCATGATAACAAAGTGTCATGATTACTCCTTTTCGCCTAATTGGCCGCCTGTTTGATACTAAGCGAAATTTTTTGCCGCTTTAAATCGATGGCGATAACTTTGACACTGACGACGTCGCCAATTGCGACGACATCCATTGCTCGCTTGACAAAGCGATTTGCTAATTCTGAAATATGTACCAAGCCGTCTTGTTTGACACCGATGTCGACAAAGGCACCGAAATCGACGACATTGCGCACTGTTCCCTTTAAGATCATCCCCACCGTCAAATCTTCAATTGTCATAACATCGCTGCGCAATAGTGGCGGCGCTAAATCAGAACGTGGATCACGCGCCGGTTTATCGAGTTCGGCCAGCAAATCACGCAATAGGATGTGGTGAATCTCCAGTTTTTTAGCCAGTTTATCAAGACCGATTAAATCGGCCTTGGCGCGCGCCTCTGTCGCCGCGCTGCCGATATCAGCTGGCGCAATACCAAGTAGCGTCATCAATTGGTGACAGACCGCATAGCTTTCTGGGTGAACTGCGCTATTGTCGAGCACCTCTTTCGACTGGGCAACGCGTAAAAAGCCTGCTGCCTGCTGAAAGGCGCTCGCGCCAATCCCCTTGACTTTTAATAGTTCAGCACGCGTCTTAAAAGTGCCCTTAGTATGACGATAGTCGACAATCGACGCTGCCGTTTTGGCGGTAATACCGGCAATATGAGTCAAAAGTGCCGCTGAAGCAACGTTTAGATCGACACCGACGCTGTTGACGGCATCTTCGACCACACCATTCAATACTTCATTTAAGCGCTTTTGATTGACATCGTGTTGATATTGACCGACACCGATCGACTGCGGATCAATTTTGACCAACTCCGACAACGGATCTTGGACGCGCGCTGCAATCGAAATCGCTCCGCGCATTGATACATCGACCGTCGGATATTCAGCTGCACCGAGTTTTGATGCCGAATAAACCGAGGCGCCGGCCTCGTTGACGATAATATAATGAACCTGTCTTTTTATCTTTTTGAGCGCCGCGGCGACAAATTGCTCTGATTCGCGACTGGCTGTACCATTGCCAATCGCAATTAGTTCAACATCGTATTTGGCAATTAAGTCGAGTAACACTTTTTCAGACTGAGCGACAGCCTGCTGTGGCTTGGTTGGATAAATCGTCTGATAATCACACAGTTTACCGTTGGCATCAATGACCGCTAACTTGCAACCGGTGCGATAAGCCGGGTCATAGCCCATGACCACTTTACCCTTGAGCGGTGGCCGTAATAATAACTGTTTTAAATTGATGCCAAAGACGGCGATCGCCTGTGCTTCGGCCCGTTCGGTCAAATTGCTTCGCAATTCGCGCTGTAAAGCCGGTGCGATTAAGCGCTTATAAGCATCGCGATAGGCCGCTTTGACAAATTGATTTTTATCTGGATCAAGCGGTGCTGCCGACTGTGCTAGCTGTAGTGCGCTATCATCATCTAATTCTATGGTCACCTTTAGGCAGTCTTCGCGTTCGCCGCGATTAATTGCCAGCACGCGATGAGGGGGTATTTTGAAGGCGGCTTCACTATAGTCTAAATACATATCATAGGTGCCCTTCTCATCAATTTGTTTGCCAGCTATAGTTGTAATCAGCGCTGTTTCTTGGTAATACTTACGCAATGTTGCCCGTAAGTCGGCACTATCAGAAAACTGCTCGGCGATAATGTCAACTGCACCATCAAGCGCTGCCTCTGCACTGGCAACGCCCTTATCAAGGGCGATAAAATTAGCTGATTGAGCAATAATAGCCGCCTCGTCTGCACTATTGACCATCAACTCCGCCAACGCCGCCAAGCCACGCTCTTTAGCGATCATGGCGCGCGTTCTACGCTTTGGTTTAAATGGTCGGTAAATATCTTCAATCGCCGACAATCTATCGGCTTTTCTAAGCGTTTCAGCAAGCTGCGGCGTCATTTTATCCATTTCGCTTATCAGGCGGACAACTTCGCTGCGCCGTTCCTCTAAATGACGTAAATAGAGCAGTTTATCGTTTAGCTCTCTAAGTTGCACATCGCTCAGTGAACCGGTGACTTCTTTGCGATAACGCGCAATAAAGGGAATCGTATTGCCTGCGTCAATTAACTGTACCGTCTTGTTCACTTGGCTGATATCGATCTTTAGTTCGTCGGCAATCTGCCGGTAAATTGTGTTCATCACTTCTCCTTATTTAGGTTTTTATCTGACGCCAAATTGCCTTGTAAATCTCCACTGCAACAAAGGGTAATAGGCTGAGGGTAAAAGTAATTAACAACTCATTTAACATCAGCCATTTTAATTTAAATATGACACGTAACGCTGGCACAAGATAAACGACTAGCATCGCCGCCAGCGAAATTATAACGCCTTGGTTTAATCGCATATTGCTAAAAATGCCCGTCTTAAACAACGATTGACGGCGGCTTCTGACATTGTAACTGTGCACCAATTGGGCAAAGCTAAGCGTCAAAAATGTCATGGTCTGCGCCGTCATCAAATCAATTCGCAAACCTAGCCAAAAGGCAGTTAGACTAAGGCCAGCAATTAAGAGCCCTTGCCAAAAGATGTCACGCATTAGACCATCGCCTAAAATCGACTGTGCCGGGTTACGCGGTTTGCGCCGCATAATGTCGGCTTCGCCCTGTTCGACGCCGAGCGCCAAAGCCGGGAATGAGTCGGTCACTAAGTTAATCCACAAGATGTGAATCGCCAAAAGCGGTGCCGGTAAATTGAGTACTATTGCCAATAACAGCGTGATGATTTCACCAATATTGGATGACAATAAAAAGTTAATTGATTTTTTGATATTGTCATAAATAATGCGCCCCTCTTTAATGGCCGCGACAATGGTGGTAAAGTTGTCATCAGTCAAAATTATATCGCTCGCTTCTTTTGATACATCAATGCGCACCTTATGCGATGGATTAACGCGCGCATAGACGGTAACCGTATCCGCCAATTTACTAAACTGTTCGTCAGTGAGGGCATCTAACTCAATACCTGACAAGGCTTGCTGTCCCTTGCCGATAATGCCCAACTGCTGAGCAATCGCCACCGCCGTATCCTTGTAATCGCCGGTAACCATCACCGTGCGCACACCGGCCAAATGCGCATCTTTAATTGCCGCTTTAACCTCGGGACGCGGTGGGTCGATCATCGCCGTTAGGCCAATAAACAGTAAATCATTTTCAACTGACGCGCTGTCTATTTTGGCTGGTAAAGCATCAAATCGGCGAATGGCATAGCCCAATACGCGCAGCGCTCGAGCCGATTTTTCAGCAATTGCCGCTGTGATCTGCTGCCGCTTGGCGTCATCTAGTGGCAAGGTCGCGCCGTCTTGATAATAGCTTGTGCAACGCGCCAACAATTGATCGGGCGCGCCTTTGACATAAGCAGTCAATCCATCCTGTTTTATAATGGTCGTCATCAACTTGCGTTCTGAATCAAATGGCACTTCGGCAATGCGCACGCCGGCCAACGACTGCTGTGTAATATCGTATTGTAGCGCCAATGCCAATAACGCCGTTTCAGTTGGGTCACCAATTTGCTTAATTTTGCCATCGACCAGTTCGACACTACCATCATTACAGTAAACAGCCGTCTTTAACAGTAGCCGGTCGTGAGCCGTTAGACTGTTTAGATCAGCCGTTTTTTTGGCAGTATCACTTAATAGCTCAACTACGGTCATTTTATTTTGCGTCAGCGTACCGGTTTTATCTGAGCAAATCACCGAGGCCGAGCCGAGCGTTTCAACCGCCGGCAGCTTTCTGACGATGGCGTGAGCCTTGATCATACGCTGTACGCCAATTGCCAAAACAATGGTGACAATGGCCGGTAATCCCTCTGGAATGGCGGCAACTGCCAAGGAAATTGCCAACAACACCATCTGATAGGGATCGCGACCTTGTAAATAACCAATTACAAAAATAAGCAAACAGATCACAACGGCCGCTATACCGAGCAGTTTGCCAAGTTCGGCTAATTTGATTTGTAGCGCTGTCTTTTCATCAGATTGGTCGTCGAGCATGCCGGCAATTTTGCCAATCTCGGTTTGCATACCGGTTGCCGTTACAATCATTTTGGCGCGTCCGGCGGCAACACGTGAAGTCGAATAGGCCATATTGCGCCGGTCGCCCAGAGGCAATTGTTCGCTCTGAATGACGTTGGCATGCTTATCAACCGGTAGCGACTCGCCGGTCAATTGTGACTCTTCAATGCGCAGAGCAGCCGCTTCGATTAGTCTGCCATCGGCCGGTACGACATCACCGGCATTTAATAAAACGATGTCGCCAATCACTATCTCTGGTGAAAGCACTTGCTGAACGCGACCTTCACGCAATACCTGCGCAGCAGGCACCTGCATATTTTTTAAGGCCTGCATTGACTTTTCGGCATTGTTTTCCTGTACAAAACCAAGAATGCCGTTGAGTAGTACAATCGCCAATATAATAAAACCGTCGGCAACCTCATGCGTAAAAAAGCTGAAAATTGCCGCTGCGATCAAGATCCAAATCATAAAATCTTGAAATTGATTAACAAAGCGCTTAAATGGCGAAATAGCGGCCTTGCTAATCAGTGCATTGGCACCGTTTTGGCGTAACCGCTCAGCTGCCTCAGCAGCCGTTAAACCATCATTAATATCACCGTTTAACTGTTTAATCACCTGCGCTACTTGTTTATTATACATAGTCCCTCCAAGAACAATCTAGGATATAATCCCAACTGTTTATACCCAGATTATACCACAAAGTTGGCTAATTATCATCACCGGAGCGGCGTACAATGTTATTATATTGAAATTCATTATTATTTAATAATAATGGAGATTATTTTTGATTTTTTCATTGATTCTCATTTGGAAATAAACTATAATGCAACTGTAACCAAGAAATAAGGTAATTACCATGGGAGGTATATTATGGCTTATTTAATTCAAGATACTTGTATCAGTTGTGGTGCTTGCGAACCGGAATGTCCGGTTAGCTGTATTACCGAAGGCGATGGCATTTACGTTATCGACGGCGGCTCTTGCATTGACTGCGGCGCTTGTGCAAACGTATGCCCGGTAGAAGCACCGGTACAACAATAATAACTACTAAAAAAGACACCCGCGCATGAGTGTCTTTTTTAATTGGTGGAGTAGAACGCTGAAAGCTGAAAGGGAAGGCAAAATTCAAAATCAAAGACCTAAAACCTTCCAGTGGCGTCGGCTATGCTAACGCGGTGGCGCATTTTCTTTCCACTGTCCACTTTCTACTCCACTTATTAAACCTGAGATTTCTCTTACTCGAAATGATATGAAGCATATGTTGTCTGGCAGCAAATGAAATATTTAATCGTTTAATAAAGACAGGGCTTCGTTAAATTGATTAAGGTATTTTAGAATGGCTTTTTGTTCTTTGATCGATAAATTGGCTACACTTTGCTTCAATAAAGTTTCTACTTTTTGCAAAATGCGCTGATATGTCGCTTGCCCCTCTGCCGTAATGGTAATCTGCGTCATGCGCCGGTCGCTTGCCACATCTGATTTTATAGCAAATCCCGCTAAAATAAATTTGTTAATATGTTTGGCGACTTCCTTGCGTTCATAACCGGTTAAATCAACCATTTCTTTAATCAGCTTTGGTCCATCGGCAATTAAGCGCAATAAACTAATGTCAATAAAATCAAGGGGCGCCTTGTCAAAAAAGACGCGCCCCTTTTGCTGCTGCAAATGAAACTGCACCAGCGTTTGTGTCATCAATTTATGTATGTCTGCACCATACTGTGCCATTATCGCTTAACGATAACCGCTTCGCCCATACCACCGCCGATGCACAGTGTTGCCAAACCATAGGTAGACGAACGCTTAACCATTTCGTGAATTAACGTAACGATAATGCGTGCACCGCTGGCACCGATTGGGTGACCAAGTGCGATCGCACCGCCATTGACATTGGTCTTTGCCATATCGAGACCGAGGTCTTGAGCAACTGCCAACGATTGTGCCGCAAAGGC
>PDWJ01003009.1_pt1 | contig 16764 bp, 17 predicted proteins | sample 1430881 | NCBI WGS metagenome assembly PDWJ01 (sample SAMN01162460, study PRJNA174530) | Oral metagenome, whole genome shotgun sequencing project. | biome: Marine environment; feature: Marine mammal; material: Swab sample of the gingival sulcus; isolation source: swab sample of gingival sulcus... | reverse complement strand
AGCTGTTTTTGCAGGCCCAGCAAAATCATTTCTGCACGGTAATCATTGCAGGTATACGGCGATTTATTTTCGTCAGGATTTTCCATTCGACCTAAGTCTAACTCCTTGCACGTTTCGGGTTAACATCAATACAAATCATATTTCACCAGCTTGCCGTCCAAACCGCCAATCTTCAGGGGCCGTTTCCATGACGGGGCCAGGGGCACCTTTTTAATGTACTTGGTATCCCCAAAATAGACATAGGCGGTACACCCCCTGCATTTTTCTTTAAGAAAGGTGCCAAAATCCTTATAAAAGGCATTCATGTCCTCATCCTTGCCCATGCGGATACCATAGGGGGGATTGGTGACAATGACGGCATCTTCAATGGGGTCCAATTCCCTGAAGTCAGACACCCAGATGGGAATTTGTGAGCCAAAATGCATCCCCATTAAATTGGTTTGTACAGCCTCCACGGATGCCTCGGAAATGTCACTGCCCTGGATCAAATCCCTGGGAAGGGGCCGAATTTTTTTTTCCGCCTCATCTCGCACCCGTTGCCACTCCAAGGCACTGAAGTCAGGCAGGCGCTCAAGGCCGAACTTTTCCCTGAAAATCTGGGCTGGAATCCGGCTGTAATGCATCAATGCCTCACAAAGCAGGGTCCCAGAACCGCACATGGGGTCATACAAAGGCCGCTCACCATTCCATTCGCTAAGTTGAATGATGGCGGCCGCAACGGTTTCCTGCATGGGGGCAGACACCCGGGCTTCCCGGTAGCCCCGCTTGTGCAGGGGGCCACCGGAAACATCCACGGAGATGGCGGCTTGGTCTTTGTGAATATGAACATTGAAGGTAATCCAGGGATCATCGGCATTCACCGACGGCCGTCGGTTGGTCCGATCCCTGAAATAATCAGCAATGGCATCCTTGACCCGCAGCCCTGCAAAATTGGAGTGGGTGATTTGTGATTCTGATACATTGGCCGTAATGGAAAAGGTCTTTTTCGGGGTTAAAAATTCTTCCCATCGGATCTTTTTGGCCGCCTTATATAGCGCGTCCTTATCGGTACATTCAAATTCAGTCAAGGGCGCGAGCACCCGTGACAGCAGCCGGGCCTGGTAAACAATGCGATAAAAGGTAAACCTGTCCGCCTTGAACCATATGCCACGGAACACCGGCTTTAGCTCTGCTGCGCCGAGTGCTTTCAGTTCATCCTGGGCCAGCGTTTTGACGCTCTCGGCCACCTGGGCAAAATACCGGGATTCCCGTTCATAAATATATTCAAGTTTTGCCAGCTTGCGGCTTTTACCCCGTCCCTTTTGAAGAATCGCTCGTTTTTCCATCTTCACTGTCTTTCCTTGATTGGGTCTTCCCTGGGTGATGCTCAACCAGGTCGGCCCGTGGCCGTGTCCGGTGCAACCCCATCTGGTTCTTTCATTGTTTTTAAGTTTAATACGCTAAGGCGCAAATACTGTCAGATATCCTTTTAAAGCGCAAACACCGCTTCAACTTCAATGTCTGCACCCAAGGGCAGTGCCGCCACCTGAAAGGCTGACCGGGCAGGAAAGGGCGCTTTAAAATATTCTCCGTACACCGCATTCACCGCTGCAAAATCATTGATGTCTTTAAGAAACACCGTTGTTTTGACCGCATTATCTAAAGCGGTGCCAGCGGCCTCAGCAATGGCAGTTAGATGTTTAAACACCATATGGGAGTGGGTTTCAATGTCGCCCTCGGGAATTTTTCCGGTGGCAGGATCAATGGGGATTTGGCCTGAGGTAAACAAGAGGTTGCCGATGTTTACTGCCTGGGAATAGGGGCCAATGGCTGCGGGTGCTTTATCTGTGTGAATACTTTTTTTTGACATTTTAATTTTCCTTACCTTAGATCGTATTTTTTGCCTGTCTCTTTAAGAACCTAACACTATTTATGCTTATGAACTCAGCTTTCGGTAGTTGTTGGGATGCATCCAATAACGAGATAACTATTTGAATTTATAATGTAAAAAGTTGTAAAACCCCTCTGTATGATATATGGTGAATTCCCTAAAAAAACAATAATATCAAACAGTAAGGGGTCACATGACACATACCATTCTTGATACAAAAACTCAATCGGACATTCAAATTATGGGCAAAATTGATGACTTTTTCAGAAAATTTTCGATTGCTATATCTCTGCACCACTGTGGTATTTGAAAACGTCATGGGCATAGTGTTCGTTCATTAATTATGGCCATATTTACATTGCCATTTTTTCAAAAAAAATTTTTGGGTTAAAGGTTAACAGATAGTCTCAAGACATTTTTGTTGATGGCCAGGTTCATCTCCTGGTGGATGAATTCGTGGTGGTGGGGTTCAAAAGGGAGAAATACTAATGACACTTTTTGGGCTTTAATCTGGGCTTTTGCCAGCGTCGGAAGATGATCTTTTAAGGGGCGGGCCAGGGATGCCAAAGCCAAACGGAGGCTCTGGATCGCTTCGCCGGCTGGTAACGTAATGGGCATGTGGGTATGGGATCGAATTTTGATATCCAATGTGGGATTGGGCTGCGCCAGGGTCACCTGCCTGGAAATTCGCAGAAAAACTTTGGGTCTGACCTTAAAGGCCGGTGCCCAGAAATAAAGCTTGTCTTGCGCCGGGGGGGTGGCAGATGCACCGGGCAGGTTGGCAAGGGCCAAGAGGTCCTTGCGATCGTTCAGCGTTATACCGCTGATGTCGGCAAGGATTTTCCAAAAAGGGAACAGGGCATCTGCATCATGGTCAGGGCGGGCCGCACCAAAGCGAATCCGGCCCAGTTCTTTGCCCCTGGCCTGCCACAGGCTGTCACAGTTTCGACAGATCAGCACCAATGAATTGGACTGACCTTCAAGGTCCCATCCGCAGGTCGGGCAGATTCCAGAGAGGATTTGGGTTTCTTTTTCCGGTCGGCAGATATCCTTTTGACCATAAGCCATGGTGGGGCCTGCATGGCCCAAAGGGGTGTTCAGCACCCCGTCAAAAATCTGTTCTTCGCTGAAATACACCGGTGCGTAGATCAAGCTGACCGCCTCGCCGATATCTTCTGTGATCAGCGCATCTTTAAGGGCTTTTCCCCGGCCAGAAAGGGCCGTTAAGCACTGGCTGAGGGGCTTAGGCCTCAGGAATGTCCCCGGTGTCCTGGCCGATACCCGTTTCAGCGTCAGCGCCTGTGACCGGAATCCTAAAGAGTAGGGCACGGCGGCCGGCGGCTCAACGGCAGCCAGGCAGGAAACGTCGGTGAACCAGTGATTCACCCCTTTAGGCGTGCAGGCGTATTGTGTCCCCTTGAATCGCCAATAGGGCATGAATATCAAGTCGATTTCCTTGGAAATGGTCTCATGAGGCGCCATAAAAAAACGGCCAAACCCCTTTTGGGCGATACAGGATCTGACCCGGCAATAGGGACATACAAAGAAACGGTCCGTTTCATCCAGGTATATTGGCGCACCGCAGGACGGGCAGTGATGTTCGATCTGATAATTAATGACGTTCACCGCATTGGTCGCAGAACACAGCATTGATCAGGTTTTCTGCACCGCATTGTTTACAGAATTTTATTTCTTTCGCCGTTTCACAGGCGGTACCGCATCTGGGACAGAATTTAGTTCCCGGCGTGATATTTTTACCGCATTGTGTACACTTGGCCAGTATCACCTGTTGGTGGCCGCAGGAGGGACAAAAATTGGCATCCGCAGGGATTTTGCTTTGGCACTCCGGGCAGGCTGATGTCGGCTGGCTGTCTGTACCGCTGTGCCCCATTGCCTGGGCAAACACCCCTGGCAGCATCATGCCAACCCCCATGCCCATGCCGGCCCCGGCGCCATCTGCGGCCAAGCCTGCGTCTCCTTGTGCAATTTTCTCCATGGCCATGGCCGTTTTCATTTGCATGAGCCGGTTCATGTCATCAAACACCGCCATCCGACTTTTGTCGTCAATGGCCTTCTGTACCTCGGACGGCGGGGTGATGGCGTTAATGTAAAGGTTGCTCAATGCCAGGCCAAACTGGGAAAAATCCTCCTTGACCCGCTTTGCCAGACCGTTTGCAAGTTCATCGTATTGAGCGGGCAGATCAAATATAGACGCGATCTGCTCCCCGATGAAGTCGTTGAACCGGGAGACCACCACCCGGTTCAGGTACTGGCTGATGTCATCGGTGGTAAACAGACCCTGGGTACCGGCAATGCTGTTAATGAACAGAGCGGGCTGGACAATGTGCATGTTAAAAATGCCAAAGGCCCGAAGCCTTACCAGACCGAGTTCCTTGTCCTTAAAGGCAACCGGATCCCGTGTGCCCCATTTCAAATTGGTGAATGTCTTCAGGTTGGTGAAATAGACCTCGGCTCTCAAAGGGCTAGTCATGCCCCAGGGCAGGCTGGCGATTTTCGTCAATATCGGAATATTGGCTGTTTTCAGAGTGTGGCGGCCGGGGCCAAAGGCGCCAACAGCTTTACCATTGTAAAAGAAGACAGCCGCCTGGCTTTCCCTCACCGTGAGCTGGGCCCCGTATTTGATTTCAGCGGAACCCGTCTCAGGCAGGCGATATATCAAGGCCTCGCCGGTATCGTCCAGCCATTCAAGCACTTCAAGGAAAATCAGATTATTTTTTCCCATGGCATTCTCCTAATTTTTGCGTATCCGGCCAAAGGCCACTGGTCACAATTTAATTTACCACAGATGCGTTTGATTTAAAGTCGCTACTAAGGCAGCACACCAATGGCCGTATTAATATCTGTGTCGATTGGCGTAACACTGAAGGCGACTTAAAAGACAAACTGATGAGAGATTTTATTTTGAATATTGCTTTAGTGTATGCTTGAGAAAGAAAAATGTCAACGTTTAAACCTGGGTGCCTAAAATACGAAGTTATTTTTGAGCGACCCTAAAGCCATTGTCACAATTCGGTATAACGGCTGCGGGCCGACCTGGGTGTTGATAAGACCAAGTCGGCCCGCAGCCGTTTTTTTATATGAAAGTCTGTGTAATTCACTCAGATCTTTCAATTCTTGTTGTGGGCTGAGCCTTGGTGTTGATAGACCAAGGGCGGCCCGTGGCCGTTATAGTGAAAGCAGGTAACATTCCCAAATCACCACACTTCCAAAAACAACGGCAAAGCTATGCAGTATCCCGGTAGACACACCATAACGAGTGCGGATCGGCTCCTTGGCAATGACAATAAGGATTACCGATACGACTGTCAGGCTGTATTTGGCGAGGATGAAGACCTGCGCACCGTGGCTGAGGAAATAGTTCATTACCGGATTCAGCTCAGTTGCACCCTGTGCGATCAGCAGCAAAGTAAGCATGGCATCTAACAGGCTAAGCGACAACACACCAAAGGTAGCTATCAGCACCGGTCGGGGATATCGGTCAAAAACGGTAATCCGTTTACGATCTTCGAGTCGCCTCGAATTTTCACGCCCCCCTCTGTAAAATAGACGTCTAAAAAAATTACGCGGATAATTCCGTCGATCAAAACCAGAGCGACGTTCGGGGCCAACGTACACAGTCATAAAATTACACCTCACTTCAGTTTCAAAGACCGACTTATTTTACTGCAATAAAACAAGGTGTCTTTGTAGTACTCCAGATGATTTACAATTATTTCTTACGTCTGCGGCCGATTGCAACAAGACTCGCAAGACCAGTTCCGAATAATAGAATGGTTGTTGGCTCCGGCACAGGCGCTTCGTAAATCAGATTTTTTGCGCTTAGCTGGTTGAGTGACGTCCTTATTATACGAGTCGATGTGAAGTCTTTCGTAGGATTAGAAATTCGTATCATATCCAATACGTTGCAATCTGCACCGGCTAAGAAGTTCGATTTCGTGGCTCGGAAAATAGGATCATCAAATCCGTTCAGAAAGATGGGATCGTCAAATTGAATGGCCATAATGGTCAATATATTATTCTTAATCCCAAGACTCCTAAAAAGGTAATCGGTCGTACCCGTAACAAAAATGGGATCATCGAACCCCGTATTGCCAGAACTTGCGGTAAACCCTGTAACAAAAATGGGATCATCAAAGAAAATAGGATCATCAAACCCATTTAAAAAGATAGGATCATCAAAGTGCTTTGTCTTGTTATCAAATCCGCTCAAAAAAATGGGGTCATCAAAGAAAATAGGATCGTCAAAGGCGCTGTTGAAAATGGGGTCATCAAAAGAGTCTAACCCCCTTAACGTCTCTGCAAAGGTCCCTGCGGACGTGCTATTTGCCCACGCGATCACAAGAAAAAAGAACAATATGAAACCATAAAAGCGTTTAAGTTGTGGTATCTTTTTTTTCATCACTCCTCCATTTTTATAATGTAAACAATTAAGAACGTAATACGTTCGGGCATTCATCTCTAACTAACCTAATTTAATCAACTATCATGGCAAAATCACGGGGTCAAGTAAAATTGAAATGGGCGTTATGGGCAGACCATTATGTAAATAATTTTTTCTGGTTACTTCGTGATGGCGGATAGATGACATTTTGTTATAATAGTGCCAACTTTAATGGGACGTTGACGCGTTATCATCGGGGCGCTTTGTGGTGTGGCCAGGGTCTCGGATACCCCTTTTTTAAAGTGGACCGCCATCACATATGTGGAAATCATCAGAGGATCTCCCCTGTTGGTTCAGATCATGATCGCTTATTTTGTTTTGGGTACGACAATTAACAAGATACTTGCCATGAATGGGCTGCCGCGACTGAGCCCAGATTGGTACGGTATTATGGAGATGTTGGTTTTTACCGGGGCCTATGTGGTGGAAATTGTGCGTGCCGGCATCGAATCCATTCATCCAGGACAGTTTGAAGCGGCACGATCCGCTGGAATGACCTAATTTTCAATGTATGTATTATTATTCTTCCCCAGGCATTGAAAACCATTTTCTGGAGAATGTCACCATTGCACAGAAATTGGTACGAAAGCGGGGGGAAAAAGAGCGGGAGGAAAAAGCCATGGCCCTGTTGGAAAAAGTCGGCATTGGCAGGAAGGCCCATGCTTGGCCCGCCAACCTCTCCGGGGGCCAGCAGCAGCGGGTGGCCATTGCCCGGGCCCTGGCCATGGATCCCAAGATCATGCTCTTTGATGAGCCCACCTCAGCCCTGGATCCGGAAATGATCGGTGAGGTACTGGATGTCATGCAGACCCTGGCACGGGAAGGGATGACCATGGTGTGCGTCACCCATGAAATGGGGTTTGCCCGCGAAGTGGCCGATCGCGTCATTTTTATGGACCAGGGGGAGATCATTGAAGAAGGCACTCCGGAGCACTTTTTTACCGATCCTACCCATAGCCGGACCCAACTGTTCCTGAAACAAATTCTTTAAACACGATTTACACCGGATATTGCAGCCCTGGGTCGAAATACGGTTCCGGCCCAGGGCTTTTTTCATGACCTGTTGACACCTCCTCTGATATTCCATATAACGGCCACGGGCCGTCTCTGGTCTATTGATACCCAGGCACAGCCCACAACAAAGATTGAAAGATCTGAGTGAGTTACACAGACTTTCTTATAACCGCCACGGGCGGACCTGGTTTTTCACCTCGGTTCGCCCACAACAAATATAGAAAGAACCGAATGGGTTTGCATCGGACTTTCTTATAAAAAAAACACCGATCACTCTCCCAACGTAAAGCGCGCCAATGACAGACGCAACGTATGAGATTTTAAAACAGAAATACCAAGCGCTGCTTTTAGAGAACAGGCGTTTGAAAGAACAATTGCGGCGGTTTTCCGCGACAGCAACGCCGCGTATGCTTTGGCCCCCGTCAGGGGGCGGAGATGACGCGCTACGGACACCTTCAACAGACAATACCGGTTATTTAACGTATAGATCGCCTGAGACCCAGAAAATTGCCCTGTTCATGGCGTTATTTCGCGGTCGGACCGATGTGTTTGCCCGGCGCTGGCAGAGTAAAAAAGGAACTTCCGGATACAGCCCGGTCTGCCAAAATGAATGGCGACCCGGCGTCTGCGGGAAGCCTGAAGCCAAATGCGGTACCTGCACCAGCAAATCCTATGCGCCGCTGACGCCAACGATTATTGACGCCCACCTTCGCGGGAAAATGACCGTGGGTGTTTATCCCTTGGTTCAGAAAGATACATGTTATTTCCTTGCCATGGATTTTGATAAAGACTGCTGGGAAAAGGACATTTCCATTGTCCTTGATATCTGCTCAGACCATCAACTTCCTGTTGCGGTTGAACGATCCAGGTCGGGAAATGGATGCCATGCCTGGTTCTTTTTTGAAGAACCGCTCCCGGCATCCCTGGCACGGAGATTGGGGTCTGCCATCCTGACCCATGCCATGGGGTGCCGCCATGAAATTTCCTTTTCTTCCTATGATCGGTTGTTTCCCAATCAGGATACCTTGCCCATGGGCGGCTTAGGTAATCTGATTGCATTGCCCCTTCAAAAAGGTCCCCGAAGCAAAGGCAATTCAATGTTTATCGATAAACAATTGGTGCCCCATCCAGACCAGTGGCTTTTTTTATCCCAGGTTAAAAAACTGAATGAAAAGGCAGTTCAAACCTGTATTGACCGGCTAAACCCCGAGGGCGGCGTTATGGGGGTATTGAAATCAGTACCGGATCCAGAGGCACCCGCGTCGAAACCGTGGAAACAAGAAAAGGTTCGACTCAGTGCGTCAGATGTTCCCCACCGTACTGAGATTGTGACATCCGGCATGATTTATGTGGCCAAATCTGGGTTCAGTCACCGTGCCCTGAACAGGATGAAGCGTCTGGCCGCCTTCAGCAATCCCCAATTTTACAAGGCCCAGGCCATGCGGCGATCGACTTTTGGAACACCCAGAATTATTTCCTGCGCCGAGGATTTCAACGCGTACCTGGGGCTGCCCAGAGGATGTGCGTCAGACTTGCTTCAATTGCTTGAAAATCAAGGGGTAAAGATCGCGCACAAGAATAAAACCTTTTCTGGAAATGCAATACATGTGTCATTTAACGGCCGCCTTCGTTCTGAACAGCAAGTTGCCCTTGAGGCGTTGACCGCACACGACACCGGGGTATTATCCGCCGCCACAGCGTTTGGCAAAACCGTTGTGGGCGCAGGCCTGATCGCCCATCGAAAGGTCAATACACTGGTGATCGTTAATCGCAGGCAGCTTTTGGTACAATGGCGGGAGAAACTGTCTCAATTTCTTTGTCTTCATGACGTATTACCTGAACAGCCCGTTAAAAAAGGGCGGAAGATCCAGCGTAATCGTATCGGGCACATGGCGGCGGGAAAAGACCGGTTAAGCGGTATAGTGGATATTGCCTTGATGCAGTCCCTAAATTCCCGTGGGCAGGTGAAAGCAGCCGTTAAAAACTATGGTATGATCATTGTGGATGAATGCCACCATGTGCCAGCGGTGACGTTGGCGCAGATTTTAAAAACCGCACCGGCAAAGTATATTTACGGTCTGACGGCCACGCCGGCACGGTCAGACGGCCATCATCCCATCATCTTTTTTTACTGTGGACCGGTAAGGTATGCGGTGGATGATACTGGACAAGCCAAACAACGACCCTTTGATCATCTTTTGATCCCAAGGTTTACCGGCTTTCGGGTTCCAGAGCAGTCCAAAGATCTCCCGATATCACTTCACGATGTAAAGGTGCGTCTGGTCGCCGATGAAATACGGAATCAATTCATTATTGACGATGCCGTCGATGCCTGGGACGAAGGCCGAAACACTTTAATTCTAACGGGTTGGGTCGATCATGTGCATCGGCTTGGGCAGGCCTTGGAGAAAAAAGGTGCCCATGTCATCTGTATGACGGGCGGACTGGGTCCGAAAGAAACCAATCGTATCCTTTCCCGTATTTGGGCCATACCTGACGACGAACCGTTTATCCTGGTTTCCACAGGCAGTTTTGCTGGAGAAGGGTTTGATGAACCCCGCTTGGATACCCTGTTCCTGGCCATGCCCATCTCCTGGAAAGGCACCCTGCAGCAATATGCCGGACGCTTGCACCGGTTAAGAAAAAATAAAACGGAAGTCCGAATATACGACTATGTGGATCTGCATGTAGGCATGCTTGAACGGATGTATGCCAAACGCCTCAAAGGCTATGCTGCCATGGGATACAAAACCAAAGGGGAAACATTCCCAGGTGCACCGGTAAATCTGATTTTTAATAAGGAAACCTTTTTCCCCGTTTATCTCAATGATATTCAACGGGCTGCCTCTGAGGTGCTGATCGTCAGTCCCTTTGTGACACGGAACCGCTTAAATCAAATGATGGCATATTTCAAACCATTAATGGGCCGGCAGGTGAAAATTCATATTCTCACCCGGCCTGTGGATACGGTGAATACACCTCAGAAACACGCCCTGGAATCATTGTTTACCCAAGTTCATGCCGCTGGGATTCTAATCTCATTTAAATCCAATATTCATCAAAAATTTGCTGTTATTGATCAGCGGATTTCATGGTATGGGAGTATCAACCTGTTGAGTTTCGGGTACTCCGAAGAAAGTGTGATGCGCCTTGAAAGCAGTAGTATCGCGTATGAATTAAGGCAAAGTATCAATTTGTAACTTTTTATTTAAATAACGGCCATGGGCCGTCCCTGTCCTATCGATACCCAGGCACAGCCCACAAAAAAGATTGAAAGATCTACACAGAGGTTCATAAAAAAAAGGTTTTCAGCGAAAAGCTGAAAACCTTTATATATTGTGGCGGGAGTGACGAGACTCGAACTCGCGGCCTCTAGCGTGACAGGCTAGCGTTCTAACCAACTGAACTACACCCCCGTACTCACTTTGGTGGTGGGCGATGCAGGGCTTGAACCTGCGACTTCAACCTTGTAAGGGTTGCACTCTCCCAACTGAGTTAATCGCCCAATGAGCCACGTTAATTACCAATTTAGAGATCAAGTGTCAAGAAAAAAATAATGGGTTTCTATCTTTTTTGGTGATATAAATCGTTTTCATGGCACCCCATCATTTGACCATTGCGCCACGGGCTTGGCAATTTATTTCTCCAATATCGAATATATTTTGAATCATTCCTGTAATTTTGCATGGTTTCATGCAATGATGCGTCTAACCTTAAGTCCGGTTTTAACCCTGACAGGAGACATATATGAATGACAACGTCAGCGCCCCTTCAAGCATTGACTTTCAGGTGGATCAAGACAATCTTTTTCGTGAAGAAACCATTACGGATTTAAAAATTGCCACCATTCGAAAGATGATTCCCATTAAACCAGATGGATCCGATGATGACGATCGGGATGTCGTTTTTATCGGCGCGGCTCAGATTGGAACGCCTCAGGGACCGGTTCCCATTGAAGCCATACTGGAAGCTGCCAATTTTAAAGAGGCCATGACCGTATTCCCCTTTGCCATGGAAGAAGAAACCAAAAATGTGGTCGCACATTTTAAACGGCTGAATGCGACGCAGAAAAAAGCCAAAGCGTCAAGTCCCCCAATCGTGCCGGGAATTCAATAACGTGAATTAAGACACCCCATGAACACTTATTTTTATCTGACCCTGACCATTTTTTTTTCTCCAATGGAAAGAGACGCTCCGACCTGCCAACTGGGTGTTTCTGGTTATGGCCTGTGTTGCTGTTCTTTTGATCAATACCTGAAAACGACGATCAGCGTGTTTTAACTTTCCCCACAGGGGCAAGGTAGATCACATACTCCTCTTCTCCATCCAGGCCGAGCAGCGCATCTATTTCCTCTTGGTCGTATGCGGCAATGGCACAGGTGCCGGCGGCAATGGCCTCGCAGGCAAGGTAAAGGTTTTGGCAGACATGGCCGGCATCCAGGGCGATCACTTTATGGGCCGCCAATCCGTATCGCCATTCCATTCTGTAAGGAATGGCCGACCAGATAAAGGTCACCGCAGATTGTCCCGGATAGGGCTGGCTGAGGGAGGCCGTGATCATCTTTTCGGAGAGCATCTCATCCTTAAATTCAAACAAAAGTTGATGGGAAAGGGGCAGATATCTGTATACGCCGGAGTCCATACCGTTCACCTTGAACACCGCAAGATAGGTCTCAAGGGCATGGCGGCAGCCGGCAGATGGAACCGTCCGATAGGCATGGCCATGGAACCGATTACTTCGGACCCCTTGGGTACACCATAACAGATATGCCAGCTCTTCTATAGATAAGCTTTGATCCTGGTATGCCCGGCGGCTTTTTCTATTGCCGATGGCCTGAGTGATATCTGTTTTAGGGATCTGTTGCCATTCATCAGGGCCGGGAAGATCGATCAGGGTGGCGCCATCGGGGTAGGGTTTTTCAATGGGCGGCACCGGAACACCCTGATTTTGATCTGTAAATTTAAACGCGATGGTTTTCCGGATACTGTCTTTGAGAAAATATCGATATGTTTTGAGTCTGTCCGCTTTCATAGTTCCTCCTGGAAAGAAAAGAGTGCCGTCTGTGATTGTTACAATACGCTCAAAAAAGATATATGATCACAAGTTTCATGTAAATGAAAACGGTGAGTTCTGTTCCATCGTCTTAGAACGATCTTCTTGGCCCCCTATTCTTGGTATGATATAGAATACCATATGACAGGAGTTAAAAACACAGCGTCTCAAATTCAAGGCATGGAATCACTCAGGCATGAGCCAGCACCATATCGTTGACCAATTGTTTAAAAATTATAATGCCCTTCTCCAGCGGATAACTGCCCATACCAGTACCATTATGGACCACCTGGGGGACTGCATTGCCTGTAAGAAGGGGTGTGACGACTGCTGCCGATTTTTAACCCTTTTCCCTGTGGAAGCCTTTGCCCTGTCCAGGGCCTTTGCTGCCCTGCCTGAAGAAGACCGGGAAAGGGTCATCTCCCAAGTCCGAGCCGGGGACGATGCATGTCCCCTTCTTGTGGATCACATCTGCATGGTATACCAGGCCCGACCTGTGATCTGCCGGACCCATGGGTTTCCCATCTATCTGGAAAAGGACGGAGATGCCATGGTGGATTTCTGCCCTGAAAACTTCAAGGGAATACAAGAGATCCCAAAATCAGCCCTGTTGGATATTGATCAGTTAAACACTCTTTTGACCGCTGTGAACCAAAATTTCATAGCGCATCTGGATACGGATTTGCCAGACCGCATTCCCGTATCCGACGCACTTCAATTATGGGAGCTACTGGATATCTAGGTTAATGTGCAAATCCGTATATCCCTGGAAAGAGAACAATTGAAATCAACACCGCAATCTGAATAATAATAAAGGGCATTACCCCTTTGTACAGATCAACGGTTTGCACCGAGGGCGGACAGACCCCCTTCAGATAAAAGAGCGAGAACCCAAATGGCGGCGTTAAAAATGAGGTTTGCAGGTTCATGGCAATCAGAATGGCAAACCAGATGGGGTCGATACCAATGGTTGCGGAAATCGGCATTAAAATCGGCACAACAATGTAGGAAATTTCGATGAAATCAATAAAAAATCCCAGCATCATAATGGCCAGCATGGAAAGGATGAGAAAAGACCATTTTTCACCAGGCAGGCCCATCATAAATTCTTCCACAATGTAATCGGCACCGCTGTATACAAACACCATGGAAAATGCAGTGGCACCAATGAGAATCGCAAATACCATGGCAGATATTTTAACGGTTTCAAGGGCCGAACTCTGGATAATGTCCCAATTCAGCTGTTTATACATTGCCGCCAGAAGGAGGGCGCCGATGGCACCGACTGAGGCCGATTCCGTGGGGGTTGCAATGCCTTCAAAAATGGATCCGAGGACAAGCACAATCAATGTCAGCGGAGGAATAATGGCAAAAAGCGCCTGCCCAATGGACACTGTTTCATGGGCCTCTGCATCAAGAATGGCAGGGGCAACATCTTTTTTTAGAAAACTGATCACCAAAATATAAGTGATATACGCCCCCACCAGGGCCAAACCGGGCAAGACCGCCGCCTTGAACAGGTCGCCCACAGGCTGGCTAAATACGTCACCCAGAACAATTAGCACAATTGACGGTGGTATAATCTGTCCAAGCGTCCCCGAGGCACAGATGGTGCCAGTGGCCAACCGTTTAGAATACCCGTATTTCAACATGACCGGCAAAGAGATGACCCCCATGGCAACGACCGAGGCCCCAACCACACCAGTTGATGCGGCCAGCAGGGTGCCGACCAGAACGGTGCTGATGGCAACACCGCCGCGAACCCGGCCGAAAAGCAATCCCATGGATTCCAGTAACCGCTCCGCCAATTGGGATTTTTGGAGTACCAACCCCATAAAGATAAACAAGGGAACGGCCATCAGAATTGTATTCGTCATGATCGAATAAATTCTAAACGGCATCATGGAAAACATTAAAAAGAACTCATCATACACGGCCGTCAAGGTGGCATCGGTGCCCAATTCTACGATGGCCGACAAAAAACCAAAGAATACGGCAACCGAACCAAATGTGAATGCCACAGGAAACCCGATGAGAAGAAGGACCAGGGCGGCAACAAACATCACAATGCCGGTCATTTTGCACCGCCTTTGCCATGTGGGCGTACCCCTCTGTAAATATTAATATTTTTAACTACATATCCCCCGGCAACGAAAATTAAGAAGAAAAAAGAGAGTGGGATCATGGATTTGATGATCCACCGATGGGTCAACCCGCCGGGATCCTCTGAAATTTCGCCGCTGATGTAGGCATCCATGACATACTCATAGGACCCCGTACTCACCAGCAGGGCAAGGGGCAATAAAAAGAAAAGGGTCCCTATAATATTGACGATCGCCTTGGTTTTTACACTGTATTTTTCATACAAAAAATCAACCCTGACATGTCCCTCGTCCAGCAATGCAACTGAGACACCAAACAAAAACACAATGGAAAACAGGTGCCACTCCATCTCCTGCATCCCCACGGAACTATTGTGAAAGAAATACCGCATGACCACATCATAAAACACGTTTAAAATCATCAATAACAGCAATATTGATGTGATACGTCCAACCACTCCGGCAACGGAGTCAAAAAAATTTTCCAGCTTAATCAACATCTTGTCCTTTTCCATAAAAAACGCTGGATACGGAACATTTCATTCCAATACCCAGCGGTCCTATTACATCATCTCATCAAATGAAACAAACAGTGTTTACCCAACATTGGGGGGTAGCCCATGATCAAAATAAAATCGTCCATCTACGTGTCTTTTAAGTCACTCTCGGCGTTACGCTAAAGGACACATATAACCAATATGCCTCCATTGGCGTGCCTTGATGGTGACTTGAAATCCGGCGTATCTGTGGCAGATTTGATTTTGATCATGGACTTTATTCAACGGCTTCCGACGTCTGGATGTAATAGTATTCTGACATCTTAGACCATTTGCGGGCTTTGGCCATATAAGCTTTTTGGGAGTCATATACCGCCTTAAAGCTCTCATTTTTTGCCGCATACCCTTCCATAACCTCGTCAGTGGCTTTTTTCATCGCTTTGAGAACCGCTGTGGGGAAGGTTTTGATTTTGATGTTGGGGTAATCGGTCTTCATTTTTGCCCATGCCTGTGCACTCATGTTAAAGTGATCACTGAACAAATCAGCAGCAACTGCCTGCATGGCGGTCTTTAGGACGGCTTGATAACGGGGCGGCAGCCGGTCAAATTGTTTCTTATTAATTAGAAACTGCATGTCTGAGCCGGGTTCATGCCAGCCGGTGTAATAATAAGGGGCCACTTTGTGGAATCCCATTTTAATATCCATGGCCGGGCCGACCCATTCCAGTGCATCGATGGTTCCCCGGTCAAGAGAGGTGTAAACTTCACCGGCCGGTATATTCGTTACGTTCACCCCTAATTTAGCAAACACTTCACCCGCCAGGCCGGGAATACGCATTTTAAGCCCCTTGAGGTCATCGAGACTTTTAATTTCCTTTTTAAACCAGCCCCCCATCTGAACACCAGTGTTTCCACCAGGGAATGCATAAACGTTAAATTTATCATAGGTTTTCTGCATCAATTCCATACCGCCGCCATAGTACAGCCAGGCCTTTTGCTCTTGGGCATTCATACCAAAGGGGGACGTGGTAAAAATGGTGGTGGTGATATCTTTGCCTTTCCAGTAATAGGACGTACTATGACCCATTTGATATTGCCCCCCCTTCACCATATCGAGAACCCCCAGGGCTGCTTTATGCTTTTCTGTACCGTCCACCCGGATAACAAAATTACCATCGGTCATGTCACTGACCATCTTGGCAAGCCGGGGGCCCGAAGAGGCTAACGGCGTAAGGGTGCTCGGCCAGCTCATGGCCATTTTCCATCGTACTTTCTTTTGCGCCGCGTTAACGGTTGTCACACCGACAACCGTCATGGCAGCGATGACCGTTACTGCGGCCCATCCAAAAAATAATTTTTTCATTGTCTTCTTCCTTTATAGAATTTAGAAATAACTACCTTCACTGATTTAAAAAATCACATCTTTTCATAATAATATGATGGGCTGATTTTAGCAATGACGAAATTTTTTAACTGGATTTGTATAGGATTTGCTATGTAAACCGCAAAATCCCATTTTATTCTCCCTGCCCGCACCAATCCCATTGGTAGAATAATAATAAATAATTTTAATATGATAAAAAATTTGACGCAAAATAAAACTAGAATTTTCTTGTTAATATATTATATGATTTTAATAAGTTATGTGGATTAATATCATGGCGGACAACGTCAATAATAATGTCGAGACAAAGCCGATTGGTTTTGCCCCGATTTTGCAGCATTATTTTCACAAATGTTGCATCGCTGATATTATTGATCAGAAC
>PDWJ01007002.1_pt1 | contig 16765 bp, 12 predicted proteins | sample 1430881 | NCBI WGS metagenome assembly PDWJ01 (sample SAMN01162460, study PRJNA174530) | Oral metagenome, whole genome shotgun sequencing project. | biome: Marine environment; feature: Marine mammal; material: Swab sample of the gingival sulcus; isolation source: swab sample of gingival sulcus... | reverse complement strand
ACGCTGGTGTAAGCCTTCGCCTCACCGAGGATGGGCTCCTTGTTCTCGAAATCCCAGCCGCGCACCTCGACCTTGGCGACCTGACGCACCGTCGACATCCGGAAGTCAGCGCTGACCGCCTGGGCGTCCTTGTGCGGGTCTCCCGGCGGCTTGTCGCGGTACACGACGAGCTCCTCGCTGCCCACCTCCATCGGCTTGAGCGACAGCGAGTCCTTGGCCTTGTGCGACTGCGCGTCCCACCCCATGCCGAAGCTGCCGACGACCTGTTGGATGAACTGGTAGTCGTTGAGGTTGTACTGCGCGATATACTCGAGCTTCGAGCTCGCGCTCTTGGTCTGCGCGCTGAGACCATCGCTGCTGCCGCCCTCACGGGCGCCGGACTCCCCGACGACCGAACCCAGGATGGTTCCGGGGTTCTGGTCGGCCTTATGCCCGTCACCAAAGGTCCGCGAGCTCGTGCCACGCGTGAGCCGGTGGCTCATGTCGTAGCCCGAGATGTTGAGGACCATCTTCGCCGCGTCGAAGTGAGGCTCGAGATAGCTCACCTCGCCGTGGAAGACCTTCTCGGCGCCACCGTACCCGAGGGCGATCTCCACCTCGGTGCCCGGGGCAACCTTGTCCCACATGATGATCTCTTTGAACTCGCTGGCCTGCAGCTCCGCGCTGAAGAAATCCGGTGCGTCCAAACGCTGGTCGACCTGCAACCGCAAGATGTACTTGCCGTGCTTGATGTCCAGCGATCCCTTGTCGCCGTCCACCTGGTCACTGCCACCGATCTTGACTTCGATCTGTAGCTCTGAGTGCTCTGACATCGTTCGCCCTCCCGTACCCGATCGCGCAGTTGGCTACTTCAAGATCGGCGGAACGAGCAGCTTCGTGCCGGGCCGCAGCGCCATCGGATCGTCGATGTTGTTCGTCTTCGCGATCCGACGCCACTCACGCGGGTCCTCGTACTCTCGCTGCGCGATGGCCTGGAGCGTGTCACCGCGCTTGACGGTGTACAGCTTCGCGTGGTCCGGCGACTTCTTCTGGCGCCTCGCGTTCTCCTGCGCCTTGGTCGTCGCCTGCTCGAGCCCAAGCTTGACCTTCGCCCTGACGGGCGTCGCGTCCGGCAAGAACATCGTGTAGTCGACGTTCAACTTCGTCACGAAGAACGCGTAGTTCGGACCGTTCTCCGTGTCCTGCGAAAACTTGCCCCACACGAACGACACCACCGGAAGCACGTGCGTGTCCGGCACGTAGTCCAGCAACGCCTCGAGCTTGTCGATGTACTGCTCGCGAACGCTCTCACGCGTGTCGTACGTGTCGAACCACAGCTCGCCGATGGTCAAGCAGGTCGGCTCCGTCTGGACGAACTTCGTCTCCGACTGCCCCTGGTTCGCCGAGTCCTTCTCCGTCTTCGCGGTCTTCGTGACCGAGATGCTCGACGGGTTGAGGAAGAAGGTGATCTCGTCGTCACCCTTGAGCCAACCGTCCTTGGGCGGCTTGTCGAGGTCCGGGTTCTTGAAGATGACGAGCTTGGCCTTGACCAACTGCCCGCCGAAGATGCTGCCCGCGAACTGGTCGACGACCTTGGTCGCGGCGCTGGCTGCCTTGTTTACTGCCATATCCCAATCCTCTCTTTGTCACGACCCATGATGCGCGCCACGCGCGACGCGACCTCGATCGCCAGCTGGTCCATCGCCTGCTCGCTGATCTTCTGCGCCTCCGCGGAAGCTCCGCCCTCACCAGACTCGCCCTTGCCACCACCGCTCCGCGACGAAGCCGTCGACTCCGTCTTCGCAGACCGGAGCGCTGTCTGTGCGACCGCCTTCACGGCGGGCGCCACCAACGGCATCGGCGCCCGCGACGACGCCGCAGCGCTGCTCGCGATGGCCGACGCCAACTTACCGAGATCCGCGTGCGTGGTGCTCGCCCGGGAGCCCGTCTCGACGTATCGCCAGTCGGTCCGCCGCAGCGCCGCACCGGCGGCGTGCTGAGCCCGAGCGGAACCAGCGCGACTCGTCTCGACGTGCCGCGACAACCTCCGCAGCCCGCTACGGTCCTCGCCGGGCTCACGCGTACGCCGCGGCGATACGAGCCCCGCCTCGCCGATCGGCGAAGCCCCAGCCACCCGCGACATCCGCCGCGGTGCACCGAACGCGCGACCGATGTCGCGCCGGGTCCCGTCGAAGCCGAGCGCCAACCCGGACCGGCTGCCGTCCACGCGGCCGAGCCACGCGAACGCGAAGTCCGAGGCCCCGGCCTGCTGGAAGAGCGACGCCATCTCGCGCCGCTCCGCGCCGCGCAGGATCGTGCTCAAGAGCCGCGCCCGACCGCTTCGCCCGACGCCACCTGAAGTCCCCCCCGCTAGCGCTCGCTCCAAGCTCGCGGCCCCGACGCGCGCCGCGTCACCGCCGCTCACGAGCGACAGCAGCACCTGCACGGGATCGCTCTTGAAGAGGCTCCGAGACTGGGTCGGCCTCACCGGCGCGGTGCCCGCCCGGCTCGCGCCGCGTCCGCCCTCAGCGCCGCGCCGCGTACCGCGTCCGCCCTCAGCGCCGCGCCGAACCCCGGCGACGAGGCCTCCGAGCTCCACCCCGCTGTCCGCCATCGTCGCGAACACGCCGGGGGCCTCACCGCGCCACGCCGCCCGGGCGCTGCCCGCGGCCTCGAGCGCGTCCTTGATCTCCACCGACCGCAGCCCGGTCAACATCGCCTCTGGGGCCAACACGCTGTCCACAGTCGTCGGGGTACCGGCCTCGATGCCGCCGCGCGTCAGCGAGCCGATCGCCCTCATCGCCCCATCCGCCGCGGCGCTCTGCGCGCGCGCCTCGACCGGCTGCAGCAGCCGACGTGCACCAGCGGGCCCCATCGTCGACGCACGGATCGCGCGGCTCAGACGTGCCCCAAGGCCTCCCCGGCCGCGCGCCCGCCGCGTCGCGACACGGCCCGCCGCGGCCGCGCCCTCCGAAGGCGCAGGCGACTCCGTGAGCCCCACCAACGCCTGCTCGGACGTCGCCAGCAGCGACGCGAGCGTCGGGGCCGGCACCTCCGAGGCCGCACCGATGGTGGTCGCGTCCACGCTGGTCACCGGCACGCCGGCAGCTTCGAGCATCGCAAGCAGCGTCTCATCGACCCCTTGGGCTAGGCTCGGCGTCCGCGCGAAGGTCGCCCCGACCGTCGCCAGGTTCTGCGGCGTCACCGACACCCCGGCGTCACTCAGCACCGCGCGCACGCGCTCCGCCGCCACCGACTCGGTCGCCCCAAGCTCTGAAAGCTCAGCGTTGACCGCACGCGCCGCACGCCCCTGCGGCTGAGCCCTCGAGGTCGTCCTCTGCGCATCCACGATCCGCCGCAGCGCCTCGCGGTGGGCCACCGATGCCACCGGCGAGTCGGCCGTGGCCGCCTGCTCTCGCGCGATGGCGACGAGCTCGCCGATCGCATCACGCAGCCCGCCAAGCCCCGCCACACGCCGCTCGGGCGCCGCGGCGCCAAAGTACCGGTCGCCCATGGTCGCCGCGAGCATCGGCATGAAGCCGCTCGCTTGCCCGCTGGCCACGAGCGACGCCTCACCGACGCCCGCCCGATCGGCCACGGTAGCGCCACCGAGCCCCTCCGCGCCGGCCAGGACGCGCGCAAGCCCCTTGCCCATCCGCATCGCCGTTGCGCGCGACCCCAGGCCAGTCACCTCCGCGGGCGCGAGCGCCTCCGCCGCCACGGCGGCAGCGAGCACGCCCGGCGCCGCCTCGGCTCGAGCCAAGGCCACCGCCGCGGGCCGCGCCGCCGTGGGACCCGTCACCGAGGGGTCCGCCACAAGGCCCGCCTTTGCCAGCGCCCGCTGGACGCGGCGCGCCTCAAGCGCTGTCGCCGGTGCGGACCGCGCCGCCACCGCATCGACCGCGTCGGGCCCGGCGATGTCGAGCATCCGCAGCTCCGCCTCGCTCCAGCCCGCGGATCGCAGCGTCTGCATGATCGCCGGGCTGTCTGTCGGCGCGAGCCGCCCAAGAGCCTGCAGGGCCTCGGCGCCCGCGCCCCAGGAACTCGAGGCCGCCGCAACGGCGCCCCGCTCGTCATTTCGCCTACCGATACGCCGAGCCAGCGTCGGCTCGACCCGGCCCGTCATCGCGACCAGCGCCTGGCCCCGACGGCCGACGCCAGCCAACGCGCGGCTCACCACCCGCGTCTCCCGCGGCGTCACCACCGGCCGCCGCAGCGCATGCCGCGCCTGCGCGAGCTGCCGGACCGTGCCACGTGCGGCCTGCGCGCGTCGCGTCGCGGCGGGCGCCGGCCCAGCCGCCTCAAGGCCGCTCACCGACGCGAAGGTACCGGACGCGATGGCAGCGATGAGATCCACGCCCGTCGACCCGGCCGGCGAGACCGGGGTCACCGTGTTCGCGTGCGGCGCGGAGCTACGCTGCGCGAAGAGCGACGGGCGCGCAGTCACGGCCCGCTCGCGCCTGGCCGCCGGGGTCGCCTCCGGCCGCGGATCAACGAGCCCCAGCAGCTGCCGGTCTTCGTCGAAGGAGATGTACGCCCCAGCGCCGACCGACGCCTCGCGCCGGCCCGACGCCAAGGCCTCGCCTGACAGCCCCACCTCGTCGCGCAGCCAGCGGCTGACGACGTCGACGAGCTCTCGGCGCCCGGGCGCCGAAGCGATGGCGCGCTCGCGCCGCGCGCCGACCGCGCCTACAGCCAAAGGAGCCGCCGGCACCCGATCACGCGCGCTCACCCGCCGCAGGACGCCGGAACGCAGGCTCTCGACCAGCCGCCGCTCAAGCGCCGCGACCAGCTGCCGCTGGCGTGGAGCTTCGCCGGCGTCCACCGCAGCGCCAGGCCTGAGCACCGAGGTGCCCGGTGGAGATTCGACGCGCTCGGCACCGGCCGCGAGCGTCAGCGCCTGGTGAGGCGGCACCCCGGAGGCAGCCACGCGCGCGGCTTCGCTACGGGTGGCGCTGCGGCCAATGGCCTCGAGGGCCGTGGCCGCCGGGACCATCGCAGCTGCGCGCCCGCTGGGCACCGCGGCCAGGGGAAGACCCTCGCCAGAAGCCAGGACCGTGGCCGGGCTTTCGGCGTCGCCTTCCGGGGTCACCCAGATGAGCCCGTCAAGGGCCCCGCCGAACGCCCGGGACGACACCGCGCCGGACTTCGGGCGACCGAGGTCGCGTGCGACGACAGGCATGAATGGGGCCCGGGTGGCGAGCGCGCGGGGCGCCGCCTGAGCGGCGACCGTGGCGCCGACGACCTCGGGGGCCGTGAACGTCGCGCCGAGGGGGAGGTCCGCGCCGAGATCGGCCTCGAGGCGCCACGTCGAGCTGCCGATAGCCGCCGCATCCATCGCCGCGGGGGCCGTCAACACCTCGCGCTCCCACCCGCCACCACCGGCGACCGACATCCCACCAAGGACCGGGACCGCGCCGCTCATCGCAGAGGCGGGCACGCCGCGGCGCGCGCTCGCCGGCGCGACGGAGGCCAAGGCGACGCGGGGCGCCGAGACGCCCGAACGCTGCACCCGCGCCTGCGGTTGACCGCCCCGGGTGTAGGTCACGGACGTCGCGAGCCGCAGGGCCTCGGGCGCCCCGAGGTTCGAAGCGCGAGCCGCAGCGGGCGTCACGTCGGCGACGTCCAGCGACCGCGCGGCCGCCGCCGCAGCGAAGCCCGCCGGCGCGGGGGCCGGGAAGACGCCGCTGATGTAGGGCCGCACCGCGTTGGCAGCGCGCCGCGCGGGCGCGGCGACGCGATCAATGGAGGTGACGATGGGCGCCGCGGCCAGGCCGGAGGTGACGATGGGCGCCGGGGCAAGGCCGCGCCGCTCGGGCGCGGCCGCCTGCTGTCGGTCCGACGCGAAGAGCGATGGGCGCGGCGACGCGGGCGAGGCCGCCGCCCAAGACGCGGCCTTCGTCCCCGCCTTGGGCGCGCCGACCTCGGGGGTCAACGCCAAGAAGTCGCCCTCGACGGCGTCGAAGAACGACAAGACCGGCCGCCGACCGGCGCCCCACCCGGGGTCGATGGCGGGCGCGGCCGCGGTGATCCGGGACAGGCGCTCGCCGGTGATCGACAGGCCCGCGCCGCCCATTGGGGCGGGGCTGAAGGCCGCCTCGGCCCAAAACAGGGCCGACGACAGCGCCGGGGTGCGGTCGTCGATCGCGAGCCCGTCGAGGATCGCGCGCCGCCGGCGCCGGGACGCCACACGCCCCGCGTCCGCCGCGGGAGCTGGCAGCGCGAGCTGATCGACGACGTCGAGGCCGCCGCGGGCCATCGCCTCCACGGCGGACACCTGGACCAAGCCACCGTCGCTCCACGCCAGCTTTCCCTCGCGGGACGGCGAGGCCTTGGTGATCGGGCGGCCGGGCGTGCCCTTGCGACGACGCACGGGAGCAGCGCGGCGTCCGAAGAGCGAGCCGCGGCGACGCGGCGCTGGGCGGCTGGCGGGGGCGGCGATCCTGTCGGCCTCCTCCTCGTAGAGGGTCAGGGACGCCATGTCCGGGTCGAGGCCGTAGTAGCCATGGGAGAAGCCGCCGGAGGCGATCTGCCACCAGCTGGACCAGGCATCGCCGAGCAGATGCTCGGATAGGCCGAGGCCGGCCTCCCAGCGGGTGCCGGTCGTGGCGCCGAGGCGCCCGCTCAGCCGACTCGCGAAGCTGTCCGTGCCGGACGCCAGCGTCTCCGCGGGGGTCAACCCGTGGAGATAGCGCCCGTACATGGACGCGACGAACGCGCCGAGATCACTGAGGTGCGCGGCCTCCTCCTTCGAGGGGGTCGCACCTGCCAGCAGCAGCTCGCCAATGTGGTGATTTTCACTCATCGCTCACGCTCCCCATGAGCCAGTGCCCAAGAAGTCGTACGTCGCTCGAACCTGTGCCGCTGGACGCAGGCCTTAGATCAGCTCGCGGACCGCGGACGCGGCCGCTTGGCGGACCGCCGCCGTGTCCAGCTGGCGGATCGCGGACGTGGCCACCGCGTCGATCAACCCGGCCACGGCGTTGCCCGGGTGGTACTCGAAGTAGTCGTAGTGAAGCTTGATCGACTCGAAGGCGATGTCTTTCGCCGTCGCGTTGAGCGACGGCCCCTCGTACTGCACCGGGAAGGCGTTGTAGAGGTTGAACCTGCCGACCTCGTCGTACTTGTCGTTCAACATGACGATCTCGACCGTCTCGCGCTGGATCGGCTTCGTCTTGATGTGGATCGTTCGCATCCACTCGTAGAAGAGGCTCCCCACTGAGAAGAAGCCCTTCTTGATGACGACGTCGTCGTACGTCTGACCTTCGATCATCGCGTACTCGAAGACGTTGTTGCCGCCCTCACGGACAGAGTTGATCGCGGTGCTCGTCTTGAGCCCAGAGATCTCGTTGAAGCGAGCCTCCCGAATCCCGTGGAAATCCACGAAGAATCGGTAGGGAACATCAGGGTCTGTACGACCGGCCATACGACTGCCTCCTTAGCAACTCAGGTGGTCTGCTTCACGCTCGCTCCGGCATGCTAGCCGAACGAGTGCACCGGCTGCACTGTTCGGGCACGCACCCGAAGAGGCGTCGGCGTGCTTGGTGGGGTGAAGGTCGGCAAGGACATCGCACCCCAGCGGTGTCTGTTGTCCCCAGTTGCGTTCCGGGGTCCAAGACGCCTCACTCCTCCCCAGGGCCCAGCTCGCCGACCTCCTGGGAGACCCGGAAGACCAGGTACTCCGCGGGTCGGACCGGTGCCACGCCGCACTCCACGACGACGGTTCCGGCATCTCTCGACTCTGGGGGGTTCGTCTCGTCATCACACTTGACGTAGAAGGCCTCTTCGGGGGTGTTTCCGAGGAAAAACCCTTTATCATAAAGGGTTTTCAGGAACGCGGACACTTGTCTGGTGAGACTCTTCCATAGGAAGGGGGTGTTCGTCTCGAACACTGCCCACTGCAAGCCCTGTTCCACACTAGCGATCACCGCGTTCACGATGCGCCGGACGTTGATGTATCGCCACTGGGATGCGCTCGAGGCCGTCCGGGCGCCCCAGACCCGGATCCCCCGACCGCCGCTGAAGGGCTTGAGACAGTTGATACCCTCGGCGTTGAGCGCCCCGATGTCGTTCGGGAAGAGCTCCCGACCCAGCCGCCACTGGCTTGCCCGCCGGTGGTCCGTCGGATCCGGAAAGTCCAAGATGGCGAACCTGGTCTTGAGGCGCTCGCATTGCGCGACCATCGCCTGCTGCACGACCTCCACGTCTTTGTCGGTCCGAAAGCCTGCGGACCTTTCGAGCGTCCACGCAAGGTCGGGAGCGACGAGGAGATCGACCGCGTCGACGGCCTCGAAGGCCGCGAGCCCATAGCGCTCCTCGGGGCCGATGTTGGCGCCGATGAAGTCCTCGGGGGTCACCGTGTACAGACCGTCGGCGCCGCTGTCTAGGAAGCGCTCCTCGAGGTCGACGGGGAAGCTCTCCGGAAGCGGCGTGCGGCTGCGCGTGTCCTCGACCTGGATGAGCAAGGACTGAGCGTTGACGACGCGTTCGACGTAGGTGTCGGCGTTCGGCGACAGCGTCAGGTTCTCGAAGGTCTCGCTCTCATCGCCCCACGTGGCCTTCAGAGTGAACTCCACGGGCTCGATGTAGGTCGGGGCGCCTGAGCGAAAACCCTCCTCGAGGGGCTCCTCGAGCGACCATGTAATCGTCTTGCCCGACAGCTCTTGTACAGTCCGATAGGTGTCCCTGACACCATCGCGGATCCGGACGATGGTGCCGCGCGCAAGGCCGTGCGTGCTCTTGATGACCGCCGAGGTGTCGCCGGGCGCCAGGTCCAGCGTCAAGAACGTCGACACGCGAGGCTTCTGCCTGATGACCTCGAGCTTGACCTCGTTGCCCCACACGCCCTCGTTGGCCGCGTAGACGTTGACCGTCGTCCGCCCCTCGCCGTCCTTGAGCTTCAGCTGCGCCATCCGGGCCGTCTCCTCGGACCGGCGCCGCACCATGTGAGCTACGCGAAGCACGTAGCAGGACCTGCCGCCGTTTTCGAAGAAGCCCCGAATGGCGTCCTGCAGGTAGCCGCTCTCGCCCTCATCGAGCTTGCCGTACACGTCGAGGAAGTGCGCCTCGGAGGTGATGCGGACGGGGGCGTTGGTCGGGCCCCGCTGGGTAAGCCCGACGAAGCCCGGAACGCCCGAGGCGCCAAGCTCGAGCTTGACATAGCGGTCCTCGTTGGGCGCCTGGTAGACACCTGGTGCTCGTAGATTGGTCGCCACGGGATTCCTCCGATATCTCGAATGCTCCGCGCTCGGGGTCGCCGAGGCGGAGCGGTCACTGGCGGCCTCGCATCCGGCCGCTCCACGGGCGCTAGCGCTTGCGCGACTCGTTGATCTCCTTGTTGATCTCGGAGATCTCCCGCACCCAGATCTGGCGCTCGCGGTGCTCCATCGACAGGACATCGTCGATGGACCAGTGGAAATGGTAAGCGATGTACGCTACCTCCTGATAGATACGCTCCAGGGGGTAGCTTACGATTCCCCCATCTCGGTCCCCAGGTCGACCTCGAAGTCATGGCCGCAAGCTGGGCACTTCACCTTGACGGCGGCGGAGCCCTCCTCGTTGATGCGGCGGTAGAAGTCCTGGAGGTACGCGAGGTCCGTCGAGAACAGCCCCTCGATGATCGACGGGTTGACCGACTTGAGATCACCGAGCTTCTCAATGACCCGGCTGAGCAAGATGATCACCAGGTACGCGCGGTTGTTCTGCACGCGGTAGTCCTGCAGGGGCAGGATCTCATCCTTGGCCGTCGCCAGGCGCATGACGCCTTTCTTGTGGACGTTGCCGTCCTTGTCGACAAACCCCTTCGGGAGGGTGAACTCGAACTCTGTCTTGAATGCCATACGTTATCTACCTGCGTGGTTGCGGGAGAGCTTGGGTGCTACGAATACCCCGCGCTCGTAGCCCTGACAAGGCCACTGGAGGCAGGGGCCCAAGGCCGGCGAGGCGTCCAAAAAAAAGAGCGGGCAGGCCATGAGACCCACCCGCTCAAGCCTGTCACCAGGCGTGGGCTGAGTGCTAGCCGCGCTCGATCTTCTCGACCGCCAGCTCCATCTCCTCGACGTTGACGTCGGTGCCCTTGCCATCGAGGGTGAAGCCCTTCCACTTGGCGGGCCACGCCTCGAAGAAGTTGTAGCGCATGATCTCCGAGCCGTCGTCGGCGCAGAGGATGACCGAACCGGCCTTGCGCTCGACCTTGCCGTCGATGACGGCCTTGCGCCACTCCCACAGCTCGGTCGTGTTGATGTAGCCGCGCTTCAGCACGATGTTGCTGTACTTGGTACGGCCGGGGCGCTTGCGGAGGATGATGTCGTCACCATCCTGGTACTCGACGATCTCGGTCTCGGAGTCGAGGCCCTCCACGTTGCGGAAGGCACCCTGGGTGACACCCTCGATCTCGACCTTGAAGTTGAAGTTTCCAATGTGGTCGTGCGCACGACGGTTCGGCATTTGCTACTCCTAACAAAGAGAAGAGGGCCAGCCAGAAGGCTCGGGACCGCCCCGGGCCCCCTGACCAGACCTATTCAGAAAAAGATGACTACTCGCTGACGTCGCCGCCCGAGGGCATCTGGCCGATGCGGAAGACCACGAACTCGGCGGGCTTCACCGGGCACATGCCGATCTCGCAGATCAGCTGGCCAGCGTCGATGACCTCCGGCGGGTTGGTCTCCTCATCGCACTTGACGTAGAAGGCCTCCTCCGGGGTCTTGCCGAAGAGCGCGCCCTGACGCCACAGCCGCATCAGGAAGGCGGTGAGGTCACGGGTGATGCGCTTCCACAGACGCTGGTCGTTCGGCTCGAAGACGGCCCACTGGGTCCCGATCTCGATCGACTGCTCGACCATGTTGAAGAGGCGACGAACGTTGATGTAGCGCCAGCTCGCGTCGGACGAGATGGTGCGGGCGCCCCAGACGCGGATGCCGCGGTTGGTGAAGTTGCGAATGCAGTTGATCCCCTTCGGGTTGAGGATGTCCTGCTCGCCCTTCGTGATGTTGTAACGCAGGCCGAGGGCGCCGCGAACCAGCTCGTTCGCCGGAGCCTTGTGGACGCCGCGCTCGCCGTCACTGCGAGCGTAGACACCGGCCATGTAGCCGCTCGGCGGCTGGAAGACGTTGCCCTTGTAGGGGTCGTAGACCTCGATCCACGGGAAGTAGTAGGCGCCGTACTTCGAGTCGCGCGGCTTCGGCAGCTTGTCGACGCCGCCCTTCTCGATGACCTCGGGGGAGTCGAGGATAGCGAAGCGGTAGCGCATGTTCTCGCAGTGGGACAGGACCGCGTCCTGGATCGCGGGATCGGTCTGGCCGGGGGCGCAGACGATGTTGATCTCCTCGACGTCCTCGAAGGACTTCAGGCCCGTGCGGGTGCCGGGACCGTTGTCCGTGCCGATGTAGAGCGCGGCCTTCGAGGCGACCTTCTTCTCGGGGTCGCCGGCGCCGACGTTCAGCACGAAGCACCGGCCGCCGCCGTTGTTGAAGAAGCCGTACACGGCGTGGGCCATGTACTCGCTGTGCTGGAAGTCACCGAAGTGCTTCGTGTACTGGCTCCAGTTGGTGCAGAAGACCGGCTCGTTGACCGGACCGACGGTGGACTCGCCGATGAAGCCGACGGTGCTGGTGCCGACCATCTCGAGCGGCTTGGTTCCGCGGTCGACCTCTTCGACGTACACACCAGGGGAGAGATAGCTAGTCGCCATGTGGTATTGCTCCTTCTTTTCGGAAGTGGCGCAGGGGCGCGCCCTTGGCCCCGAGGGGCGTTCGACACCGGCCCTGTTCTGTCGTCGTCAACGTGGTGGCGTTCGGACTCGCCGTGCCGCGTCGCGCGCTGAGGTTCCCCTCAGCCCGCCCGGGTCACAGCGAGGTCCTTGCCCGTCACGCGCCGGACCTCCGGGGACTTCCGATCGGACTCGATGCGGAAGCGCACGAAGTAGTAGACAGCAGGCCGGATCTCTTCGTTCATGCTGCGCCAAAAGCTCAGCACGTCGTTAAAATCGTATTGCAGGTTCGGGTAGACGTTGACCTTGTCGTCTGGGAAAAAGCTGTCGCCCTTGAGCTCCTCGCCGGTCATGATCGGGTGCTCCAGCAACGTCTTCACGGCGAGCCCCGTCAGCAGGTTCTCCTCCGCGGGGGAGTTGCCCCAGACGCTGATGATGTAGTGAGCGAGCATGTGGACCGGGGCGTCCCGGTAGTACTCCACGATGCGGCCGTCCTTCATGTACGACGACACCAACGTCTGGGTCCGCTCGCGGTACCGCTGGTCGAACGCCAGGTGGTACATGTAGCAGTTCACCGTCGGCAGGTTCTTGATGTTGTCCTTCTTGGGCTTGTCGACCGAGATGTTCACGGTCGTAAAGCCCGCCTCTTTGAAGGACTTCTCGAACAACGCCTTGAGGGTCTCACCGATGTCCTTGATGACTTCGAACTGACTCATTCAGACCCGGTGGTGGAAGCGGTGCCGTTGTGGACGAATCGCGCGTGACCTCGTCGCGCCGGCGGAACGTAGCAACCCCCCCGGGGGGTGTCAAACGGAAGCAAGTCGCTGAAACTATTCAACATAACGCAAAACCCGGCCGCCGCCCGCGCGATTCGCTGCGTTTTTTTTTCGGATGACGCGTTGACGCGCCGAGTCATCAGCCTGATAAGGCCGGCTTCGCCAGGCCATGACCCCAACCGGGCCCCCCGCTGCGGCCAACTGTCCCCAGTTGGCCGCATGGATTGACCGAACGAACAACGCGGCGGACGGCAAATCGGCGGCGGCGTCGCGACCTCGGATCGCAGCAGGCATGGCGCCTGCGGGCTAGAAGTCGGGGACCGGCGTGCCGCCGCCCCCGCCCGTCTCGATCTCGTAGGTGTAGACGCTCGATCCGCTCTTGGCAGTGAACTCGAGGAAGTACACACCCTCCTCGAGGGAGACCGGCCCCAAGACCTCGGCCCGCTGGCCGGACACGTGCTTGAACGCCTTGATCTGCTGGCCCAGCTCGTCGCGGATCGCGATCTGCGCCGACAGCCCGGGGTCATCCCACCACACCTTGACCGACACCCTCGCGGCGTCATCCATCTCGAAGGTCTTCCAATCGGTGTGATCGCCCTCGTCGGCGCTCACCCGGTCGTCGAGCAGGCTGTCGATGGCGACCTCGCGAGCCTCACCCCGCGTGCCGTCACCGCCGGTGAACTCATCGAAGCCGGGACCACAGGCCCCGAGGATCAAGCCTCCAGCGAGCGCGATCCACAGCAGGCGCCTCGAACGCATCGTCTCCTCCATCGTCATCGGTCGGGTTCGTCGCGGGCCCCCTTGTACACTGACGAGGAACTTTTTTCGACGGGAGGCGTCCGACGCCCGTGGACCGACGTTCCCAGGAACAACAGCTCTTGCGCCGCTGCCTCGCCCACGACCGCGACGCATGGGCCGACCTCGTCGATCGCTATTCCCGGCTCATCTACGGTGTGATCTACGAGACGCTGCGGCACCATGCGGTGCCCGGCTCGGAGGATCTGGCCGAAGAGCTCTTCCACCAGACCTTCCTCGCCCTCTACGATCGCAACTACCGCAAGCTGCGACAGTGGGACGGCCGCTGCGCCCTCGCCAGCTGGATCAGGCTCGTCACCGCGTCGCTGGTGGTCGACCACCTCCGACGACGCCGGCCCATGAGCCCACTCGGCGGAGGCGACGAGCCGACCCCCCTGCCCGAAGCCCTAGTCGACGACACGAGGGCCCCCGAAGCCGACCTGGTCGACCTGGAGCAGGCCCAGCAGGTGCGGTCGGCGCTCGCGAAGCTGCGCGCGCCCGATCGCGAGCTGCTGCTGCTGCTCTTTCGCGACGAGCTCAAGCCCGGCGCCGCGGCCGCGGCCCTCGGGATCAGGCCCGGGGCCCTATACACTCGAAAGAACCGGGCGCTGGCCCGCCTCCGTGAGGCGGTCCTGGAGCAGCGCGCCAACACAGGACCGAGTTGAGTGAGATCTGGCGAGCCGATCCGTCATTGGGTCCGACGGACCTCCCGCAGGTGCGGCGAGGCTCGGAGGTGATGGCATGAGCAGCTTCGACGATCGAGCCCCTCACAACGACGAGCGGCTCGAACATATATTAAGGTTGGTTCTCGACGCAGGCCGCTCCCGACCCAAGACCACGGCGGGCGCGCTCCTCGCCGCGGCCTGCGCCCCAGAACGCGCCATCCCCAACGCCCGGCTCCTGCGGCGCGCCGAGGCCATCTTCGAGCCCGCCCGGCCCGGCGTCCTCAAGCTCGTGCTGCGCCGCGTCGGCCGCGCCCTTGAGGTGCTCGACCTCGTCGGCGAGCGTCTCGAGCCCGCGCCCGCCCGCGGCAACGACGAGGAGGGCGTGATGGTGCGCCACCGCTTCGGCGACCGCGAGGTCGCGACCCACGTCAGCGCGGCGGGCTCCGACGTCGGCTTCCTCCTCAGCCTCGATCTGTGGCCCCACGTCGACGGCCGCGGCCCTCGGGTCTCGCTCTTCCGAGGCGCACGCGAGCTCACCAGCGAGCACGCCCGTCACGGCCGCGTCCTCTTCAAAGAGCTCTCCCCGGGGACCTATCGGGTCGTCCTCAGCGACCGGGGCGACACGGTCGGCGAGCTTGACCTTACGCTCGACGACGCGGCAGCATCACCCCGGTGAAGTGAGACCTCCTCCCCGATGAACCGACCCGCGCACCGCCTGGTCCTCGACCTGAGCTTCTCCGCAGGAGAGCTCCGGGCGACCCTCGCGAACGCGGCCCGCTCCTCGACCCCAATCCAGACGGTGCAGACCTGGGCGTCTCGCCCGCTCTCGCTGGCCCACGTGCGGGCTCTGTATGCCGAGGTGACCGCGGTCCTCAACCGGGCCAACCGATGGGGCGACCTCGATCGCGGCTCCCAGGACCTGTTGAGGCAGCGCGGGCGGCTGCTCTTCGACGAGGTGCTGCCATCGTCGATCAAGCGCCGGCTGCGCGAGCTCGGCGGCGGCGAGCTGACCCTCGTGCTCGACGAGGAGCTGGTCTTCATCCCCTTCGAGCTCATGCACAGCGGCGCCGACTTCGTCGGCCTCGCTTGGGCCGTCGGGCGCATCGTCCGCACCCGTCACGCCGTCGTCGGACGCGCCCGCCCCGAGCCCGACGACGTCTGGCGCATGCTCGTCCTGTGTGACCCGCGCGGCGACCTCATGGGATCCTATGACGAGGGGATCACGATCCGGGACGAGCTCGACGGCGCCGGCGGCGGCCGCCTCGAGGTCGACCTGCGGACCTCCGAGGTCGGCGTCGGCGACATCAAGCAGGTCATCCGCGAGTACGACATCATCCACTACGCGGGGCACGCCGAGATCCACCCCGAGCGCCCCGCGGACAGCGGCTGGCTGCTCTCCGACGGCGTGCTCTCACCCAATGATCTCCTCGATCTCGCCGGCGGCCCCTCGTTCCCGCGCGTCGTCTTCTCGAACGCCTGTCGCTCGGGTCGCGTGGACGGCCCCATGGTCGCGCAGGACCACGGCGAGGCGATGTTCAGCGTCGCCAACGCGTTTTTGCTCTCCGGCGTCAACCACTACGTCGGCGCGCTCTGGGACATCCCCGACGAGCCCGCCTGCCAGTTCTCGCTGGCGTTCTACGACGCGCTGACCGAAGGCGCCAGCCTCGGCGAGGCGATCCGGCGCGCGCGCCGCGCCCTCGGCGAGCGCTACGGCCGTGACACCGTCCTGTGGGCCAGCTACGTACTCTACGGCGACCCGTCGGTGCCGAGCATCGGCGCCTTGACGCTCCCCGATCGCCCCCTAGAGGCGGCCCGGGTCGCCCCCCCGACGCCGACCCCGACGCCGACCGCGCCGAGGCCGGTCCGCCCGCCGATCGCGCGCGTGCGAGGCCGCGCCCGGGCCCTCATCCCCACGGACTTCAGCGCCCTCCCCGACCTGTGCTGGCGCGAGCGCGCGCGGCGCCTGTGGCCCCAACTCGCCCTCGCCGTCGCCGCCCTCGCGGCGCTGCTGCTCGTCGCCCTCAACGGCAGCGCCGACGCCCCAGCCGTCTTCAACGGCCCCTTCGTGGCCGACCGCGGCGTCGAGGCCTTCCCCGCGCCCCGAGACTCGGGCGACCACCGCAGCGCGGCGACGTCCTCCGCCCTCGCGGCGGCCCCGGCCGCCGTCCCCATCGAGACGGCCCCCCGCGGCCCGGAGCTCGCCGTCGTCGCCCAACGCGCCGACGCCGCCGGTGACTTCCACGAGGAGCTCCTGGGCAGCGACGCCACCCTGCACTCCTGGGACAACTTCCAGCTCCGGCTGCGCCTCGGCGAGCCCGGCCACGTCGCGATCTGGCACATCGAGTCCCAAGGCGCCATCGCCCAGGTTCACCCGACCAGCGGCCCCAGCGCCAGGGTCGACAACGTCGGCTGGGTCGAGCTCCCCGGCCGTGACACCTGGTTCTACCTCGACGAGCGTCGCGGCATCGAACGCTTCGTCCTGGGCGTCTCCCACGACGCCCTCACCGCCGACGAGGCGTTCGCTGAGACCGTCGCCGCCCTCTCGAAGGACCTTCAGGAGGCGCGAGCTGCCGCCGCCGCGCGCGCAGCCGACAGCGATCCCCTGACATTGCGTGGCCTCGGGGGCGTCCGGCCGACCCCGACGACCGCGCCCTCGGCCCGCAACGAGGCCCGCATCATCGAAGAGATCGACGCGCTCTTCGCCGAGCGCTTTGACGAGGTCCGCAGCGCGGAGTTCCACCACCGGTGAACCGCAGCCTCCGGCGCTGGCTCTCCCTGTGGCCGCTCCTGTGGTGGGCGACCGCCGCGCCGGCGAGCGCCGCCGCGGGCCCCTTCGACGCCCG
>PDWJ01004310.1_pt1 | contig 16770 bp, 13 predicted proteins | sample 1430881 | NCBI WGS metagenome assembly PDWJ01 (sample SAMN01162460, study PRJNA174530) | Oral metagenome, whole genome shotgun sequencing project. | biome: Marine environment; feature: Marine mammal; material: Swab sample of the gingival sulcus; isolation source: swab sample of gingival sulcus... | reverse complement strand
AGTGTTTAGGAAAGGCGGAACAGGCGTTGGATTCACCTTATTGGCGGCTAAAAAAAAACTTGACAAGAATGCTGTTCCATGAAAAATATGAGTTCGTCTTTTAAGTCTGTTTAGGCTAACAAAAGAAGCATGCTGTCTAATTAGATTTGTATGCATATTTTTAAGTTTGGTAACATCAATTGAAGAGAAAAATAAGGAGAAAAAAATGAAAATTAAACTATTTATTACTGCATTGTTAGTGCTTGGTTTTTTTATGGTTCCTATTTGCCAAGCCCACACGCCCCTGTGTTCCTGCTATGACAATGGAGATGGTACCATTACTTGCGAAGGTGGTTTCTCAGACGGTTCTTCTGCCTCTGGTGTTGAAATGCGAGTTGAAGACAGCAGTAACAAAGTTCTGATCAAAGGCAGCATGAGCGAAGACAGTGAATACACCTTTGATAAACCTGCCGGTGCCTACAAAGTCGTATTTGATGCTGGTGAAGGCCATCAAGTCGTTGTTGATGGTAAGGAGATTACCGAATAACGGTCATGGATCAACCTGATCTTTCACCGGGTGTGCCCAGAATAAATTATGAAAGGAATTGATCAATTAGTGTCTTGCGGCTCAGTTTCTGTCACAAAAAACAAGAAGGTGAGGAGCGCTCATGGGTTGCGGGTTTTTTCGCTTTAGACAATTTCTTATATAGAAAACAGCCGGGCACAATACGTCCGGATTGTTAATTTAAACTTACATTTAACGATAGTTAGAGGAGAGAAAAAATGAAAAAACTGATTATAGCTGTTGCTGGTATCGCTATGATGGCCATGACCGTACCCGCATTTGCACACTTTCAGATGATCTACACGCCGGAAGCTGCCATGACGAAGGGCGGTACTATTCCTCTGGCACTAGTATTCACCCATCCCTTTGAAGCCGGCCATACCATGGATATGGGGACACCTGAGCAGTTCTTTGTTGTACGTACCCGTGGCGAAAACAAACCTAAAAAATATGACCTGCTGGACAAGCTGAAACCCATGACCTGGACGAGCCTGACCAACTCTGGTGCGGCCTTTGAAACCACATTTAAAACACGTACTGGGGATTATATCTTCTGCCTGGTTCCTGCGCCTTATTATGAAAAAGAAGAAGACGCCTACATCAAACAAAGCACCAAGGTCATTGTCAATGTCGGTGGTGAACCCGGTGCTTGGAACGAACCTGTGGGCCTCCCCGTTGAAATCGTTCCCCTGTGCAAACCCTATGATCGCTGGACAGGTAATGTGTTCCAGGGCCAGGTATTGTTCAACGGCAAACCTGTACCCGGTGCGGAAATCGAAATTGAATACCTGAACCATGAACCCGATCTGAAGGCCAAAGCGTTCAAAAAAGAAGCCAAAGCGGAAGCCCCCCAGGATGCCTTTGTGCTCCAGACTATTTTCGCCGATGAAAACGGCGTCTTCACCTTTGGTATTCCCAAGGCTGGATGGTGGGGATTTGCAGCCCTTGGACTGGATCCTGATTACACCTACAAAGGTAAAGAGTGCTCAAGAGACGCTGTAATCTGGATCAAAGCGGTTGATATGTAGATATGTAGCGATTCATCTATCGCTACGATCTATCCGTAAAGAATTAAGGGGTGCTGGATTCCACCGCATTGGGAGTTCAGTGCCCCTTTTTTTTGATCCCGAAATGTTGCAACTGCACAAAAAATAGGTGGAGCATACATGGAATCGGTCATTGCAGTAGAGCATCTGTGCCATAGATATGGAAAACAGTATATTTACAGGGATTTGAATTTCTCCATTCCCCCGGGCAAAATTTATGGGCTATTGGGAAAGAACGGAGTCGGCAAGACCACCTTGATAAAAATTCTTATGGGATTTTTGTGGCCGGTGTCTGGCCGATGCCGGGTGTTTGGTGAAGATTCCCATGCTCTGACCGCCAAAACCCGTGCTCGAATTGGCTTACTATTTGAAGGCCATGTGGCCTATGAATTCATGTCCATCCGCCAGATCGAAAAATTCTATGCCCCCTTTTACGATAATTGGGATGGGGCCATCTACTATCGTATGGTGGAAAAATTAGGGTTGCAGCCGGGTCATCTCATAAAAAATATGTCTTGCGGACAACGGTCCCAGGTGGTGTTAGGGCTTCTTATGGCGCAGCAGCCCGAGATGCTTTTGCTTGATGATTATTCCATTGGTCTGGATGCCGGATACCGGCGGCTATTCCTGGACGAAATGCATGAATACCTGGACCAGGGTAACCGCACCGTTTTTTTGACCTCCCATGTGATCCAAGACATGGAAAGCTTTGTGGACGAAGTGATTTTCCTGGAGCGGGGAGGAGAATTGCTCGCCACATCTCTTGATACGTTTAAGCAAACATTTTCTTGTTTTCGCCTACCCACCCATGGAGAAGACGGCACCTTGTTGCCCCAGGGCTTGAATCATCAGGAACTGCTGGCGGCCTGCCCGTCCATTAAAAACATTGAGGCTCATAAGGCGTATTGGGATATATTTAGTTTCACGTCTGAGTCGGCACTTAAATCTGCTTTGTCAGACCTAAATATTAATGTGGGTGCCATGATCCATGTCCCCATGAGCCTTGAAGACGCATTCATCGGATACACCGGAAGGTATTAATAGGGGTGAGGCCGCAAGGTCGCAAAAAAAGGGGCGACCGCTTAATTTAGTCTTGTGTTTGGGATAGCCACTAAGGAGTAATGCACTGATGCTTGTCGCAATTTTTAGAAAAGAATTTTTTAAGATCCGGTGGGCCTGGCTGCTGGTATTGCTGGCCAATATAGGGCTGATGGCCTATGTGGCAGTATCCACCCGGCGCCTGTTCATGCTGGACCACCCCGAAGTGGTCTGGTATCGGGTGCTTCATTTGGGACAGATTCATTTTGACACCATGATGTATCTACCCTTATTGTCCGGCATTTTGATTGCTTGTTTTCAGTTTCTGCCCGAAATGTGGGGAGAGCGATTTCGCTTGTCCCTTCATCTGCCTGTGACACCCGGCCGCATCGCCATGGCACACCTGATCGTCGGGCTTGTGGCGTACACGCTCACCGCTCTTATGGATTTGTTTATACTGATGCTGATTACGGCCACGTATTTCCCCATCCAAGGTGTTGCAACCAGCCTGGTCACGGCCCTTCCCTGGACCATGGCCGGTGCCGCCGCATATCTGGGCGGGGCGTTGACCCTGCTTGAGCCTAACTATCGTCTTAAAGCCGTCAACCTGGGGTTGGGAGCGGGTGTGGCTGGTCTGTATATGGTCAACGGTATGCCCGGTGCCTATGGTCCATCCCTTCTATTTCTGGTACTGCCCCTTGCGTTGCTGATGTCATCCATTTTATTGCCTGTACTTCGGTTTCGATACAGGAGGGTTGGATAATGAAACGCTTGCCTGTAATCTGTTATATTCTGCTGACCGTCTGCATGTCTGCAGTTTATCTACCCATGCTCTATGAGAAAATTTTTTTTGACGATGTAGAAAAAACGCATCTGTTTTACAGCCCTGTGAGCCAGGATTTTATTTATAAAGAAAAAATTGTCGGTCCTGTTCCAGAGGAGGCCAAAGGTATGGCCCTTGATCATCATACAGGGCTTGCCTATCGCAAAGCTGACGGCACCTATGTCCCCCGGCAGACATTTGAAAAGCATCTGCCCTTTATTTTCTACAAAAATATGGAGATCTGGGGACTTCTGCCCATCACCCTCAGTGACAAAACGTTTGATAAAAAGACCATTAAAGCAAATCGGCACGTCATGGAGCTTAAATCAAGGGATATTCCTGATAAATCGCCCCATACCCCACTGTATCCCCTGCTGGAATCCAATCCTGGACAGGCGCGGCTGGTATTCCCTGACGATCGTTTCCGCATGGAAGACAATGCCATGGTGTTTATCAATGCCGACACCAACAGGGTGGACCCTAAGCTGACTGACGCGTTTACCAAGGCGCTGAAAGAGAAGGGGTTTCGTTTTCCGGTTCGGTCGGTGAATGGCAAATTTACAGTACTCAAACCCTTTGACGAAGGGGTGTTTCTGGTGGATGCCAACTATTCTGTTTTCCATGTTAAACGGGTGGATGGCAAAACTTGGGTGGTCAAAACCCCAATTCCTTCAACGTTGAAGGTCCGGCATATTAAGGTGTCGGAAAATAAACAGCGGGCGTATTACGGGCTGGTGTTATTAGAAGATGGGAGGGCAGGGCTTTTGTCCTATGACGGTTATACCATCACCCCGCTGCCTTTAACGCAGTATGATCCGGATAACATGGATTTGAAACTCATTTTTAATCCCCTGTATTGTACAGCGATTTATTCTGACGACACTGTGATTCGGGCTATAGCAATGGACCGAACGTTTACGCCGATCAGCTCCTATACGCACACCATGTCCCGGGCCACTCCAACTCTGGCCAACCGGGTCGAGGACGTGTTGTTTCCCTTTTGGTTCCGATTGGGACGATCTGGCAGTAGTGCATTTATTAAGGTGTCCATGGGGTTTGGTAGCGGCTGGTCGTTGCTGGGCATTATAATGTGTACCCTGATATTTTTGGGGTTGAATAAATTTCGAAAAGGTAGATGGCCCAAAACAGCCCCTGTGGTACTTGTGGCCCTTACCGGTATTTACGGCCTGATTGCCGCCACCATTGTCGATCCAGATCAATAATCAGGCATCATGAGAGTTTTACTGCGATTTTTAAGGTTGGGAAGAATACCTTTGATGGCCCTTACCGTCATCCTGGCGGTGTATTGTACACCCGTTTCGGTATCCTGGGCCCATACGCTGTATATCCAGTCCACTCGATATACTGTTAATCAGGGTAAATCACTGCCTCTTTTTTTTTGTTATGGTCACTATGTGCCTGTGTCGGACGGGATTCGTGCTAAAAAACTTGGAAAAGTTAATGTGATCACTCCGGCGGGTACCATTACCCCCATTCAAGTGCGCAATGAAACTGGGCTGCATTCTTACATGGTTAAGTATGACATCCCCGGCACCTGGACACTGACAGCAGAAACCATCCCTGGATATTACACGATTTATACCGATCAAAGGGGTAAAGAGCGGCACGTCATCAAACCCATGTCCGAAGTGAAAGACAAGGCGAAAATAATTTCCAAAAGTTATTATGTGAAACAATACGCCAAGGCCTATGTAAATTGCGGAACATCGTCTGAAATATTTCCAGCGTCTGCAGGGTTGGCCTTAGAATTGATACCTATTAAGGATATTTTTACCCTCAAATCCGGGGATACCCTGGCCCTGGATATCCATTTAAATGGCAGACCCTATACTGGAGAAGGGATCTGGGATGCCACTTACCTGGGATTCTCCACCGTTGCAGAAGATAATTTTTATCCTAAAACCAAGGTTGTCGGCAACCGTTTGTTCATTCCGATTCCCAATCCGGGGAGGTGGTTTATCCGATATGTTATCAAAAAGGATGCCGCTGGAGACGATACCAAGGCATACCGACAGATGAAATTATCGGCGACCTTGACATTCCAGATTGACAATGACAGAAAAACCCCAAATTCAAAGGCGCATTAATCATATTTGATTTTTATTGTCTGGCTATTGACTCATGTTCAAGCACGTTGGGTATTCTCAGGGAAATGATAAAATCAACTTTAATTATTTATTTTTTTAGGATATCTTGAATTATACAATGCCGCTTGCGAAAGTAATTAACAGCCAGGTGGAATAAGATAACCAAAGACGGATAGAAAAAAACGTACTGTTAATTAAGCTAAGGAGTGTTAAATGAGGGAAGACCTGAACATTCTGGACGATTTTCCGGCCACCCCCCACGAGGATTGGCTGGCTGCTGTGGATAAACAGCTCAAAGGCAAGCCCTTTGAAAAGGTATTGGTCAAAAAAACCTACGAAGGCATCCCGGTTCAACCCATGTACTTCAAGCATGACCTCAAGGGATTGCCCCATACCGGGTCGCTTCCTGGATTTGCACCCTATGTCCGGGGTAACCGTGCGCAGGGTAACCGGATTCGCGCATGGCGAACGGCCCAGGAGGTGCTGCATCCTGATCCAACAGGGTTGAACCGTGCATTGAAAAAAGATCTTGAACGGGGCCAGGATACAGTTAATATCCGGCTGGATCAAGCGGCTCGGGCTGGCAAAGTGCCGGATCAATCGAATCAAGACATGGTCGGTGCGGATGGTGTTTCCTTGGCTACGATGCAAGATTGGGAGAAGATTCTCAAAGATATAGATATCAGCGCTACGCCGCTGATGGTCGATGCCGGTATGCAAGCCCCTGCTGCTGCCGCATTGCTAGCAGCAGGGCTGGACAGCCAGGCAGGGAAATTGGCAATGCTCACAGGCTGTCTGGGCATGGATCCATTGGGTGAACTGGCAAAAACCGGCTGTTTGCGGATGTCCTTTGATGCCGCCTATGATGCCATGGCAGGACTCTCTCAGTGGGCGTTTACCAATGCGCCTGAACTTAAAACCATGTTAGTGGATACGGATGCCTATGCCCATGCCGGTGCAAATGCGGTTCAGGAGACGGCCTTTGCCTTGGCCACAGCTACGGAATACATTCGGGCAATGCAGGAACGGGGCCTTGCTGTGGATGGGATCTTTCAAGGGCTTCAGTTTGTCTTTTCCATTGGCCCTGATTTTTTTATGGAGATCGCAAAGTTCAGGGCGGCACGGATGCTTTGGTTCACCATTACCGAGGCGTTTGGGGCCACGCCCGAACATCGACGCATGACCATCCATGGTCGAACCGGACGGTATAATAAAACCCAGATTGATCCTTGGGTGAATATGCTCAGGGTGTCCATGGAAACCTTCTCGGGTATTGCCGGCGGCTGTGACAGTATTCACACCGGTCCCTTTGACGAGGTGTTGGGAATGCCTGATGAATTTTCGCGGCGCATTGCCAGAAATGTGCAGACCCTATTTAAAGAGGAATCTCATTTCGACAAAGTGGCCGATCCAGCTGGGGGGTCTTGGTATGTCGAAAATATCACATTGGCCCTGGCCAAAGATGCCTGGGCCCTATTCCAGGAGATTGAGGGGATGGGCGGCATGGCCAAAGCCTTGTCATTGGGTGTTGTCCAGGAAAAGACCGAGGCCGTTGCTGCTGTCCGCGCAAAAAATACGGCGATCCGTAAGGACCGAATTGTTGGGGTTAATATGTATCCCAATCTGACAGAAACCCCCTTGACGCCAAGGGACGAACGGGGGCCAGAATTCCACCAGACCCGCATGGACCAGATGGCGCTGGATATCAAAGACCGCGATGAATCCGTATGGGGCAACACCCTGGCATCTCTGAAGGCAGCCACTGGAGAAAAACGGATGAGCCTTGCCGTTGACGCTGCTGTGGTAGGTGCGACCCTGTCCGAAATATCAGACGCCATGGGGTATGGCACAGATGACGTCTCTGTTCAGCCCATGAATATCCACCGCCGGGCCGAGCCATTCGAAAATCTGCGCCGGTCCGTCGAAGCGGAGAAGGAACAGGCCGGAGATGCAGGTAAAATTTTTATGGCCACCATCGGGCCTTTGGCCCGCCACAAACCGCGGTCTGATTTCTCCACGGCCTTTTTTAATGTGGCCGCCTTTGAAACCATTTTTAATCCAGGATTCGACTCTCCTGAGCAAGCTGCAGATGCCGCCCTGGCATCGGGTTGCCGGGCTGTAGTGATCTGTGGCACCGACGATGATTATTTGGAGGCAGTCCCGCCCATGGCCAAGAAGATTAAGGCGGCAGATCCAAATATTCTGTTAATCCTGGCGGGATATTCACCAGCTTATGTGGCAGATTTTAAGGCCGCAGGCGTTGACGAATTTATCCATATCAGGGCGGATGCCCTGTCTATATTGACCCAACTTAAGGCCCATTTGATGCCTGGTAGCGGTGCATCAGCGGAGGTGACCCATGAATAAACCGGATTTTACAAAAATAGATTTCAATGCAGCCCCCCAGTCTGCTTCATATGAAGAATGGGCCGAGACCATTAAGGCAGAAACCGGGCAGAACCCGGAGGAGCTGGCCTGGACCACCAATGAGCAAATTGATCTCAAACCGGTGTACACTCAGAAAGATTACAACGGGTTGGATCACCTGGATTATGTGGCCGGTATTGCACCCTATCTGCGCGGGCCCTATGCCACTATGTTTGTCCAGCGGCCATGGACCGTTCGTCAGTATGCGGGATTTTCAACGGCAGAAGAAAGTAACGCCTTTTACCGCAGAAATCTGGCCGCCGGGCAAAAGGGGTTATCCATTGCATTTGACCTGGCCACCCACAGGGGGTATGACTCTGACCACGAACGCGTGGTCGGGGATGTGGGAAAAGCGGGTGTTGCCGTGGACTCTATCCTGGATATGAACATTTTGTTTGACCGTATTCCCCTGGATCAGATGAGTGTGTCCATGACGATGAATGGGGCCGTGCTGCCCGTCATGGCCTTTTACATCGTGGCAGCGGAAGAACAGGGCGTCAGTCAAGAAAAGCTGACCGGCACCATTCAGAACGATATTCTCAAAGAGTATATGGTTAGAAACACCTATATTTATCCGCCGGAACCCTCTATGCGGATTATTTCTGATATTTTTGCCCACACCTCAGCCAATATGCCGAAATTTAACTCCATCTCCATCTCCGGGTATCATATGGAAGAAGCGGGGGCGTCTTCAGATATTGAAATCGCCTACACCCTGGCCGACGGTATGGAGTATGTGCGTTGCGGTATCAATGCCGGCATGGACATTGATAGCTTTGCCCCGCGGCTTTCCTTTTTCTGGGGGCAGGGCATGAACTATTTTATGGAGGTGGCCAAAATGAGAGCTGCCCGGGTGATCTGGGCAAAGATCATTAAACAGTACAATCCCAAGAACCCCAAGTCCCTAGCGTTGCGGACCCATAGTCAGACTTCGGGGTGGAGCCTCACCGAAGGTGACCCGTACAATAATGTGGCCAGAACCTGCATCGAAGCCATGGCTGCGGCCCTAGGCCATACCCAGTCTATGCACACCAACAGTCTGGATGAAGCCATTGCACTGCCCACGGATTTTTCCGCCCGCATCGCTCGGAATACCCAGCTTTTCCTTCAGGATGAAACCAATATCCTGCGACCGGCGGACCCCTGGGGTGGCTCCTATTATGTGGAGGCCTTGACCCATGCCATCATGCAGCGGGCTTGGGGACATATCCAGGAGATTGAGGAATTGGGTGGTATGGCCAAGGCCATTGAAACCGGTCTGCCCAAGATGCGCATTGAAGAGGCGGCAGCCCGCCGACAGGCCAATATTGACACTGGCCGGGAAAAAATTGTCGGGGTAAACACTTACTGCCTTGAAAAAGAGGAAGCGCTGGACACATTGGAGGTGGATAATACTGCTGTGCGCGAGGCGCAGCTGGAACGGTTGAAAGTCCTTAAAGCCCAGCGGGATGAGTCCCGATGTCAAGCGGCCCTGAATGCCCTGACCCATGCCGCTGAAACGAATTCGGGTAATCTTTTGGTGCTTTCCATTGAAGCCGCAAGGGCACGGGCTTCTCTGGGCGAAATTTCCTATGCCCTTGAAAAGGTATGGGGGCGGCATAAAGCCGTTACGCGGGCGATCTCTGGTGTCTATAAGGCGGAATTCAGTGAAACCGATGCCTTCAAAACTGTTGTGAAAATGACAGAGGAGTTTGAAGAATTTGAAGGGCGAAGACCCAGAATCCTAGTGGCCAAGCTGGGCCAGGACGGCCATGATCGAGGGGCCAAGGTGATCTCCACAGCGTTTGCTGACATGGGTTTTGACGTGGACATCGGACCCATGTTCCAGACACCCAAGGAGGCGGCCCGTCAGGCCGTAGAAAATGATGTTCATATCGTGGGCTTTTCCTCCCTTGCTGCTGGCCATAAAACCTTACTGCCCGCATTGGTCAAAGAGCTTGAGGCACTGGGCCGAGGCGATATCATGTGTATCATCGGCGGGGTTATTCCGGCACCGGATTACGAATTTCTCAGGGAAAACGGCGCGGCCTGTATTTTTGGACCTGGCACCGTGATTCCGGTAGCTGCCCAAAAAGTGCTGGAGGAATTGAAACTTAGACTTGGAGAGTGATTCTTTTTTCATGCAACGTATTCAGAATGCTTGAAAAAAGATGATGTGGCTTAAATATGGTCCCAGCCAAGCGTTGCCACAACGTGTTGTGGGGACACCTGGCTGGGGCTTCAATCCATTTAATGTATATGATTTTGAGGTGTTAGTGAATTAGCTTTCAGGGCTATAGCAAACGACTTTAGATTTGGGTATTATGATAAAATCTATTTTAGGATTACCGGCATAAACTGCATCATATACTTTTAGATTGGCATTGTCGTCTTGATCCAAGAAGTCAGACAGTCTATTGAAACCATTCATATTCAATCGACCAGTTATAACTTTATCATTAACTAAGACGATCCGAACTTTAATATCTTCTCTATTATATTTCATATTCCTTTTGGCTCCCTAAAAAGAAGGTTCTATGTAATATATAAGGTCCTGCATACCAGCATTGCTGCCTACGGTCTATAGCATGCATCTTGTCAGATGAGGCTTTCAAATTAATCTACTGCCTAAAGATATCTGACAGTGCTTTTCTCTACCTACCAGGTACACTTGGGATTGGCATACCGGGGTAATTATTAAAATTATAATGCGCTTTATAAAATTTTCATAAATATTTTTACAAAAAACTAACGGAACATTACTGAGCCATAGCCGGAATCATTAAATTCCATTGTCTTGGTGGTGTCGTGCGGATCGTGTACTGAACATGCCAATATCGTAAATTATCGCCCTAATACGATCGCACTACCGCTGTAAGAAAGGACGTCCACAGGTTTTCTATGTTTGTCAATTCATGGTGTCCGCAGACCACTCAGAGCTGACCCTATTTTTTGAAAATCAACTTAGTGTCTTAAAAAATCTCATTGTTTCAGATAGTTATATTTCAGTATGCGGTGATTAGGTTACAAAAAAAGAAGTAAGTTGTCAAATACTTTATCAGCGTGGTGTAGAAAGCGCATTGCATCAACGATTTGAATCCAAGCAATTTCATTTGACACGGCAAACTAGCCTAAAGCGGACTGAATAGGTCGATCCAGCTTCAATTTTTTCTGTCACCGATAGGAATTTTGAGTTTGTGGAAGTACAGGTTCGGCAAATGAACATTTACCAGATTTTCTGGAAACAATTCCAAATCATCGAGCATGTGATCTGGCAACATGCTAAAAGTGCATAAAAATGCCCGAATTCACCTATACTGAGGCGATTTCGGGCAGATGATCAGCCAGGTACCGTGTGTGAATCAGATTAAACGGGTAATGGGCGCTGGTGCCTGAAAAACTGAGGAATCAAGACGACAAGTACCATGGCCGTGCCCACCAGGATAACGGATATGTCATTGGAAACCAGTAGCAGACCGCCGATGGTCAAAAGGGTTTTGCCCCATACGCCGATGCTGGTTTTGAAATATCCGATATAGGCGGCTGACAGGGCAATCACGCCGAGAATACCGCTGATCACGGCGACAGAAAAGTTTAAGACCGTAAAGTCAATAAACAGCATGCTCGGGGCGTACACAAACATAAAGGGAACCAGAGCCTTGCCCATGGATAACCTGAAGGCGGTGGTGCCAGTGCGCATGGGGTCTGCCCCGCCAATTCCTGCACCCGCATATGCGGCCAGGGCCACAGGCGGTGTCACATCTGCCAGAACGCCGTAGTAAAAAACAAAAAAGTGGGTGGCAATCAGTGGAACGCCTAGGTTTTCCAGGGCCGGACCGGCAATGGATGCCAAAATGATATAGCAGGGGGTGGTTGGAATGCCGGCACCCATAATGATGCAGGCAATGGCTACCATAATCAAGCCGAAAAACAGGGTGGAGCCCTCGGCTGAAATCAGCCCCAAGGGAATCAGATTCGCAACGATTTGACCGGCAGAAGTGGACAGTTCCAGCACGGCGCCTGAAAATTTAAATCCCATACCTGTCAGGGTTAGAATTCCCAGGATAAAGCCGACACAGGCACAGGCGGCACCAATGGCCAGGGCATATTTTGCACCCTCGTCCAGGCCTTTGGCAATCCGCCTGGGGGTCAGGGTTTTGGTGTCATCCAGTTCCCCGATGCCAAGTTTTTTAGTGATGGGCGGAATATAGGAGCACAGAACGGTAAGGATAATGCCCCAGAATGCGGCAAGGTATGGGGTAAACTGCATCAACAACAGGGTGACCATCACAGACAGGGGAATGAGCAGGTGCCAGGAGGATTTCAACACAAATTTGAGCTGGGGAATCTGTTCCTTTGCCATCCCTTTGAGTCCCAGACGCTTTGCTTCAAGGTGCACCATGGAGAAAATGGCCAGGTAATGAAACAGCGCCGGAACAATGGCGATGAGAATGATTTCATTGTAGGGAATGCCCAGCATTTCCGTCATAACAAAGGCGGAGGCCCCCATAATGGGTGGGGTGACTTGGCCACCGCATGACGCCGAGGCCTCAACGGCCGAGGCAAAGCGGGCCGTAAAACCGTTTTTTTTCAATATTTGCCTGCCAGAATCATGGCAAAGTCAATGAAAAGCTGCCCCAGGCCTGATGCCTGAGCCATAACACCGAACAAAACAAAATGGAACACATAGGTGGCCACCACACCAACGGCCACGCCATAGATGCCTTCGGTTCCCAGATACAGATGCTCCACAATCCGAATGATATCGTATCCCCGGTGGGCCAAAACACCTGGCAGGTAAGGACCTAACACTGCGTAAAGCAAGGACAATGCCCCGATGGTGGGAAGGGTATTGCCCATAACTCTCCGGCAGGCTTCGGTCACCATGATAATGGCCAACAGGCCCATCAAATAGTCTGGGAGCACCGGGAAACCAATATTGACAATAAAAATTTTTTTAAAAAAGACAATCAGATAGAGGCTGATTCCGCCTGCAGTAATGGCCAGAGGCCAGTCCACAAAGGAGAGCTTGTCCCCATACCCTTTGAGCTGTTTGATGGGCAGGGCAGTCAGGGCAATAAAAAAGATAAACACCAATAAGGCAATTTCACCGATTAATGGCAGCTCATCTGAAAACCTATGGCTGAGCTGCCAGCCCAGAAACATATAGAAGCTGGCAAAACACAGGCTGAAGATCCAGTCAGTGATCAATTTTTTGGGCTGACGCCGAGGAAAAACCAGAAATACCAATCCCAAAACCAGGGTCAGATGAACGGTCCGGTGCATGACCTCATTGAGCAGACCAAACCCAGCGGTATACACGTGGAAAAGGCTTAAGACGATACACAAAAATCCGGTGATCTTGTTGGTTATTCCGTCCAGTTCCCTGAAGTTGGACTCGGCATCGTATTGTTTGACAATGGCTTCTACTTGAGCATCGTCTACTTCGGCACCCAAAACAGGACTGCTGGACGGCTTGGAAGTGTGTGGTGTCTTTTGAGTATTCATCTTAGGTTCCTCACGTGATATGAACTTGCCCAATTGCTTTGGTTTTTATCTCTCAGGCGTCATGGCACAATGGATAATCGTAATGCCTGATCTTCCCATTTGTTTAGATCAATGGTCCTGGCACAGACCATAAGCCGGTTTTTGTAGTTTTTATCTGTACGCACCACTAAGGGTTCGACATCTCGGGTCATGTGCAGAATAAATCGGCCATTCTTTTTTCCCCACTTAATCGCACCGGGTTCATCTTCTCCTGATGGAAGCCCTGCGCCGTGGGCTGAAAAAATTTCCTGGGTTTGATAAATCCTCTTATCTCTGACCTGATACACATCGGTTACCAAGGTGTTTGAAACCGAATGAATAAAAGACAGACTGAAGATTTTATCCCTGCCCAGGGCGACTTGTTCAAGGACTCGGCCAGTGGGAAATTGTGAAATTCTGATCCAGGTTTTATCCGATGAAGCGACATCGTGTATGCAAGCGGCTGATAAAAAAAACAGCACGCTTGCAACAACGCGTTTCATCTATTTGATCAGACCCTGTTCGCGATAGAATTTTTCTGCGCCGGGATGAATGGGAATAGAAACGGATTCCAGTGCTTTGGCAAGGGAGATTTCTTTTCCTTTGACATGAACTTTGGCCAGGGTGTCGGTATTTTCATACAGCGCTTTGACAACCGCATAGGCGATGTCGTCATCCAGTTTTTCGTGGGTTGCCCAGATTGCACGAACCGCAATGGTCTCGACATCAGCGTTCTGGCCTTTGTAGGTATTGGCAGGCAAAATAGAGCTGGCATAGTAGGGTTGAACTCGTTGCAGGGCTTTGATTGGATCGCCTGACAGGGGCACAATCATGATATCGTGGTGATTAGCAAGTTCGACAACAGACGCCGTGGGGGTTCCCGCTGTGATCAAGGATGCATCCAGGTTCCCATCCTTGATTTTTTCAACAGACTGAGAAAACGATGAATAATCTTCTGAAACATCACTTTTGCGGTCCATGCCGTGGGCAATGAGCAGGTCCCCCAATAGCTGCCACTGGCCGGAGCCTGGAGATCCTGAAGAAATGGATTTCCCTTTAAGGTCCTTAAACGTCTTTACACCGGCGTTGGCACGGACCACCAATTGCACCGTTTCTGGGTAAAGCGCGCCAAGGGCCCTGAGATTTTTCAAGTTTTTCCCTTTAAACTGTTTAATCCCCTTGTAGGCCGCATCCAGAATATCAGCAGCGACAAAGGCTGATTCAATACCGCCCCTGCTTAGCAGCGTGGCATTGGCCACAGAGGCATTGCCGGTTTCTGCCGTGGCTGAAAGTTTCTTACCGTCAATGACGACTTTATTGGAAATCATCTGAGCTAACATGCCGCCCAATGGATAGTAGGTGCCGCCGGTACCACCCGTGGCAATCCCAAAAAAGATTCTGTCGGCTGCCGCAGCCTGGCCTGTAAACAACATGCCTGCCAAAAACAATACTGAAATAAACCCTGTGATTTTTTTCATTAAGCCCATCTCCTTAAATAAGTTAATCAGACCAAAATTCGATATGAAATCTGTGTTTATACCGAATTTAAAACGAGCCACTTAAAAGTGTGGCGTAAATTTGCTTGCTCCCTCCCAATTTACGGATAGAACCGAAGGCGGATATGCCATCATAACAGATCCTGCCATGCTATAGCCCTGTTTCTATCAGAAGAAATTTGAAATTGCAATAAAATTACCTTACTGAAATTCGCCGGTAGCTTTTGATAGTGTAATCCATCAGACGATATGTGAGTTGATTCAGGTGCTGGATTGGGAGGGTAAGGAGGTAAGGTCTGACCGACCTAAGTCGATCAGACCTGCAATGCTGCGTATTACTGAAGCTTAAACTGATTTACCGTTTTTGAAAGCTGATCAGATAAGGAGAGTAGTTCATTTGCCTGGTCATTTACCTTTTCACTATCCAGGCTAATTGTATCGGCCACTTGGCTCACCTCGGCGATTTCCATGGAAATTTCACCGGCCACCGAAGAGCTTTGGGCGACATTGTCGTTGACTTCGGCAATTCCCTGGGCCACCTGGGCGACGTTGGAAGCAATTTTATCAGTTGAGGTCGCCTGCTCATCAACCGCAGACGCTATGGTCGTAACAATGGTGTTTACATTGTTGATCACAGTATTGATATTCTCCATTTCCGTTACAGTGGTCGACGTGGAAGACTGGATCGCATCTATCCTCTGGCGGATCTCAAGGGTTGCGTCAGCAGTTTGACGGGCAAGCGCCTTGATCTCATTGGCCACTACGGCAAATCCTTTACCCGCTTCACCGGCACGGGCTGCTTCAATGGTGGCGTTAAGCGCCAATAGATTGGTCTGTTCAGAAATTTCAGTGATGGTTTCGGTCACCTTACTAATCTCTTGGGCAGCAGAACCTAACGCTGCCATCCTTTGGGATGCACAGTTGGTTTTCTCCACCGCATCCTCGGTGACTTCTCTTGCCTCGCCGGTATTCCCAGCAATCTCAGATACCATAGTGTTCATCTTCTCTATTGCTGAGGCCACCTCATTAACATTCACGGAGGTTTGTTCACAGGCTGCAGCAACAGAGTTCATATTCGCATCCATCTCTTCTGCAGCGGCTGCCACCGTGTTGGACCGCTGGGATGAATCTTCAGAGCTGGTAGACAGAGTATGGGACAGATCAGATAAGCTGCTTGCTGATGAGTTCAAAGTGGATATGTTGGATTTAATGTCACTTATAATAGTTTGCACCTTCTCAACAAAGGTGTTGAAACAGGACGCAAGTTCTCCCACCTCGTCACGGCTTTCCACCACTAATCGCTTGGTGAGGTCACCTTCGCCTTCAGAAGCATCGCGTAACCCTTCAACTACCATAATAATGGGTTTGGTCACCGAGTTGGCTACAAAAAGAATGACAATCGTGGCGATGGCAACCATGGCGGCGACCAGTATGAGGCTCAGTTTACCCAGTTTGTTTATCGCAGCATACGTCTCGTCCATATTGGTTGTAACAACAATTTTCCACCCCATCGCATCAAAGGTTTGAAATGCTGCAACCTTATCAACGTTGTTCGCATGGTAAAGAAAAAGTCCATCAGGAGCGGACAGCATATCTCTGCCAAAATCAAACTCAGTGATACGTCTATTCATGATTTCATTTTTATTGGGATGGGCTAAGGTTGTACCTTCTTTATCAACCATAAAGGCATAACCTGTTTCACCGACTTTAATCCGGTCGATAAATTTGGAATTAAAATCTTGAATGCTGATCATAACATAAAATACGCCGATCACAGCGTCCT
>PDWJ01003007.1_pt1 | contig 16772 bp, 15 predicted proteins | sample 1430881 | NCBI WGS metagenome assembly PDWJ01 (sample SAMN01162460, study PRJNA174530) | Oral metagenome, whole genome shotgun sequencing project. | biome: Marine environment; feature: Marine mammal; material: Swab sample of the gingival sulcus; isolation source: swab sample of gingival sulcus... | reverse complement strand
AAAGTAAATCGGCTCAGAATCGTAAAAGAAGTTGATTTTGGAATGTATTTAGATGGTGGTGAAAATTTTGGTGAAATTCTATTGCCAGCAAGATATATTACCCCTAGTTGCGTAGTAGATGAAGAAGTTGACGTTTTTATTTATTTAGATTCGGAAGATAGGTTGATTGCAACCACTGATTTTCCATTTGCAATGGTAGATGATATAGCCTTGCTTGAGGTGGTTGCTGTAACCCGAGTAGGTGCTTTTTTGGATTGGGGATTAATGAAAGATTTATTGATTCCGTTTAAAGAACAGCATAAAGATCTAAAAGTAGGCGACAAAGTCGTGGTCAAAATTTATTTGGATGAGCTGACCGAAAGAATTGTTGCCTCCAGTAAACTCGACCAATTTTTAGATAATACCCCTCCAGTTTATGAACAAAATGATGAAGTAAATTTGTTTGTGCACTCCAAAACTGATTTGGGATATCGCGTGATAATAGACGATATACATTGGGGATTGATTTACGAAAATGAGGTGTTTAAACCATTGAATAGAGGTCAAGAATTAAAAGGTTATATCAAATTGGTAAGAGAAGATGACAAAATTGATGTTAGTCTTCAAAAACAAGGCTATGTGGCCGCCATTGATGATAACAGTCAAATGGTTTTAGATAAATTAAAAGCCAACAATGGTGTTTTAGAAGTAAGTGATAAATCCACCCCAGAAACCATAAAACACGTTTTTGGGATGAGTAAAAAATCATTTAAAAAAGCGATTGGGAGTTTATACAAACAAAAGGTAATTGTTATTGAACACGACCGCATTAAACTGGTTTAAAATTAACCAGCGTTCCTTTTATTTTTTGTTTATTCTTAGCATAAATGAATAATAATTTTATTTTTGTGTCTAATAGGCAACCATTGAGTTGATTTTATAGAAAAAGCGTAGGAGATTAGATGTCAGGAAAAATTGATATAAAAAATAAAAAAGCCAGGTTCGAATACGAATTTTTGGATGATTATACCGCAGGGATAGTTTTGACCGGAACGGAAATAAAATCTATTCGTAATGGTAAAGCAAGTATTGTAGAATCGTATTGTACCATTCAAGATGGGGAGTGTTTTATCCGAAACATGTACGTGGCTGAATATGAAAATGGATCTTATTTTAACCATGAACCCCGCAGAGACAGAAAGTTGCTTTTGAATCGGCAGGAAATCAAAAAATTGGAAAAAAAATTAATTGATAAAGGGTTAACCATTGTGCCGTCAAGATTGTTTTTAAGTGATAAAAATTTAGTTAAAATTAATATTCATTTAGCAAGAGGTAAAAAATTACATGATAAACGTCAAACCATGAAGGATCGAGATACGAAAAGAGATTTGGATAGGGTTATGAAAAAGTTTAGCTAAAATGGGAGTATTGAAAAAGAATGTTTTTGGTCAGTACGTTTTTGTTAAAAAAAATGTCATTAGAGTTTTTGGGGCGTTAGTCTATCCAAGGTTTAATTGGATTAATAAACCTGAAATTGAAGGGGCAGAAATTTTGCAAAGTTTACCAGACAAAAATGTCTTGTTTGTATCCAATCACCAAACCTATTTCGCTGACGTTAGTTTCTTCTTACATATTTTTCACGCGGCCTTAAAAGGTCGACCAAATAACATCAAATACCCAGGTTTCTTTTTTGTCCCTAAAGACAATATTTATTATGTTGCGGCAGAGGAAACCATGAAATCGGGTTTGTTACCAAAAATTTTAGCCCTGTCTGGAGCTGTAACGGTTAAAAGAACTTGGCGTGCTAACGGTAAAGATGTTAAACGAGATGTTGACAAAAAAGAGGTAGAACAGATTGATACCGCTTTAGAGGACGGTTGGGTCATTACTTTTCCACAAGGGACAACCACGCCTTATGTTAAAGGCAGAAAAGGAACAGCGGTTATCATTAAAAAACACAATCCAATAGTGGTGCCTATTGTAATTGATGGATTTAGACGGGCTTTTGATAAAAAAGGCGTAAAGCTAAAAAAGAAACATTCAAAATTAAAAGTAAGAATAAAAGCGCCCCTAGATTATCAACCAGAAGCCTCAGCTAAAGAGATTTTAGATAAAATAATGGTGGCAATCGAACAAACGTCTGATTTTGATTTTATGGAACAAGTCAAAAGTAAAAAAGAGGAAGAATAAAATTTGTTTTTTGTTAACGGTCTGATAAACAGTTGTTAAAAATTCATTTCTTAGCGTTTTTCTCCAGAATTTCTCCAGAATTATTTCCCTAGTTTTGATTTATAATTAATGCATGACGAATGAAAAATTATAAATTATTCAAATATGTGCCACCAAGGTTATTAATTGTGGTTTTCATGACCATTCTTTATTTGGCACTGTTAGGTTTAATCAAACTTGTTAATTCATTTTAAGGATGGAGTACAGAGATAACATTATTTTATTGGGGCCTTTAGCAACAGGTAAAAGTTCCATTGCCACTAAAATTTCAGAGCTGACAGGATTACATAATCATCCCATTGATAAATTAAAATGGTATTACCGGCATAAAAACGGTTATGATTTATGTAAAAGTACCCATATTTTAAAAACAGAGGGGTTTGAGTCTTTACTCTTGTATGCCCGTCAGTTTTTTGGGTTGAAAGATTTAAAATCCATCTTATTTACTTTTAAAGGCATAATTGATTTAGGTGCATCAGATAGTTATTATGTATCTGATTTAAGGCGTGATGATTTTGAAAAACTCATGGGGAAATTTAACAATGTTTTCCTTATTCTTCCATCTGCTGATCCAGAAGAATCCATTCAGATTTTAAATGATAGACTTCAAGCGCGATATGAAAATAACGCCTTAAAAAAACCGGTAATTGAGTCTTATTTAAAAATGAATGCGGCTTTTATTAAATGCGAAACCAGCAAAAAAGTGGCCAAGTATGTCATTTATACCAAAGGAAAAACGGTGGAAGAATGCGCGTGCGAGATTGTGGGTTTGCTCAAATATAGAAACAGATTAAAAAAGGCGGTATAAAAAAACCCACTCAAAAAGAGTGGGTTTTAAGTAATCAATTTTTCAATTTAATTAAACTACGCCTTGGTCAATCATTGAATCTGCAACTTTTACAAATCCTGCAATGTTTGCACCTTTTACGTAATCTACATTTCCATTTTCATCTTTTCCATACTGAACGCAAGCGGCATGGATTGATTTCATAATGTTATGTAATTTTTCGTCAACTTCTTCAGCTGTCCATGACAATCTTAAAGAGTTTTGTGACATTTCTAATCCAGAAGTAGCAACTCCACCAGCATTTGATGCTTTACCAGGTGAGAACAATGTTTTGGCGCCATGGAATACTGAAATCGCTTCAGGTGTAGATGGCATATTTGCTCCCTCAGCCACTGCGATACATCCATTTGAAATTAATTCTCCGGCCTCTTCAGCATTTAACTCATTTTGAGTGGCACATGGTAAGGCAATATCACATTTCTCTCCCCAAGGCCTTTTACCTTCATGGTAAGTTGAACCAGGAAATTGAGCTGCATATTCAGAGATTCTTCCTCTTTTATTGTTCTTTAAATCCATTACCCACGCCAATTTATCAGCATCAATTCCAGCAGGATCTACAATGTATCCTTTAGAATCTGATAAGGTAATTACTTTTGCTCCTAATTGCGTAGCTTTTTCACAAGCATATTGGGCAACATTTCCAGAACCAGAAATGACAACGGTTTTACCATCAAAAGATTCTCCTTTTGTTTTTAACATTTCTTCAGCGAAATAAACCGTTCCGTAACCTGTTGCTTCAGGTCTAATTAACGACCCTCCCCAGTTTCTACCTTTACCAGTTAAAACCCCAGTAAATTCGTTTCTAATTCTTTTGTATTGTCCAAACATATACCCAATTTCACGTCCACCAACACCAATATCTCCTGCTGGTACATCCGTATCAGGTCCAATGTGTCTTGATAACTCTGTCATAAATGATTGACAGAATCTCATCACTTCATTGTTTGATTTTCCTTTTGGGTCAAAATCAGATCCACCTTTTCCACCACCCATTGGTAAAGTAGTTAAGGAGTTTTTAAAGACTTGTTCAAATCCTAAAAACTTTAAAATAGATAAGTTTACAGAAGGGTGGAATCTTAATCCCCCTTTGTATGGTCCAATCGCTGAATTAAATTCAACTCTAAACCCTCTATTAACCTGAATGTTTCCGTTATCATCTAACCATGGTACTCTAAACATAATAGTTCTTTCAGGTTCAACCATTCTTTCTAACAAGTTAATCCCTTTGTATTTTGGATTATCTTCCATAAAAGGAATAATAGCTTCTGCTACTTCCTCAACAGCTTGTAAAAACTCAGTTTCGTGACCATTTTTAGCTTTTACATTTGCCATAAACTCATCAATTTGAGCTTGATATTTGTTTGCCATGATTTAATATTTTTATGTAAGCGAGAACAAATTTAATCTATTTTTAAATATATCGGCAAATAGATATTAAAATGTTTGCTAATTATTGATTTTCTAGCCCCGTTGACTTTGTAAAGTACACAGAAACAAACTGTTAAATCAATTTTTTATTTGGTTGTTTTCGACAAAGTGAAATTAAATTTCTTTAACAAAACACAATTAATGATACCCGTTGTGCATACCTTAAAAGTTGGTTGAGGCGCATAGCGGAGACTTGAAATCAATTTTTGAATGTGTCAGTTCGAGTGATTTAAAGTGTTGGTTGAGGCGCATAGCGGAGACCCGAAATCAACTTTTGAATGTGTCAGTTCGAGTGATTTAAAGTGTTGGTTGAGGCGCATAGCGGAGACTCGAAATCAACGCTTAAAATTGTATCGAGAACTACATTTAAGTTCAAAAACCCTTGTTCTCGATACAAATTTTACGCATTTCAATTGTAAAATTCACTCGAACAGACAGGATTTTTTCAAAAAGGAAAAACAGGTTAAAACAATATGCTCAACTCAAATAAACTTTATTTTATTTTTTGAAAATACCCAGTAGGTTTTAATATATTTGTGAGGTGAAAAAATTTTTGGTTGTTAGGTTTAGTTCTATTGGTGATATTGTGTTAACCACACCAGTAGTGAGATGTCTTAAAGCTGAGTTTCCTGATGCAGAAGTTCATTATTTGACCAAGATTCAGTTTAAAACTATTTTGGTTAACAATCCAAGCATTGATAAAATTCACACCATAAAAAGAGATTTGAAGGAGGTATTATCCACTTTAAAATCTGAAAAATATGATTGGGTTATTGATTTGCACAATAATTTAAGAACCTTAAACTTAAGGTGGGCGTTACACACCAAATCTTACCAATTTCCAAAAATTAATTTAAAAAAATGGCTATTGACCACTTTTAAAGTGAATAAAATGCCAACCCTACATGTGGTAGATCGCTATTTTCAAGCTGTAGAGGAACTCGGGGTTAAAAATGACCAAAAAGGATTGGATTATTTTATTCCTAAAGTGGATGACATCAATCTAAAGCATTACCACATTCCGCAAAATTACATAGCCTTTGCCATAGGCGCAAAATTTGGAACCAAGCGATTGCCCGTTACTAAAATAGTTGAAATTATTAACCAGCTTAACACAACTGTGGTTTTACTGGGCGGTAAAGATGATGTTAAAAACGCAAAATTAATATCAAATGATTGCGAAAATGTGGTGAGTTTATGTGGAGATCTGAATTTGAATCAATCTGCATCTGTGGTCAAACAAGCCGATAAAATAATTACGCACGACACCGGATTAATGCACATTGCTTCTGCCTTTAATAAACCCATTGTTTCTATTTGGGGAAATACCGTTCCGGCGTTAGGGATGTATCCGTATATGCCAGAAGTTGAAAACAATTATTCGATTCATGAGGTGCGTAACCTCAGTTGTAGACCTTGTTCAAAAATTGGTTATCAAACTTGCCCTAAAAAACATTTTAATTGTATGAACCAGCAAGATATTGATGCCATTGTAAAAGCTGTTGTTGAAAATTAAGTCATGTATTCCCAAGCAGAGGAGTAGGTTCCGTTTGTTTCTACGTATTCTAAAAATTGATTGAAAAATTCATTTTGACCAATGGTTGAAGAGTCACCAATAATAATTAACTTTTTCTTGGCTCGAGTCATGGCCACATTCATTCGTCTGTAATCCTGTAAAAAGCCAATTTGCGCCGATTCATTTGACCGCACTAAACTCATTACAATTATATCCCGTTCTTGACCTTGGAAGCTATCAATGGTGTTAATATGATTTTTGAATTCTGGGAAGGTTTCTTTTAATTTTTGAATCTGTAAAGCGTAGGGTGAAATAATCGCAAAACTATTTTGGGTTAAATCTAATCTATTTAGGCGTTCTTGAATCATTTGGATTTCGCCTTGATTGTATAGGGCATTTTCATTTTTAGTTTCCAGAAAATCACAGCCAGCCGTGTCTATAAATTCTACGGGTGCATACGTTTCATTTGGTAATTGCCAATCTTTAACCTTTTCGTTAGCAATTAATTTATTCTGGTAAAATTGCTGGTTTGAAAATCCCATAATGAGTTGATTCATTCGGTATTGTTCATTTAACGGCAACATTGGAAAGTTGGCTTGATCGGCTAACTCAAAAATTGAATGATGTAAATTTAAAGCAATGGCCTTTTCAGATTGCACAAATGGCGGTAATTGTTGGTGGTCACCAGCTAAAATTAATGTCGGCGCATATTTGCATACAGACCATATAGACGGTTCAATGGCTTTTGAGGCTTCATCAATAATTACAAAATCGAAAGCTTGGTTATCAGAAATTTCATCTAAAACGCCTATAAATGTTCCGCAAATTACTGAAGAATTTTCGATAATATGGGTGTATAAATCTTTCTGTATTTTTTTTATATCTCTCCTGATTAATTTTAAATCGTTTTTGAGTTTTTTCCGCTCTTCATAATCGGTTTGGTTAAACGTTCGCTTGAATTTAAACGCTTTTTTTCTAATTACATCAGCTTCTTTTTTAAGCCTTTCAACCAATTTAAAATCTTGATCATTTCGGGCTTTATTTTCTAAGGTGTGATGTTGGATGTCTTCATCAATTTTTATGGGATTACCAATTCGACAAATATCAATTTGTTGTTCAATTAATTTTGAAGCGATATGGTCTATTGCGACATGTGTTGAGGCACAAATTAATATTTTTTTGTCTTGTTTAATGAGCTCATTGATAAGAAAAGAGAGCGTAGTGGTTTTACCTGTTCCGGGTGGACCATGAATGATTTCTACCGGATTTTCACCCCTTAATATTTGCTTTATAGCATTGTTTTGATTAGTGTTGAGTTCTGCAAAATCATGGGAGTTATTTGGAGTGTTGTAGGATCTTGAATGATTATAAATGAATTTAATTTGGTGTGGTACACTGGTACTTTTTATAGACTTGAGTTGATTCAATAATACATCAAATGTTTTGGTGTCGGGTAAAAAGTTGAGCCCAACTTTGCCTTTTCCTATCCATTCAAATAATCTGTCGTCTGTTCTAACCTTAACATTAAATGTTGTAGGGTTAATTTGATAAATGATGCCTTGAACACTATTGTCTTCATTAAAAATCTCAATTGATTTGCCTAAGGCTAATTTCGGGTAATCTTTCCCTCTTAAAAACTCAATGAGTTGTTCTCCAAAAGGCGTAAACTTGATATCTTGGAAGGCTAATGGAAAAATAGTATTTTCAGTTTTGACCCTCTCATGTAATTTTTTTTCGGATACATTTTGTTTAAAGGTGTCATTTTCAAATTGCTTTTCGCTTTCCAGAGCAGCCATCAATTCTTCAAGTCTTTTTTCAAACTTTACCATTGTGCTAATTTAAGTTTTATTAAGAATATGATAATTGATTTCGGTTTAATTTTGTTAAAATTTAGAATTTATGAAAGTGTTTAAGTTCGTTTTAAGTGTATTTATTATAAGTTTTACTTTTGTATCTTGCGGGCAAAATAATTCAAACAAACCACAACAAAAAGCTATGGAAAAGCCAGATTCAACTCAATGGAATAAACTCACGGAAGCCGAAAAATATGTAATTGAAAGTAAAGGAACCGAGCGTGCCTTTACAGGGGCTTATGTTGATAATCATGAGCAAGGTGTTTATAAATGTAAGCGTTGTAATGCCCCATTATTTAATTCAGATGCTAAATTTGATAGTGGCAGTGGGTGGCCAGCTTTTGATGATATGATTGAAGGTGCAGTACAAGAAATACCGGACGCAGATGGTTTTAGAACCGAAATAGTTTGTGCCAATTGCAAAGGGCATTTAGGACATGTGTTTAAAGGAGAAGGTTTTACTTCAAAAAATACACGTCATTGTGTCAACTCAATTTCATTGCAGTTCGAACCTATGGATTCAGTTTCTGAAAAAATAAATGTAGAACATTTGGATACTGCGATTTTTGCATCTGGTTGTTTTTGGGGTACGGAGTACTTTTTTGAAAATGCTGAAGGTGTAATTTCTACCCAAGTGGGGTATATTGGCGGACATAAAGATAATCCGACTTACAAAGAAGTTTGTACTGGTAAAACGGGTCATGCTGAAGCTGTGAGAGTGGTTTATGATACAACCAAAACGGATTATAAGACGCTTTGCAAGTTATTTTTTGAGACCCATGATCCAACTCAAATTAACCGACAAGGGCCAGATATCGGTCACCAATATAGAACAGGTGTTTTTTATTTGAATGATTCGCAAAAAGAAGTGGCAGAAGAGTTGAAATCTTTATTGGAACAAAAAGGGTTAAAAGTAGCTACCGAAATAACAAAAGCCACCACGTTTTGGGAAGGTGAAGATTATCACGAACATTATTATTCTAATAAAGGTGGTACACCATATTGTCATGGCTATACCAAACGGTTTGATGATTAATTAGAACGGGTAGCAAATTTCAAAGCTATCTCCGCCAGCTTTTGGTTTTGGGGGTTCTTTTTCAATATAATAAACGCCTCTGATTATTAAAAATAAACCAACAAAAAGAAAAGATAAAGTTCTAAATGTGTTGGCATATTTACTAAATTTTGATTTGAGTTTACTCGAAAATAAATAAAATAAACTCAATAGCGGAATGGTACCCAAACCGAATACGAGCATCACGACCATACTGTTCATAAAAGATTTTTGTGCCAATGCCATAATCGCAGCTGAATAGACCATAGCGCAGGGTAAAAACCCATTTAAAAAGCCAATGTAAAAGCTATATTCAATTTTATTTTTGTTTAAAGATTTGGCCAATTTATTTTTGAAATTAATGGCGCGGTTAAAAAAAGAATAACCTTTTGATTCTACAAAATTTAAGAAAGAAGGCAGAACGGCAAATAGCACTAATAGGCCTCCACTAATAAAAGTGAAAATAATTTGTGCGTTATAAGAATTTAAAGAGCTCACAATGAGCCCAAAAAAAGTTCCAATAATCAAATAGGTAAGGAGTTTACCAAAATGGTAAAGGAATAAACTTAGCCACTTAAATTTGCCATTTCCTGTCGGAATCATTAAGGCAATGGGGCCGCACATACCCACGCAGTGCAAACTACCAGCTAAACCGAGTATAAAAGCTGACCAAAGCATGATTTAATTAAAAATCAATGGTAGATTGGTGGAGATAATCTTTTTGATTAGCATCCGTCCATGCTATGTTGATTTCATATCTTCCCACAACAAAATCGGTATAAGGTAAAACCATTTTTAAACTATCATCCAGTTTTACCTCATACGATTTGTCAAGTTTTTTATCATCAGGTCTATAAAATTGGATGTCACCCGAATCGAATATTGGTGCTTTTGGAAAAACAAATTCAATACCTTCCTCTTTTTGTACAACTTCAATTTTGTCCGTTAATTTCTCATAATTATTTATGGATTCTTTTTTGGCATCAAACAATACCTCTTGTTCGTAGTAATCTGTTCTTACCAAATCTGCATTGTGTGTAAAAGTTTTATAAACCATAAACACAATTAATCCCATAAATAAGACAATAAATATCGTTATACCGTGTCCCCAATTAAATTTCTTCATAATGTTATTTTAAAACCCTGGTCCACTAAAATTAACGGTAACTTGTTCAATTAATTCTTCTCCATTGTACACGCCAATTTTTATTGGTGTTTTTGGTCCAGATAAATCTTGTTTTTTCATTTTTACAAGAATCTCTTTATGCAATTGTTTACCTGATTCCAATTTTACCATCTCGCCACCAATTGTTTCTAAAGTTGCATTTTCACCAACAATGGCCATGTTAACATTTAATGTATTTCCTGTTTTATTAATAAGGGTAACATTATAGAGGTTAGAGTAGGTCACGCTATCAATTTTTTGATAAGTCGTGTTTGGTACTCTCAACACTGTGGCTTCCAAATCTGTTCTTGTAAATAACAAAGTTACTAATAATCCCATAATTAAGAACATTACAACAATGTAAGCTTTTGCTCTTCCGGAAAGGCTAAAGTCAACCCCTGTTTTGATACTTTTTTCGGAATCATATCTGATTAGACCTTTTTCAAGACCTACTTTGTCCATCATAAAGTCACAAGCATCCATACAGGCGGTACAGTTTACACATTCTAACTGCGTTCCATTTCTGATATCAATTCCTGTTGGACATACATGAACGCATTGTCCACAATCTATACAATCACCTTTTCCGGCAGCTTTACGGTCTTCACCTTTTTTGAATTTTGCTCGACCTTCTCCTCTTTTGTAGTCGTAGGCTACCAATACAGAGTTTTCATCAAGCAATACGCCTTGTAATCTACCGTAAGGGCATACTGCAATACAAACTTGTTCTCTGAACCATGTAAATACGGCAAAAAATACTGTTGTAAAAATTATGATGGCAATTAACCCTCCAATATGCTCAGCAGGTGGAGATGTGATAATTGCTAATAGCTCTTCACTACCAATAATATAGGCTAAGAAAGTATTGGCAATTAAGAATGAAATGATCCAGTAAATTGTCCATTTGAATAATCGTTTTCTCAATTTAACACCTTTCCAAGGCATTTTGTCTAACTTTTTTTGTTGGTTCCAATCTCCGTCAATCCAAAATTCAATTCGTCTAAAAATCATTTCCATAAAAATGGTTTGCGGACAAGCCCAACCACAAAATAATCGCCCAAAAACAACTGTAAATACAATAATTAAGACGACAAATGCAATCATTCCAATCGCGAATAAATACGAATCTTCAGGCCAAAAAATTTGACCAAAAATTACGAATTTTCTTTTCACCACGTTTAACATCAAAAGTGGTTCTCCAAACACACGAATGTATGGCCCTACGAATAAGACAATTAATAATAAATAAGAGAAAATCTCTCTTCTTTTAAAATACTTTCCGGTTACTTTTTTAGCAAAGACCCAACTCCTCTTTCCATCTTTATCTACGGTCGCAATACTGTCCCTAAAATTTTCGTCAAATCTGCTCATTTTGATGTGTTTTTTGATTAATCAAATTTCGGTATAAAAACCAGAAAAGAGTGTAACTAATGACACCCTTTTCTGTTAAATTTTTGTTATTTTTTTAGACTTAAGGTCTGTCAAATTTATTCTCTCCTTGAGGTTCTTTTCCACCCTCAGCAGGAGGTAAACTTAACACGTAAGAAGACACGGCTTGGATTTTATCTGGACTTAATGAATTTTTCCAAGCGACCATTCCGTTTTGTGCACCTTCAGACACCGTATGGAATACACCTTTGATGTCTCCATCATAGATCCACATCTCATCTGTTAAGTTTGGTCCAATTCCTCCTCCACCGTTAGCCGCGTGACAAGCTACACAGTTAGATTTAAAAATTTCTTCACCTTTTTTAAGATCTGCAGCCTCTGTTAACAAGGTTACGTTATCCTCATTTACTAGGTTCGGGTGAGCCGCTTTGTAAGCTGCTACTTGTTTTTCACCTTCTTCCATTTCAGTTGCAAACTCTCCATACTGCAATTTATCAGTATTAAAAATGTGATAATATGGTAAATAAATACACGCCATAACAATGGTTACGTAGAAACCATATTTCCACCATGGTGGAAGATCGTTGTCTAACTCCTTGATACCATCATAATCATGGTCTAAAAGAATTGTTTCTTCATCTTCAATCTCAACAGCGTTGGTTAAAGTTTTATTCCATCTAGAGAAAATAGTTTCTGGTTTTTCAGCTCTATTTTCATCTACTAATGCTCCCTTAATTAAACCAACAAAGTAAAGAATCATCATGATGATTACAAAGTCAACGAATAAAAAGAAGTAAAATGCACTATCTGAGAAGTTAATGAAATACTCAACAGTTTCAGCTTCAGCATCTGCAGCAAAAGTTTTGGTTGATAACAATCCAAATAATACCAGCATTCCAACTTTTTTAGCTTTGTCTGCTTTGTATTTTAAAACTTTACCAGCACTTTTTGAAACAGTAAAAAGTACGAATAATAGAATCAAGGTAAAAATTAGCATGACCATAAATAAAACGGTTGGTGAAACCCCTAGGTCTTCATAAATTGGTCGGTCAATTACCAAGTTTTCGTCAGTTTGGGCAATACCCAATACACTCATTAGTGTAAAGGCTATTGTAGCTATTGGTTTAAAATTAAATATCGATTTCATATATTTATTTTTTTTCCTCTTCAAGAGGGATGTTTTTAATTTCATTTATTTCTTTATTGCTTGTTCTAGCCACATAAATCAACAATCCTACAAAAAATGAAAAGAAGATGATTAAAGAGATGATAGGGAAAATTTCGATACCATCAATTGAGGTTAGATGTCCTTTAATAAACTTTAACATGATTATTCGTTTTTAGCAATTTCAGATTCTTCTTCAGTTTCGCTCACTGGTTCGTTATGGATATCAGATCCAATTCGTTCCAAGTATGCAATTACTGCAATGATTTCCATATCAGGACGTGCCATTGTAATTTCTGGGTCTTGCGTTACAATTGCATTGTAAACTTCATCAGCTTGCGCTTTTAAGTCTGCCTCCGCTTGCTCTTCATAACCCTCTGGATATGGTACACCTAATTTTCTAAGTGTAGAAATTTTGTTCTTAATCAATGAGTAATCCAAGGTTGCCGTTAACCAAGTATAGTTTGGCATAATAGATCCCTCAGAAGTCGATCTTGGTGACAATAAATGTTTGTAGTGCCATGCTTCTGATTTATTCATTGCATTACCTTTACCTGATCTGTGTAAGTCTGGACCGGTACGTTTAGAACCCCATAAGTGAGGGTGAGCGTAAACAAACTCTCCACCTTTTGAGTATTCACCATAACGTTTAACTTCATCACGGAAAGGTCTTACCATTTGCGTATGACAGTTGTTACAACCTTCTCTAATGTAAATGTCTTGACCCTCTAACTCTAATGGTGTGTAAGGTTTTACACTACTAATAGTAGGAATGTTACTTTGAATCATGAATGTAGGAATCATCTCTACAAGTCCACCAATTAAAATAGCCACTAAAGCGAAAAGTAAAAATTTCATTGGTTTTCTCTCAATTCTAGAGTGCCAGTGTTCACCTTTGTGTCCAGCTCTTGGATTTACCAATGCAGGTGCAGAAGCTTCTTCATTTTTAATAAATGATCCTTGTTTTGCAGTTTTTATCAAGTTGTAAACCATTATGATTGGTCCAGAAACATATAACAATCCACCTAAGGCTCTAATCATATAGAAAGGTCTTAATTGCGTTACCGTTTCTAAGAAGTTTGGGTTAGCTAAACTTCCATCAGGGTTAAACTCTTTCCACATTAAAGATTGTGTAAATCCTGACCAGTACATTGGAATTACCCAAAGAATAATCCCTAAAGTTCCAATCCAGAAGTGTGTATTTGCTAAAGATTTTGAATGTAATTTGGTTCCCCACATTTTAGGAACTAACCAATATAACATACCAAAAGTTAACATCCCGTTCCATCCTAATGCTCCAACGTGAACGTGAGCAGGAATCCAGTCCGTATAGTGTGCAATCCAACTTACGTTTTTCAATGATAACATTGGCCCTTCAAAAGTTGCCATACCATAACAAGTAATGGCTACTACCATAAACTTAAGAACTACGTCATCTCTTACTTTGTCCCAAACCCCTCTTAGGGTTAATAGACCATTTAACATACCACCCCAAGATGGGAAAATTAACATCACAGAGAAAACAACCCCTAATGATTGTGCCCAACCAGGTAAAGCAGTATAAAGTAAATGGTGAGGTCCAGCCCAAATATAAATAAAGATTAAAGACCAGAAGTGAATAATCGACAATCTATAAGAGTAAACAGGTCTGTTTGCTGCTTTTGGCACAAAGTAATACATCAACCCTAAATATGGCGTAGTTAAGAAGAATGCAACCGCATTGTGTCCATACCACCATTGGACTAAGGCATCTTTAACACCCGAGAACATTGGGTATGAATGTAACCATGAATAAGGCATTTCAAACGAACGGAATAAGTGTAATACCGCTACCGTTACGAATGTTGCTATGTAAAACCAAATGGCTACATACATGTGTTTTACACGTCTTTTTAAAATGGTTCCGAACATGTTGATTCCCCAAACGACCCAAACAATTGTGATAACAATATCTTGCCACCATTCTAACTCAGCGTATTCGTTTGAAGTACTAATTCCCATTGGTAAAGTAAATACCGCAGTTAGAATTGCTGCTTGCCATCCCCAAAAGTTAATCCAACTTAATTTGTCAGAAAACATTCTGGTTTTTAATAACCTTTGTAATGAGTAATAGACCCCTGTAAAGATACCATTACCTACAAAAGCAAAAATTACAGCATTTGTGTGTAACGGTCGGATTCTACCAAAAGTTAACCAAGCTGTAACGTTCAATTCAGGAAAAACTAACTCTAAAGCCGCAGTTAATCCTACTAGCATTCCGATTATACCCCAAAAGGCCGTTGCAATCAAGAAATACTTGACAATCTTATTGTCATAATAAAACTTTTCTACTTCCATTTTTTTATTTTTTTTGTGATTTTAGCTCCTCATCATCAAATAACATCCGGTGTGCTGGTCCATATGTATCTTCAAACTGTCCGTCTTTGTTTGCCCATAAAAATGAGATTAAGAAAAACAGCGCTAAACTGACACTTACGAATATTAATATGAATATGATTTGCATTTATTTAGTACAATTTTCCAGCAAATCTAATTCTAATTATGACATTTCTATGACTTTAATCGTCAGTAAAATTTATGATATAAATCATAAAATTTGTTAAATCGTGTTAAATCAGGTAGATAAAGCTTTTCTCAAGATGAAGAGGGTGATTTTAATCACAAAGCGATTGGGGTTATTTTAAAGCCTTTTGCTCTTAACAAATTAATTAGTCCAAACTCACCATAAAGGTGGGCTGCTCCAACTGCAATTAATGACTTTTTATTTTTCAGTTTGGACTCAATTTGTTTCAACCAATTTTGATTTCTTTTTTTTAAAAATAGATCTTCAAATTGCATGAGTTCTGGCGACTGTTTTTTCATTAAAGGAATGAGTTTATTGACTTTTTGTTTGCTGTATAGACGTTGCAATTTTTGGGTTTCAATTTTTTCTTTGTCATAATTTTCAACTGAACTTATAATTAAGTTAGCCATTTCTGCATGTGGTATTTGCTCAAAAATATTGAGTTGATCCTCCAGTGTTTCAAATCCATCAATAGGAATTTGATTTGATTTTGCATAGGCCATTATTTCTAAATCAAAAGAAATAGCTTGATCAGAAAAATAAGATTGGGTTATGGTTTGCAAAATTAAAAATGGTTTCATGGTTGAAAACCTATTTTCAAAATCGGCTTTACTAAAGCCCAAGGTTTGATTCATGAAATTTATAAGAAGTTTGAATTGTTCGGGTGTAAAATAATCTTCAATCCTTCCGGAGTCTAATTTTAGTAAATTATAGGCAAGCAGTGGGTCAGGTTCCCCACCTATTTCCATAATAACTTGATCTGAGTTTAATATGATTGATTTTAATTCTGGGTAAAAATTATAGTATTCGGGTTCCAGAATATGCATAGTTCCAAATAGGAATGATACGGGTTGGTCATCTTTACGGATTTCATATAAAAGGCTTTCACCTTTTTTGGGTGTTAATTCAATTTCAGGTGTTGCGGTAGAACAAGCCAAAAAAAGCAAAAAGAAAATGCTGGATAAGTATAAAGCAGGTTTAAACATTTATTTTATTTTCGAGAACAACAAGGTAATGAAAATTATCATCTTCCATAACTTTTGTTGCGTTTAAATGTAGCTTTTCGGCTTCTTCTTGTAGTGTGTCAAAGTCGACATATAACCAGCTAAACCAATCAGATTTTTGGTCTTTATATTCCATTTGAAATTGCATTTCGCCTTGGTATTTTGAGGTTAAATCTACCCAAACCCCACCTTCATCATCTTCAAATAAATAACGAATATCAGAGGAGTCAGCAATTATTTTACCGTTTGGCTTGAGTAAAGATTTCGCGTGTCGTAAAAAAGTTGGTAAATTATCCAATGACCCTGCTAGGCCGAGACCGTTCATTAATATTAATAGGGTGTCATATTGTTTTTGGTTGTGGTCAAGAAATGCTTGATTAGCGGCTGGAATATTTTTTGATTTTAAATACTCAATAGCGCCTTTAGAAGTGTCAATTGAGAAGGTGTTTAGGTTTCTGTTTTGACTTAAATACATGGCATGGCATCCAGATCCAGACCCAACTTCTAAAACGTCACCTTTTGCCAATTCCAATGCTTTTTGCTCAATCTCTGGCATTTGGTCGAAAGTTCTAAACAAGTA
>PDWJ01004030.1_pt1 | contig 16787 bp, 13 predicted proteins | sample 1430881 | NCBI WGS metagenome assembly PDWJ01 (sample SAMN01162460, study PRJNA174530) | Oral metagenome, whole genome shotgun sequencing project. | biome: Marine environment; feature: Marine mammal; material: Swab sample of the gingival sulcus; isolation source: swab sample of gingival sulcus... | reverse complement strand
GTATTTGTTAGCACCTGCAGAGAGTTACGAATTGGCAGGAGATGTGCCGAATGTTGTATTCCCGTGTGCTGCGTTGCACGATACAGAGCAAGACCGCCTTGTTGTTTATTATGGGGCTGCCGATACTGTTGTTGGCGTAGCATTTGCTCATTTGAGTGAATTGGTTACATTTATTAAGGAAAACAGTTTATAACTTTCTTCTAAATAGGCTAAGTTTTAGTAGAGAAAATAAAACGTAAAGCGTAAAAGGTCGAAAAGGGTATCCGTGAGGATACCCTTTTCTTAAAAACACTATAAAATAACTACTCCCAATCGGGCATACTTGCGTTATCGAATAACACTGCTCGATTGATTTTTTTACCTAAGTTTTCTTTGGTGATTTTGCGTTCTGAAATTCCATCATTTGATGTGTTTACAAAAATAATTTCCGCTTCATTAGGTGAGAACCTAGGGTCAATATCTATTGTACCGTCTTCTTTTTTCTCAGACAAGTCAACCTTCGTTCCGTCTGTAAGGTTGTAAAGGAAAATGTGTGTGTTAAGTTGTCTTTTATCTGCATTCTCGTATTCGGAGATATCGTGGCAATACAATAGTTTTTTGTTGTCAACTGTCAAATCAAGACCACCTACTGCCCCTTTTACATTGGAAAGAATTGTGTAAATGGTATTTCCTGCATTGTCAATAACAAAAATAGGCTACCGTCTTTATTTATTTTATACAACTTGTCATAATTCGGATAGATGAGTTGGTCGCCATTATGTGCCCAAGAAAAATCAGTTTCATTGAAACTATAGCCTTCTACGGGTACTTGTTTGGTAATTTGTGTGACATTAGAACCATCAGTATTCATTGTAAATAAGTGTGTTTCATTATTGCTGGTTCGTAAGAAAGCAATGAGTCCTGCGATTTTATTCATTCTTGGACGCCAACTGTTCTGATCCGATGAGGTAAGTTTGACCAAGTTTTCAGGAGTATCACTTCCCTCAGGTTTTTCTCCTGATGAGTAAATTACATTATTTCCGTTTTCTTCTTTTTTAACATAGAAGTAGCGATTCTTCGGTGTGGGTCTTACACTAAATTTTGCTGTCGGGCTCAATGCTTTCGGATTGATTTTGTCCGTAGCACTTACTTGCCAAAAGTATTTTACTCCGTATTTTAAGCCAGAAAGCAAATAAATTGTATCTGTCAAATCTTTAACCTCTATAACTTCATCATTTAAATCGTTTTTAATTTGCAAAGAATAATAAATCGTATCCTTATCAGGGTCGGTTGATTTCCATTTCAGTGTAGTTTCCAATTGTTGTATTTCCTCATTGTCAGCGGGAGAAATTAGTGTAGGGATGGCAGGAGCTTTGTTGAGGGCAGTTTCTATTTTCATCTCGAAAATGACATTAACTTTGTCGTCTTTTTTAACTGTTGCAGCCTGAATGTTCTTTAGGAATCCGTCTTTTACAGCACTTGCCGAATAGTCTTGTGCCTCTATATTTTCAAAAACGAAAAAACCTTTCTCATCACTAAAAGTGGTATTGCTTCCCGGACTGAGTGTCACTTTTGCATTTGCGATAGGAGTAAAGTCTCCGGCTTTTACAACTTTTCCGGTCATTGTTCCTTTTTGAATAGGATCAATGGTATCCTCTGAGCAAGATTGTGAAAAAAACCCGAATAGGATTATGTTTATCAGTAGTATTATATATCTTGTTTTCATATGAATGTATAGTTTAGAAAGAGTGTTAGTCTTTGTTGATTATTTTGTATTTTTTCCCAAAGTAGAAATTCATCTGTACTCCGGCACGGAAATAATTGTCCTTACGCTTGCCTTGTACCACTTTGTCCAACTCATCTGTTGTTAAAAGATTATGCTCAAAGAAGACTTTTAGCCCCATTTCGGGAGTGAATAAGTATTCCAGACCAAGACCGTATTGAAACTTGAAGTAACCGTCTATATTTTTGGACGGAGAAACTCCCCCGACTCCCCCATAAACATAAGGTGTTAATTTGTCAAAAGGCAGGAAATTATAGTTCAAGTTGGAACTAAGAGATAGGAAGTTATCCTCAAAGGCCTCTTCATTCTTTAAGCCAAAATACGCTGCCTCAATAGTTACGCTGAGGTGTGGGTTGTTGAGAAAAAATCCGCCAGAAACTCCGGTTCCCATTTGCGCTTTAGCTCCTGAGTAGTCCCCTTGTATTTGGTTAGCTGTAAGTTGAAGACCTAAGAAACTTCTTCCACGTTTGTCCTCCAACCGTCTATCATACAAGTCTCTGTCTGCGGCAAGGTTTTGTTCTATCTCGTATCTATTTTTTACTAACTTTACATCTCTTTCCCCACCCTGTGGAGTCCATATCCCGTCAATGATTCCCTCGGCAATGAGAGACTCTACCGCTTTGTCAATGGCTGCCTTTACTGCAAGTTGCACAGGTTCATTTTTAGTAACTCCGGTTTCGGCTTCAAGCAATCTTTTTAAAGCGACATAACGGAAAAGATTGGCAGAAATACTTTGAGAAAGTACCGTTTTGGAGGTGTAAACTGTTTTTAAAATCTTCCCGCTTGATGTAGAAACCGCTCGTAAATAAATGGTGATGCGGTCTTGTCTGTATTGCGATGAACCGCCTACTCCAAAATATCGTAAACCTGCACCTCCTGTGACTATGTTAGAGTCATAAGATATAATACCACCTTCTAAAAGTATTCCTGCAAAAAGCAGAGGAGGTATAGGATTTTTATCTTCGTTATATTCTTTGCGTGTGGAACGAATGATTTGTCGTTCATTGAGCAAATTGCTCACGTTTTCTCTCTCAATAGGAGAAAACCATTTGGAGTCTTCAAGTGATTTTAAGAGAATAGAAGTAGCGCCCTGCGTTACTGCAGTACTCCAACTGCTACCGGTTTCGCTGCTTTTGTATTGTCCGGTTTGGTCGCGAAATTTATAAACGCCTACTATTATTTTTTCCTTAGGAACAATGTTTTTCAGGATAGCACTCTTCGTTTTGTCCTGTTCGCCGATGCGTGCTTTTCGCTGTTTCAATGGAGGATGCATATAAACATCACAACTCATTAGTAACAGAAATAAGCCTAGCAATAGAGAGTAGTTTGTATGTCTGAGCATAGTATAGTATTTTTTGTGTTAATTATTACGAGGGAGTAGTATGTTACTCTGTTCACCTGTGTTTTGGTCAATAATCTTGATATCCAAACCGTTCACCACAGGGCTGATGGTAACGACCAAACTTCCAAATATGTAAGTGCCTGAACTGAGGTCTGCGTCACCTAAATTTTTTTGGAAAAGATCCTTAGACAATGAATTCAAGAGTTGTCTGTTAAGCATTGAAGTAAATTGTTCCAACTCGGATTTTGGTTTGTACCCGTAGGAACTTTTTTCTTTGAATTTATTCTGTGCTTCTGCCGAACTGAGTAGCCAGTTATAATTAAACGTATTCCCCCCAAATGCCGTTTGTTAAATAGTAATTTTCTCTTAGTGTAATAAGCATAAGTTTGCATAAATGCTCTTTTGGCATTCATATGAATGTATTCATCACTGGGAGTGGTTCTGAACTGATAAATTACCTTTTCCTCTGCAAGGACGGAAATTTGGCTACTACGCCCCAGGGCGGGTTTTTCATTTATGCGAACAATGAAAGGAAACTGAAATTCCGAACTCAAACACAATTGATAATAATAATCGTAGAAATCCTTACCGGGTTTTGTTTTTGTGTCTTCTACTACTAAACCTTTAATTCCGATTTCATCTTCATTGATTGCTTGTTTCTCATTTTCAGTACGAAGGGATACTTCAACCGAATCTTTGGAAACTAATTCCTTATTTTTTCTAATGAAGAGATAGATTTTACAAAGTTCTCCTTGTTCTATGTTAAGTTTGGTTTTAGAAAGAACCTTTTCTTCTTCCGGAGCCAGTGAAAACTCTCCTGCTTGATTGCTTTGTGAATAATTTCCTTTTGCTCCCTTTTTTAATACCAATAGAAGATAACTGTATTCATCTTGATAGGTTTGGGTATTGTTTTTGGCAATGCCCTCAATATCAAAAAAATTATCGGCAGATTTCAACTGTATTTTAGCTGAAATAGACTCTTGGGAATACAGAGAAATGCCACATTGTAACATCAATAGTGTGGGTAAAATATATCGTAACATTTTAATAACTAGTGGTTTGTGATTATAATATCTTGGTGGTTAGCCTTTTGGATAATCTTCATATTGTTGATAAGGCCATTCTCTCCGTAGATTTGGATACTATTTCCAACCCCTTGTTGTAAAACTTCAATAGACAAATCCTCTCTGCCGTAGTATGTTATAAACTCATTGAAGTTTTCACGTCCTTGCTGCTTTACATTTATTGCATTTGATTTTGTTTGCAAATTGGTATAATTATCAACTCCTTCTTGTTGTACAACACTCCCCTTCTGATAAGGTGATAGCACTTGCTCTGGATTGTTAGGATTAGCAGTGTTATTCTTAAAAAGCTCCAAGTAATGTGCAACGAAGTCTTCATTGTCGTAAAAAATTTGGGCCAATAATGTATTCGAAAACAGGGTGCAAATAATAATTCCAATGTAAACGAGATGTTTCATACCGTTATAATTTTTAGTTTAAAAAAGGGAGGAGATTTCCCCCTCCCCTCTTGAAAGTAAGAATATTGAGTGTTCTTACTTAAACATTGCTTCTACAAAACATCTTGTTAGTTAGCTTGATTTACTACTGCAACATTACCAATTCCAGTTTGCATAATATCACTCATATGGAAACCTCCTGTCTGAGTTGTGTAGGCTTCATTGCTTGTGCCATTTTGCTTAACATTAGACAAGTTGAATCTCCCCTCTTGTGAGGTTTTGCTGAGGTTTAATGTGCCATCTTGGAAAGTTTTCGCAGTGTTTCCTAAACCAATTTGTAGAGAAAGAGAACCGTTTGATGTTCCGTTTTGCTCCGTAAGGCTATTATTAGCAATACCTTCTTGATTTTGTATAGAAATATTTTTTGTTCCAACTTGTACAACTTTAGCAAGATTAGCCCATCCGTCCTGAGTTTGAAGAGAGATGTTAGCTGTCCCTTCTTGGTACGCATCTACATTATTTGCTAAACCTTTTTGAGTTTGTTTTGCATAGTTCTCAGAACCAATTTGCTCAATCTTAGTTTGGTTGAAACTACCTTCTTGTGCTTGGTATGCTGTGTTAGCATCACCTTTTTGTTTTGCTAGAGCGTTGTTACTGTCACCCACTTGGTACTGCTGAGCATCGTTTTCGTTACCTTCTTGCATTACTTTTGCTACGTTTTTGTCACCTTTTTGGTATTGTAGTGCAGAGTTTTTATTATCTTTTTGCTCCACCAAAGCATCATTTTCGTTACCAACTTGGATTTGATCACTGTAATTCTCATTACCAACTTGTGTCGTTTTTACAACGTTTTTGTCACCTTTTTGGTACTGATATACTTGGTTAAGATTACCTTTTTGCTCTACCAAAGCATTATTTTCATTGCCCGCTTGAGATTGGTCACTGTAGTTCTCGTTGCCAACTTGTGCCGTTTTTGCTATATTTTTATTACCTTCTTGGTATTGTACTGCAATGTTAGCATTACCTTCTTGTTCTGCTAAAGCGTCATTTTCATTACCTTTCTGATTTTGCTCAATGTAGTTTTCGTTACCAACTTGTACCGCTTTTGCAAGGTTTTTATTACCTTTTTGTTCTTGCATTACTTCGTTTTTGTCTCCCGTTTGTGTAACCTGAACTTCGTTTTCCTCACCGTTTTGATGTTGATAAGCGTTATTTTCATTACCAATCTGTAAAACTGAAGCTTTATTCATGTTACCCAATTGATGCTGTTCAGCATTGTTTTCATTGCCAAGTTGTACAGCTGTAATTGTATTCATATTGCCTTCTTGTCTTTGCTTTGCTTTATTGGTATTACCAACTTGCTGTACCCATGCATTATTTTCATCACCAAGTTGGTGTTGCATAACATTATTTTCATTACCAGCTTGTGATACTGTTTCTAGATTTTTGTTTCCTATTTGCTTTTGTACGGATTCGTTGTTGTCTCCAATTTGTTTGGTCAAAATATCATTGTCATCACCTATCTGGCGCTGATTAATGTAATTTTTATCACCAGCTTGTTCTGCTGTGGCAACGTTTTTGTTACCTTTTTGATTTTGCATCACTTTGTTCTCATTACCCATCTGTAGTGATACTGCATCATTTTTGTCGCCTTTTTGTTCAATATCGGAAGTATTTAATGAACCCGATTGTGTAACGACTGCTCTATTGGAAATACCGTCAGAAGTTACAGTACTTTTGTTTGCTTGTGCAAACATTATTGACGTCCCTGCCAACAATGCTGCAAATGTTAAGAAATAACTTTTTTTCATGGTTAAAATAATTAATTTTTGAAACGTTTTGAATAATTCTGTAAGCGCTATTAGGAATATTCTTTTTAGGTGTGTTTTGCACCAGATTATATCTTTAGAAATAAAATTCTAAACGGGAAGTCACAGTATCTATCACAATACTTCTCATTATCATCAAAATGCAAAAAAAAACAGTTGATTTTCTGCATCACAAAGGTCAGTAGAAAAACAAGACAAAACAAGGTTTTTGAGGTTTGTAATTTTCTATACTTGTAGATATGTTGCAGCTTTGAAATAGGGCAATGCTCTTAACGTTAAGTTATACTTACATTGTAGAAAAAGTGCTGAGGTCGAAGAAAAAAACAGGATTGCAACATATAGACAAGGAATTTTCTCAAACGATTGCATTTTTCTTGTAGTTATCCTATTCGATAACACGAATATTTTACCTATTTTTGTCCCGCAACCAAAAACTTTAAGAAATATGTTCAGAAAACTATTCTTTCTTCATATTTTCATATTTCTGTTCTTAATTTCTTCACAAGCACAAGAATTAGAATATAGTTATTTGCCGGATAGTTTGTCACTTTTGTTGAAGAAAGACACCCTTTCTAACAGGGAGATTTCCGGTCTAACAACTTATGCGCAGAAAAAGGAGAGAGAGATTGGAAAGAGTTTCGTGCCTTTAATGATAACAATTCGTGATAAGGCAAGAATGATAAATGATACAAGAGGAATCATACGCACTTATCATTGGGAAGGAAAATATTTTGGACATATTAGTGAATATTCCAAAGCGATAGAAAATCATAAAAAAGCGTTGGAGTTGTCTAAGCGGGAAAATGATACAGTGATGATTATTGCTAGCCTTAACAATATGGGGAGCAATTATCGAAAGCAAGATAAAAACAGTGCAGCTCTTACTGTTTTATATGAAGCTTTAGAGTGTTCGGAAGCGCATAAAAATGACTTTTGGACGGCAATCATACAAAATAATATAGGCAATGTATTTCAAGGACAAAAGGATTATGATAAAGCTTTGGAAATATTCAAAGAATCTTTACAATTTGGAATAGAAAATAAGAATTTACAGCATTTAGAAATTTCTTATGGTTGCATAGGGGAAACTTTTTTGTTACAACATCAATTAGATTCTGCAATTTATTATGTTAATAAATCGGAAGAGTGTTCTATAAAACGAAAATCTTCCATTGGTATAGCTTTGAGCAGTTACTTGAAAGGTAGAGTGTTGATGGAGCAGGGGAGATATAGAAAGGCAGAGGTAGCCTTACAAAGTTCCCTCAGAATACATAAGCACTATAAAAATACGCGTTATATCAATTATTGCCTTAGTGAATTAGGGGTTGTTTATATGAAAATGGGAAGGTATAAACTTTCCGAGGAGCATCTCTTAGAGGCTAAGGAGATAGCACTGAAAATAAATTCTTACGAGAATATAGTAAAGGCATCTAAATCTTTGTCAGAACTGTATCGTAAAAGAAAGCTCTGGGAAAAGTCGATAGAAGAATTGAAAGTTGCTCAAAATTATAAAGATTTGCTTTTTAATGAGAGTAAAACGCAGTTGATAGAGGAGCTCAATATTGCTTATGATACTGAAAAAAGAGAAAAAATACTGCAAGAAGAAAAGGCAAAAGTAATTTCGGGTGAACTTAGGAGGAAGAAGACACTTTTTATATCTATTACGGCTATTATGCTGTTGTTAATGCTTTCAGTGGTTTTCTTTTACATAGCACGAAGTCGAAGAAGGGTTAATGAGAAACAGAGAGAACTTAGTGAGTTGAAAACTAATTTTTTCAATAATATTTCCCACGAGTTTGTAACACCGATTACCTTAATAAAAGGAACTACAGAGCATCTCGTGGAATCGGGAAGCATAGATCGGGAACATCAGGAGGCGTACGAAACAATTAATAGAAATTGTAATCGTTTATTGAACTTGGTAAATCAGTTGTTAAACCTAGCGAAAATTGATGTAGGAAAATACCATTACTATTTTCAGAAAGGGAATTTGGCTGCTCTTTTGAAAGATTACATTGTACCTTTTGAAAGGGTTGCGAAAGAGGGGCGACTGCGTTTTCATTATAATATCCAAAATACAGGTGATATATGGTTTTCTCCCGAACTGTTAGAAACTATAGTTTACAATTTGCTCTCTAATGCCATAAAATATTGTGCCCCCCAAGGTGAAATCATTTTAGATTTCAACTATGATACAACAATCGCTGTCGGGCGCTTGTCTGTGACAAACGATACAGAGGTTTCCTCAAAAAATCTATCTTTACTGTTTGAACGTTTTTATCAGGAAAGGGAAGGGGCACAAGGGGTAGGATTAGGGCTTTCGATTACCAAAGAAATGGCTAACCTTTATCAAGGAGAAGTTAGGGTTGAAAAAATAAATGACAAACAGATTCAATTTGTGTTTGAATTTACAACTGATAAGGAAAAATTACCTCAGAAATATATTGTGGAAGAACCGTATAAACGAGAAGAAAATACTCTGCTACCTAGTATGTGGGATGATGAAGAGAAAGGAAGTTGCATTTCTGTTGCGGAAAATGATATTGTACCACGTATTTTGATTGTAGATGATAACAAGGATATGCGTGAGTATATTGCTTCTTGTTTCAATGGTAAATATGTAGTGTATATGGCAGAAAATGGGAAGGAAGGATTTGCTCTTGCAACGGAGAAACTTCCTGACATTATTATTTCCGATAGGGTGATGCCCGTAATGAATGGAATAGAAATGTGTCAGTTGTTGCGTAAAGACCCTATTACGCAGCATATTCCAATTGTTATGCTTACAGCAAAAGCCGGGGCGGATGATATACAAGAAGGATTGAAATGTGGTGTTGTGGATTACATTACCAAACCATTTTATAACAGGGTTTTGGAGATGAAAATAAATAATATACTTGATGTTCAGAATGAACTGAAAGAAAGGTATAGGAAGGAATTAGTAATAAAGTCTCTAGATATGGTTTTCGGAGAAGATGAGCATGACTTTGCCTATAAATTGCAGCAAGTGCTTGACAAACACCTCACAAATCCAGACCTTAACGTACAACTACTCTCTGATTTTATGGGAATGACTCGCTCTCAACTTTATCGAAAAATTAAAGAGCATACGGGGCTTAATGTGGTGGAGTTTATTAAAACGCGCCGTATTAACTTAGCCGTTGAATTATTAAAGAATACCAATCAGATCAATAAGGTTTGTTATGATGTGGGATTCAATACTCCTTCTTATTTTACAAAAACTTTCAAGGAAATTATCGGTTGTTTACCCAGTGAGTATGCTAAAAAGTAGTTCTTTTATGCTTGGGGATAACTTCTGGATTATCGTCAAGAAAGGGGAAATTTCATAATCAGACATTTATTTTCTTTTGATATAGAATAGGGTTAAAAGAAGTAATGTTGATAGCAATTTTGTAGAGTGTTTTTTGTGTTTGAGTTCGAGGTAAATTTTATTTCGTCAATTTCTATATCACAAATGTAACAAATTGTACTACAAAATGATTTTTAGAGTTTTTATCTTGTTGATTTACAGTGGTTTTTATTTTATGTCTATTTTGTTGCTTTTATTGTGGTGTGTGTGGTACATAACAGTATTGTGATTTTATTCTTTTGTAGTATGAAGTTGTTCACTATAAAAACATAACGCTATGAGAAACCTACATTACTACATCAGTTATAAAAAACAACAGGATGAGCAGTTTGCGAAGCGTGTGGAGGGGGTGTTGAAAAAGAATATTTCTAACAGTGATTTTACTGTAGATGAGTTTTGCAACCTTGTTTTTATGAGTAGAAGTTGTTTGCACCGAAACCTGAAGAAGCTTACAGGATTTTCAGCAACAGAGCTGTTAAGACAGTATCGCATCAGGGTGGCAGCAGAAATGTTGGGGAAATCCTCTGCAAATATTTTGGAGATTTCTCAGAAAGTGGGTTTTTGTGATTATTGCTATTTTTCCAAATGTTTTAAAAAAATAATGAAAAAAACACCTAAGGAATACTTGGCAGAGAAGCGAGAGCAGCGCCTTAACAGGATATTGCAGTACGTTGCACATTCTTCTCAGCAGTTTTCATAACGGTATTTTGCTGAATTGAGCCAACTGTTTTCTCAAATAGTTGGCTTACTTTTTGCGGTGTGATCGGGAATCGACCTAATGTTCTCGGGTAAATACAGGCTTGTTTTTCGTAGACAATTCGTTATTGTAAAAATAGCCATCGCTGTCGAATGCCTGCAAATCTTCGGGCTTTTTGAGTTGGTTTTGAATGATAAAGCGCGTCATTAAACCACGGGCTTTTTTCGCATAAATGGCAATCGTTTGATAACCTTTCCCTTTGTTGTCTTTGAATGTAGGTGTGATTGTAGGAACTTCTAACTCTTCCTTTTTTATTGCTTTAAAGTATTCGTTTGAGGCTAAGTTTACAATAAACTGATGTCCCAATTCATTAACTGTTTCATTCACTTTTTGTGTGAGCATATCGCCCCAGTAATCATAGAGGTTTTTAAAAGAATTGGTTTGCCATGCTGTTCCCATTTCTAGGCGATAGGCTTGGATGCCGTCCAAAGGACGAAGTAAACCATAAAGTCCTGAAAGAATACGCAGCTGATTTTGGGCTGTTTGTAACTCCTTGCCTGATAGAGTGTCAGCATCTAAGCCAATGAAAACCATTCCTTGAAAATAGAGCAAGGCTTGTTTGAGCATATCGGTTTGTGGTTTTTCTCGCCAATTTAAATACCGCTCGTTATTGAGAATTGCCAAATTGGCACTTATTTTCATTAATTGTTGTAAATCTGCCTTTTGCAACTTTTGTAGTTGCTGTACCAATTCATTAGCATTTGCTTGAAAAATCGGTTGGCTCATTGCCTGAACTCTTCGCTCAGACTTTGCCATATTTTTTGCGGGTGAAATAAGGACTAACATTATATCAAATCTTTTTTAGGTATTGTGTATTCTAATTCTATTTTTGTTGTATCCCGTTGTATTAAAAGTTTTATGCTTTTCCCTTTTTTTCGCTCTAAGGTGTTAAGTGTATTCATAACTTTCTCGAACGTCATCAACAAGGTAGCTTGTCCGTTGATTTCTAAAACAATGTCGTCAATTTTTAATCCTGCTTTGGCTGCAAGCGAATTCTCTTCTAAGGTAAGGATTTTATATATAGGTATTTGTAAATCAGGCTGGTACAGTTCGATACCGGAAGCGTTGAAACTAAAAGGCTCTTTAAAATGTCTGTTAGGTTTTAAGTGTAATTTGTTAGCTGGATAATCCATCACGATATGAAATCTGCGCAGTATTTCACTACCGATGCTTCCGCTGTTTTTTCTGGGAAGAGCCGCTTTTATATCCTCGGGATTGGGGAAGGCAGCCAAAACATTAGGGAGCATTTTTTCTTCAAATAGAAGTGCCGGAATGCGCCCATATTCTCCGTAAATTTTTCCGCTCAATCCTTGTCCGATGTATGATTTTATAGTCTTTTCCGGCTTGGGGATGCGAATACTGTCATTATCCATCAGCCACAGTGAAAGAGAGGCTCCCGTATCAATCATAAATTTTAATTTTTTCTTTTGCTGTTCTGGCGTTATAATGTCTGCATAAATATAGGGTTTCCCAGCTTTTGTTTCTAAGGGAAAATGTAAATAACCTCTTAATTTTTTATGATAATATTTTGGGTTGTAAAAGGTGAGTTTTTTGCTATTGTAATCAATTTTTACAACAAAATGCTTTAAAATATCATAGCCGATAATTCCATTTATTTTTTGCCCTGCCAGTTGTGACAGACTGAATATATTTTCCGTAATAAAATTAATTTGCTGATTTGTCCCTATAATTCCTTTTAGTTTAATTGTATTGTTGTAGGAGGTAACAACTGTTAAAGTGCGTTCACCTCCCAATCCCTGTATGATTTTTTTACTTGCATAATTTAGTGTTATATTGTCTTCCGGAAATAGTTCTGTGATAAGGGTAGTCGTCAATCCTGAATCGAGCATAAAATAGAGCGTGCCGGAGTCGTTTATGCTAAGGGGAATTATGATGTTTTTGTTGATAAATTCAAAAGGAACTGTAATACGCTTTTTTTTGTTGATTAGCCGAAAATTGTCTATCTGTGAGTATAAAGCTATAGGCAACAGTAAGCAGCCCAAAATACATAGTGATATCTTTGAGTATCTATTCATAATGTTGAATCAATTCTCAAATATACATTATTTGTTTGAGATGAGGAAGATCTGATTGCCATAAAAACTTGTTTTGTATTTTCAATTTATTTTTTTTCTAAATCAATTTCGCAACTCTTATTTTTGCCAAACCATTTATACCGATTTCGTGCAATAAAATCATAAACAAAATCCCGGATAGGCTTCGGAACAAGCCAAAAAATTTGTGTCAATTTCCAAATTCCACCAAAAGAATTTATAATTTTTAGAATGGCACTTGATTTTATATAGTGTTGTGCATCAGGGATGTACAAGATGATAGAGTCTATTTTTCTTGGGGGTATCTGTAAAAGTTTTAAGATTTTATCTCCCCTTTCAGACTGAATAGAGACAAAAATGAATTCTCGCTTTTTATCAAGGCGGATCGTTTTGGCAACGAAGCCATTACACAGGTTACATATGCCGTCAAAAAGAATTACTTTCTTTGGTTTTGTTGCGAGGCTGTGAGCGTTCAATAGTATGGAGATAAACAGTCCAAAATCCCCTCCATTACGTAGTAATTGCAGAATTTTGGACTCTGTGAATAGTATATTTGTACCGAATTATTTGTCGTGATAATGTGTGAAAACATTGTCATTCCACTTAGTCATTAGCCTTATGGCAAGATCGGCGCCGGTTCCTACAGCAATTGCTACCTGGCTTGCACACCCGCTTGTAAGTCCTGCCGCATAGAGCCCCTCCGTTACCACTAAGTCTGTATTTTTCAGGGCATATTTTTTTTGTCCCGGTAAACTTTTCTTGTGCTCGGTGATATAGTTCTCTAATCCGGCAATTTTCTCAATTTTGGGACTATGACCGATTGCCAAAACCACTTGCTTAGCAAGGTAAGTATTTTCAACAGTCTGTACTTCAAAAACGCCGTCTTTGGTAAATACAGACTTAATTTCATCCTCAGGTAATTGTTCGATGAAGTTAAAGCTGTTTAATCGCTCTAATTCTCCTATATTCAAATCTTTACCTTTTGTGTCTGAAGCAACACCATAATAATTGTTTAGTACTGCCACATCTAAATCTCTAACTTTGTCACAAGCAATCATTGCAACTTTTTTGCCTTGCATATACTCTTGGTTTTTCGCTGAACTTAGCACCAATCCGCACGAAACAGCCGCAGGACCTCCTCCTACGATTAACAAATCAAACATATTCTTATTTTTTTAGTTATCTCCTACAAAGATAGTGAAAAAAGGTTGCCCTTTTGTTCAAAATGTATCTTTATTTCTTAAATTGTCCCAATATCTCTTCGAAAATACGCTTTGTCAAAATGTATCCTTTTGACTTCTGTATAAGCCTTTTCCCGCGCCTTTTTTGCAGTTTCCCCTAATGCTACGATATTCAAAACCCGTCCACCGGAAGTTAGTAATTTACCATTCTTTTCTTTTGCTCCTGCGATAAAATAGGGAACTTCCAAAGTATTTAAGCCCGTGATTTCGTATCCTTTTTCGTAATTTTGAGGGTAGCCCCCTGATACCATCACCACACAGCAACTATGCTCCGATTTCCATTCCACATTGAGTGGTTTGCCTTGAATGGCATCTTCTGTAAGCGTCAAAAAGTCGCTATTGAGCAATGGTAAAACGGCTTGGGTTTCGGGGTCTCCCATTCGTAGGTTGTATTCAAGTAGATACACGCCTTTCTTTGTGAGCATTAAGCCAAAGAATATGACTCCTGCAAATTGTAAATTTTCCTCGTCTAGACCTTTGAGAGTTGGTTTTAAAATATCTTGCTCAAAGGCTTGCATAATGCTATCTGTAACATAAGGATTTGGAGCAATCACACCCATACCGCCTGTGTTCAGTCCGGTTTCGTTTTCACCGATTTTTTTGTGGTCTTTGGCAGAGATAAACGGCGTGATTTCCTTACCGTTGTAGTATGAAAGTATTGACGCCTCTACGCCTTCCAAAAACTCCTCAATCACGACTTGGCTACCTGAAGTACCGAACATTTTGTCTTGCATAATTTTTTGCAGAGCTTGTTTTGCTTCCGCTTTATCTTGTGCGATGATAACACCTTTCCCCGCAGCCAAACCACTTGCTTTTACCACAGTTGGATATTCAATTTCATCTAAATAGTCAAGAGCTTTTTCATAATCCTCGAAAGTTTGGTAAGCTGCCGTTTTTACGCCGTACTTTTGCATAAATTCCTTGGCAAATGCTTTGCTTCCCTCTAATTGTGAAGCTTCTTTATGAGGTCCAAAAATTGTCAAACCCTCTTTTTGAAAAGCATCTACAATACCTGCAACGAGCAAGTCTTCTGAGCCAACAATTGTCAAATCAATGGCGTTTTCTTTGGCAAATTGGCACAATTCTTTAACTGTTACTACTGAGATATTTGTACCAATTTGGGCTGTGCCACCATTGCCTGGTGCAAAATAGAGCTCGCTAACTTTTTTGTTCTCTTTGAACTTTGTTCCTAAGGCGTGTTCACGTCCGCCACTTCCGATTATGAGTAATTTCATTGTTTTGTTTTCTAGTTGTTTGGAGTTAGCTTTTAGTAATTAGGGAATTACAAAAGATAGTATTTCCCAATTCATAACTCATAATTTATAATTCATAACTCAGTTTCCGTATCGCCTCCACCAAGATACGATGTTCAATTTTGTGTACTTTCTGAGCCAAACTTTCTGCCGTGTCATCAGGACTAACTGGGCAAGATTCTTGCAAAATAATAGCACCTTTGTCAATTTCTTTGGTCACCCAGTGCACCGTCGCCCCTGATTCCGTCTCGTTACTATTTAGCACTGCCTGATGTACGAAGTTTCCGTACATTCCTTTTCCTCCGTATTTTGGCAGCAGAGCCGGATGCAAATTGATGATTTTTTTGCTACATTTTTTGCAAAAATCTTCTGAAAGTATTGATAAAAACCCTGCAAGAACGATATAATCTACGCCCTCAACCAAAGGCAAAATGTTTTCCGAAAGCGTTTTCCCTTTCTTGACTACGTGCGTAGGAATTTCCACAAATTCGGCACGTTGCAGACCGTAAGCATTCGGATTGTCTGAGATTACACAGGAAATTTCTGCCTGTAATCCCTCGTTGGCAATGGCATTAATTATGGCTTGTAAATTCGTACCTCTTCCCGATATTAAAACTGCTAATTTTACCATTTCAGTACGATCGGATTGCTGTCTTTTTTGATTGTTCCCAATTCCATAACTGGTTCGTTGATAGCGGATTTTACCTTTTCCACATTTTCAGTCGCTACCACGATGACCATTCCCACACCCATATTGAAAGTGCCGTACAATTCCTTAATGGCAATGCCACTGCGTTTTTGCAACTCTTTGATAATCGGTGGAACAGTAATTTTTTGCGTGTCAATGTGTGCTGAAAGTCCTTCGGGTAAAATACGAGGTACATTTTCAATCAATCCGCCTCCTGTGATATGTGCAATTCCGTGGATTGGGCAGGCTTTTTGAATTCTTGTGATTACGCTTTGATACAGTCGAGTCGGTTCCAATAGGGCTTCATAAATCGGTTTACCCTCAAATTCCTCATTGTAATTGGTAAAAACTTTGCGAATGAGAGAATAGCCGTTGCTGTGAAAGCCGCTCGATGCCAAGCCTAAAATAATATCGCCCTCTTTGATTTTGCTGCCGTCTATAATTTTGTCTTCCTCAACCGCACCTACGCAAAATCCTGCCACATCATAATCGCCAATGGTGTACATTCCCGGCATTTCGGCAGTTTCTCCTCCGATAAGAGCCGTACCTGTTTCCTTACAAGCAGTTACAATTCCCGACACGATTTTCGCAGCCACATCAGCATCTAATTTTCCACACGCCAAATAGTCCAAGAAAAAAAGCGGTTTTGCTCCGTGGCAAAGAATATCATTTGCACACATTGCAAAGCAATCAATCCCTACGGTGTCGTATTTCTTTACATCCAAAGCAATGCGTAATTTTGTACCTACTCCATCAGTTCCACTTACTAAAACGGGCTTTTTGTAATCCTGCAATCGGTAGAATGCTCCGAAACTCCCTATGCCGTTGAGCACGTTTGGGTTGTGCGTAGAAGCCACACTGTCCTTTATGTTTTGTACGGTGCGGTAGCCTTCTTCTTTATCCACACCGGCTTGTTTGTATGTTGTCATTTTGATAAAAGTTTTGGTTATCCGCAAAAATACAAGTTTTTTGCTTATTTTTACGATGTTGTAAAAACATTTTAGAAGAAAGAAAATGGTAAAATTAAGAAAC
>PDWJ01003002.1_pt1 | contig 16792 bp, 14 predicted proteins | sample 1430881 | NCBI WGS metagenome assembly PDWJ01 (sample SAMN01162460, study PRJNA174530) | Oral metagenome, whole genome shotgun sequencing project. | biome: Marine environment; feature: Marine mammal; material: Swab sample of the gingival sulcus; isolation source: swab sample of gingival sulcus... | reverse complement strand
CCGAATTTCGCTTTAATCTTCGCAATGAAAACTTGTATAAAGTATTGTTAAATTTACTTAGGAAAAAACCTTTGTAAGGTCGTTTGCTTCCTAAGCCCCAAATTTATTATAGAGAGAAGCAGGCAAAAAGACCTGGCAGATCGCCGGTCGAAATCCCAGGTTGGCCACAACTTGTGCACCACTCAATCAATTTTTCCTGAGACTCGGTATCAAGATGGGAAGAGAGAGCCTTGAATCGATTAACCAGATCATTCCATTGCCATGGCTGCTCTGGATCGCCACGCCGAAAATGTCGCTCTCGCTCCAGTAACATACCGTTTTTCAAAATTACTTGGACAGTTGCAGGCCGATCTTTGGGAAAACGGGAGGTAAACTCGGAGCTTTCTTCGAGTATAATTTTATCCATAAAGCTTCGAACGATAGCCAACTCGAGCACCTGCGGTCCAAAATTTTCGAAATCAAGCCTTCGTTCATGCAACAAAAAGGATAAACAGAAGCGGCTAGAGAATTTGACTTCTTCATAGCTCCTAGGGTTGGCGATATTTGCAATTTCCAATTGAGCTTTAGGGACCTTAACGCGAATACCAGCAATCTCAGCAACATCTTTAATCTGAGGCAGCAGATCATTTAACGCATCAAGACAGGTATGCATCTGACCACAAACAGGCCACCCCTTGATGGTCGTGGTTTCGATTTGATAATGGCCTGGATCAGGAATGGAGAGAACTGCTCGATCACCGTTTAATCCCCAGGCCCGCAAAAGTCCTCTTGGCCCCTCCAATATTCGCGTTGCAGCACTAAATTCGTTACGTGCGAGGCTTACCGCCATCAACCCGTTACGTGTCGCTGCTGCAGGATGAAATGCCTTTATTTCCTGGGCACCATCATCGAGAAACTGCCAGAGCCCGGCGGCCTGCGTTCCGGCATGACCGAAAGCAAAAAGCGTTTGTTTGGGAGATAACCTCAATAACCTTGCCGCCGCTGCTGCTGCCCCAAAACAGCCAGCAGTAGCCGTTGTATGGCATACTTCATAATGACGTTTGCCAAGCAGAGTGCCAATCTTTAAGCCAACCTCATATCCGGCCACAATTGCTGCTTGCATATCGGTCATGGCAATATCACACGATTCCGCCAGAGCTATTACCGTAGGAAAAACAGTTATACCTGGATGCATCGCCGCACGTTTATGACCATCATCAACTTCAGCGAGGTGCGAAATTGCCGCATTTGCCGCGGCTGCCTGTTCCAAGGGATAGCTACCAGACCACCCAGCCACAGAGCAGCCTGCAGACAGGGGGCCTGTTGGGCCTAATGAGGCCGCCAAAGATTGGCGATATTTTTCTGCCAAACGATGTTTACAGCCAGCCGCAAGAGCTCCCCACCAATCTATTGCGCAGGCAGCGATCCGTTTTTTTACACGTTCAGGTAAAAAATCTGCATCAAAATCGGCAACCCAGTTCGCTAATGGTTGCAGCCAGGGAAGCTCCTTTTTAGCATGTTGTGAGGTACTCACCCTCCTCATCCTTCGATCAGCGCACTGATATCTTTGTAAATCAGATCGACAACGGCACTGGATTGCCCCAGGTAATTGTGCGGGTCCAGGGCCATTTCCAATTCCTCTTGAGTACAAATTGCAGCAACTTTCTCATTTTCCATTAATAATTCGACCAAAGAACGTTCCTGGGCAAGGGCTTCCAAGGAAACTTCATAGACGATATGATGTGCATCCGCCAATGGCATCGCCTTAGCAAGAACAAACATAACCTTTTCTGAAAGCAGCACCCCTTTGAGACGATTAACATTATCCAGCATCCGTTGTTCGTTGACCTGAAGGTTGCTGATAACTTTATGTAGATGTGCAAGCATTGCAGAGGCTGCACAGAATATTTCAGGCAAAACCACCCACTCTGCACGCCACGAGCATCCATCTCGTTCATTGAGAGGTGCCATCAGTTCACCCATAACATCGGCGTTACCACGGACAATTCGACTAAGGGAAAAAACCCATTCACTAACGATCGGGTTGATTTTATGAGGCATGGTGCTTGAGCCAACAATTCCTTTGGTATAGCCTTCTGCCAATTCTCCTATCTCAGTCATACTGGAAACATAGACTTCTTGTGCTATTCGAGAACATGTCCCGCCGATTAATGAAAGACTGTAGCAGAGTTCAGCCAGGCGGTCACGCTGGCTATGCCACCATGTCTTTGGAGCCTTCAGTCCCATATAATGACAACTTCGCTCCTGAACCAACAGACCCTTATCTTCCCATGCTGCATAAGTGCCTATTGCTCCGGACATACTACCAACCAGGCACCGATCTTTGAGTTCTCGCCATCGCTCAAGATTTCGCCCCATCTCATCGAGCCAGCTCGCCATTTTCAGGCCAAAAGTAAAAGGAAGCGCATGGTTACCATGGGACCTGGCCACCATAACAGTATCCCGATGCTTAACCATAAGCTCCATTGCCATCTTCAAGAACGCAATAAGTTGTTTTTCAATCACTCCATGGGCACGAGCGGCAAGTAGCATGGTACCGCTGTCGATAATATCCTGAGTGGTTGCCCCACTATGGAGATAGGTCTGATACTCCTGCGGCAAATTTTTGCGATATTCAGTCAAAAGCCCCATGAGGGTATGAGCCGTTTTTTTCCCGTGCTCAACAATCTTTTGTACATCTATCAGATCCGCATCAGCATTCGCGACAATAGCCTCGGCGGCTTCGTCAGGGATCATTCCCAATTCTGCCTGAGCTTTAGCAAGGGCTGCTTCAGCATCAATCCAGGCCTGAAGTTGGGCACGTTCGTTATAGACCGCTCTCATTTCAGAAGAACAAGTCAGCCCTTTAAAGAGAGCTGTATCCATTAAGTGAACATTATCGGCATAACTCATGATATTTTCTTTTAATATCCATTATTATCTTTTATCATTACCCTCATTTCGCCATTACCGGATCTCATGAGGATTCCTCAATTATCTTCTTTCGTTACAACAGGAAACCCTCACCACATATATTTTACTTTCTCTTTTCCCCACAGAAACGAAAAAAGACGAAACGCTGCTTCAGCCAGCCAATGATGTAAGCACATACGTCTTCAGCACAAAACGCTGCATGCTTCTGCTATCTTGGTGCATGCCAGCTTAAGCTTTTCAATTTCAGTGGCGTAGGATATTCGAAAATATGGCGAAAGACCGAAAGCCTCTCCGTGAACTACTGCAACACCACATTCTTCCATTAAAAAATTGGAAAAATCAAAGTCAGTGGCAATGATATCTCCACGGGGAGTTTTCTTACCGATTATACCCCCACAAGAAATATAGCAGTAAAACGCTCCCTGAGGGGCATCGCACGATAAGCCTTCGATGCTATTTATAATAGATACCACCAGATCTCGACGCTCTTTCAACACCTTGTTGTATTTCTCAATGAGAGACTGATCGGAATCCAGTGCTGCCACCGAAGCCCATTGGGATATGGAGCATGTTCCACTGGTGGACTGAGACTGGACCTTCAGCATGGTTTTGATAAGATTCGCGGGTCCAACACCATATCCGACCCGCCAGCCAGTCATGGCATATGCCTTTGATACACCGTTGGCGATCAATGTTCTCCCCTTCAAATCAGGCGCAACCTGAAGCAGCGAGCAAAACTTTACACCGTCAAAAGTCATAAATTCATATATATCATCGCTCAGTATCCAGACTTTCGGGTGGCGTCGTAACACTTCTGCCAACGCCTGAAATTCCTCTTTGGTGTATACCGCCCCCGAAGGATTACCGGGGTTATTTATGAACACCCACCTCGTCTTTGTACTTATTGCTTTTTCAAGATCTTCAGGCGTCAGTTTGAAACGATTTTCCTGCCGTGTGGAAATAAATACGGGCTTGCCTCGATTGATCTCAATCATACTGGGATAGCTGACAAAATACGGGGTAGGAACAATCACCTCATCTTCAGGGTTGAGAGTTGCCACCATGGCATTAAAAATGACCTGTTTGCAGCCGACACTAACAATAACCTCTTCGGGGGTATAACTGAGTTCATTGTCCCGCTTGAGCTTGCGGCAAATGGCTTCACGTAGTTCTGGAATACCCTGAATAAGGGGATATTGCGTTTTGCCTTCAGTGATTGCCTTAATAGCTGCTATTTTGATGTGATCGGGAGTTCCGCAATCCGGTTCTCCAGCAGAGAGCCGGATAATATCCCGTCCTTCACTCTCCAGCTGCTTTGCTCGTACAGTGACTCTGGATACAGCAGAGCCTTTCAGTTCCTGTAAATGTTCTGCGATTATAGTCATTTTTTTCTCCTTCTTTGGGATGTATCAAGTACACAGAGGTAACTGTCCACTATGATTGCAATCTTCTACCAATCAACCGATCTCCAAATTCTTTGCTCTCATAGTCTTCACATATTTGAAAAGAGGCAAGAGAATAAAGAACAATGACAGGAGCATCAGTCCTAAACTGATGGGATGATTGAACGGGTCGAAGAATACCAGCCAGTTTCCTTTAGAGATCGCCAGAGAGTTCGACAGAGAGTCTTCTAGCTTCTGACCAAGAACCAAAGCTAGGATAATCGGGGCGTGGGGGATACCAATTTTAACAAAAAAGTATCCAAAAATACCAGAGGTTAGTGCTACTCCTATATTAAACAGAGAATTTCCATCGGCGTATGCACCAGTCAGGCAGAGTAAGGCAATGGTGGGCACCATCACCTGTTTGGGTAATCGGTAGACCATGCCGGAAATATATTTTGCAACAAACATCGCTACCGGCCCCATAACAATGTTGGCGACAACAAATGAGACCATGATCATCCAAGCGATATGGGGAAAATTAATAAATAGCAAAGGACCCGGCACCATGCCGTGAATCATCAACGCACCGATAAACAATGCTGACACAGAATTTCCTGGAATACCAAGGGAAAGTAAAGGAACCATCGAGCTTGCTACCACAGCATTGTTAGAAGCTTCAGGAGCTGCGATACCTTCTGGAGTACCTTCTCCCCATTTGGTACAGTCCTTTTCATTTTTAAACTTTCTTTTATACCGGCTGGAGGCCTGGTTATAGGCAATATAAATAGCCATCAACATACCCGCACCAGGCAGTACACCAACGACATTGCCTATCGCTGCAGAAGTCATCCAGGTAGGTAGCAGCCGTTTTATCATGGAAAAAGGCAGCAACAAACTACCTGTAATACGGGGGAGCTCACTGATGTCCAGATTGAGTTTACGTTCTACAAAAATTTCTTCTGCAAGTTCAAGTGCGGCGGATATACCGAACATGCCAATCAGCATGGGAACAAATGGGACACCCTCGTATAAGCTGCTGCTTCCAAAAGTAAAGCGAGGAAAACCTGTTTCCAGGCTCAAACCAATCGTTGCTACAAAAAGACCTATCGCTGCTGAAAGAATTCCTTTAAGGATATTCTTCTCAAGCATGCCAACGACAGCGGCAAGGCCAAGTACACAGAGGGAAAAATTTTCAACAAAGCCAAATTTGAGTGCCACAGCAGCAAGGATAGGAGCAAAAAACATTAAAACAACAGCACTACTCAGCCCGCCAAAAACAGAGGAGAAAATTGCAATACCCAGAGCGGTATTAGCTTTTCCTTTCCGAACCAGTGCATTGCCGTCTATTGATGTCAAAACTGCTGAGGCAGTCCCTGGAACCTTTATCATTACCGCAGGCATTGCTCCACCAACAGCGGCCGAACAGTAAACGCCCACCATCAATGCTAATGCATGAGTCGGCGACAGAGAAAAAGAGAAAGGAATAAAAACAGCAAAGGCTATATTTTCATTTAACCCAGGTATAGAACCTACAATAAGTCCGCAAAACACACCTAAAAGGAGAAAAGTGAGGACACTAGGCTCTATGAGGGTACTAAAACCAAGAAGAATGGTTTCCATGTCAATGCCCTTAGTTTACCGTGATAAAACATTCAACGAAGTAAACTTTCTATAACGGTATTTAGAGGTAACGGTATATCAAACAACACCCAAAAAAGGATAAAAACAACGGCAACGACACCTACGGCCGTGACCAAAATAAACTTGAAATTTCTATACCCTAAAAGCCATAGAATTGGCGGTAGCACGAGTATACTAGAAACCAGGTAGCCGACATTCATCATCAAAAGAAGGCCCCAGACAACCAGTAGCATTGCAACAAGTAACGGGCCGGAAACCTTGGCAAAAAGATACTCGAGCTTTTGTAAATTACCATCTGAATCCTTCAATGTATTGATCAGCAAGGCAAGTCCGAGAAAAATAAACAGTAATGATAAAAAAAGAGGATAACTACGTGAAGAGTCATCAAAGAGCCTACTCTGGAAAAACGCCCAAACACCTCCGGTAAGCACTAAAAGGCTCAGCCAGAAGTCTGTTTTTGTACTTGCACTCATAGCCTACTCATTCACTTTTAAAAAGTTTTGCCTTTGAGATTACACTAGCAACATGCCCTGCTTTGTTCTTTTAGAGCCCTACTCGTACCATTTCATGAATCCTCATTACGAAAAAACAATACCAAATTTTTTCCCAAGGATACTGGCTTGTTCTATCTGTGGGGCAGTAAAGGGAATTCCATCCACTGTCCGTTCTTTTTCAACCACGTGTGCTCTGTAACCCGGATACATGACTTCGGAAAATCCATCGGCCGGAGTAAGCGCCGTTATGCGCCTGAGTTCTAGGTCCATACGAGATTTGAACTCCTCGGCTGGCATAAAGAGATCTATCTTCATTGCCATCATAAAATTTCCGTTTCCCGATTCTCGGGCATGATTTGTCGCAACACTGAGAACCTTGCCACCAAATTCCGCACCAGACATTACCCCCGAGAGAATATCGACAAGAATGGTAATTGCCGATCCTTTAACCCCACCAAATGGAAGCATTACCCCTTTGAGCGCCGCTTCAGGATCAATGGTCGCTTCACCGTGTATATCGAGACACCAACCGGGCGGTATCGTCTTTCCCTCTTCCAATGCCTTACGGATTTTTTTTCGGGATCCTTCACTGGTAGCCATGTCAATGACAAAGGGAGGCATTGCTCCAGCGGGAATGGCAACAGAGAGAGGATTGGTGCCCAAAAGAGGTTCTGCTGCACCAAACGGGGCAGTGACAGCGGAAGCGTTAGAAGTGACGATACCTATACAATCATGCTCCAAGGCACGCAAAGAAAAGGCACTCGCCGCGCCAAAGTGGTTGCTTCGCTTCACCGTGGTAATACCGATACCGAAATCATTGGCAGCTTCCAAGCACAATCGCATAGCCTTGGTTCCTGCAACCTGGCCCAGTCCGTTGTCGCCATCGACCTGCATCGCCCACTTTCTGGAATTCCTCACCTCAAGAGAAGGTGTTGGGTTTAACCGACCTTCCTCGAGGGCAGCGACATATCCGGCAAGACATGGCAGACCATGGGTATCATATCCGCGCAAATGTGCTTTCACCAGCACTAGAGCAGTGTCGCTAGCCTGTTTTTCCGGGACCTTGACCGCCAACAGAACATTTTTAATAAAATTAAAAAGATTTTCCTGCTTCACTCTTAGATTATTGTCCACGACAATCACTCCTCCCTTTCCTAAATTACCGGACCCGTAACATAAATATCCATGGCTTGAACGTAACCAGAAATTTCAGCTTTGGTTTTCGTTCCTGATGAAGTTTTCTCAATGGCATCGTAGATCCTCCGCCCTGCACTTGCCAGAGATTCATCGCCATCCATAACCTGATGCACTGAGAGGTCTATGTGATCGTTGAGATGCTTCCAGGTTTTTTCGTTTCCGGTAATTTTTATTACAGGGACAAAGGGAAAACCCTGGGGAGCACCCCGGCCAGTGGTAAAGGTGATAACATTGCAGCCAGCTGCTGCGAGACCGGTAAGAATCTCCGGTTCCCTTCCGGGGGAGTCCATGACAACCAGACCTTTTACCTGAGGTGTCTCACCATAATCATAAACCTCCTGCACTACAGCGCGACCTGCCTTTGCAATCGCTCCGAGGGATTTTTCCTCAATGGTGGTAAGACCGCCTTCAATATTTCCTGGAGTAGGCTGCCCTCCTCGCATATCAACCCCCATTGCCTTTGCCCTTGCTTCCATCCTTTCAACCAGGTCAAGAATCTTCTTTCCGGTCTGTTCATCTTTTGCTTGTCCGGCAAGTATATGTTCGGCACCGATAAATTCCGTAACTTCCCCCATGACAACAGTTGCATTTTCTTTAACAAGCTGCTCGACGGTCACACCCAAAGCAGGATTGGACACCAGACCGGAAGTTGTATCTGAGCTTCCACATTTAAGCCCCAGGACAAGATCGACGGCGCTACACTCCTCAGATTTCATCGCGGATGCCTCAACAGCCATTTGCTGTGCGAGTAACACTCCTCTGGCAATGGTTTTCGCAGCACCTCCTTCTTCCTGAATAAAGATACATTCAACCTGCTTACCACTCGCTTCTATGGCCTCTTTTACTTCAGGCATTTTCGTTCCTTCACACCCGAGTCCAATCAGCAATACAGAAGCCAGATTTGGATTACACCCCAACCCACTCAACGTCTTCGTCACCCGTTGTAAATCAATCGGTGTCTGGCAACACCCCTGCTGATGTGAAAAGGCAACCGCTCCATCTACCTTGTCCGCAATTGCCCGAGCTACTTCATTAGCACAAACCACTGTGGAGAGAATCCCAACATAATTACGGGTGCCAACCTTGCCGTTTGCCCTTCGATATCCTAAGAATTTCATATTGTTATCCCGCAGTGTTTGCTACATCTAAAATCATGATAAGTCTCCTCTGCCTCGCAAGCTTTCCATGTTATGGACATGAGCATGCTCGCCAATCTTAATATCCCTGGTGGCCCGGCCGATTACACAGTTGTATTTGACGACGTCTTCACCTTCGGAAATGTCCCGAATCGCAAATTTGTGTCCCAAGGCGATATCCTCTACGACGTCGGCAGTGATTGTTTCATCACCACGTCCTATTACAGCCTCACTGTTCGAGGAGATATCACGTATTGCTGTAGCCACATTGTCAGAGCTGGTTATCACCAATGCATTTTTCTTCATCCAAGCCTCACAAACTCGTTGCTTTCGCTGTCCTTGAGATAATTGGTACGGCGGTACCACATCCGCCGTACCAATTTGGGGCTCCTATTTCTTTAAGTTGTACTTGTTGATTACCAGATTTGTCAGTTCGTCGTAGTTTTGGATAACGGCCGCGTAGCCTTCCGCATCACGATATGCAAGGGGATAGCCTTGAGCCTTCATCTTTGCAACATATTCAGGATTAGCATTAACCTTACCGAGCAAGTCTGCAAGAAAAGTTACAGCTTCATCTGGGGTGCCCGCTGGGACGGCCCAACCTCTAAAAGTTGTCCATTCTCTTACACCAAGACCAGCCTCTTCCCATGTGGGCATATCTGGACGGTCCTTCAAGCGACTATATGAAGCTACCGCTAACAAACGTACCGAGCCTGAGTCAGCGTGAGACTTTGCTTCACCATAAGGCCACAAAGCAGCGTCAACATGTCCACCAAGTAAGGCCTGAAGTTGCGCTCCGAATCCTTTTGTGGGGATAAGGTTCAGCTTGATACCACCCTTGTCCATTGCAGCCAATCCCGACAAATGATGTGAGGTGCCTACCCCCGCATTTGTAACAGTTAGGGGCTTTTCCTTTGCAGCAGCGATAAAATCTTCTATTGTTTTATACGGTGAGTTTGCAGGAACAGCAATTATTTCAGGATCCATGGTATACAAAGCAACAGGACGAAAATCAGATACTTTATAGGCGACCTGCTTAAGCTTGGGATTCGTTACAACTGAACTGGTCATTGCCAGAATTGTATAACCATCCGGTTTTGCTTTGGACGCAAAAGTCTGACCGACGACCCCCCCTCCGCCTGCACGATTTTCTACCTTGAGCTCAACACCGTTTAAATATTTTTTTGCATACTCTGCAATTATCCTGGAGGTAGTATCGACCGCTCCACCAGGCTTAAAGGGGACGATAATCCGGATATCCTTATTCGGAAAATTGCCGGCAAAACCGGCTGCTGCTGTCAGCAAAATTGTCCCTGCAACCATAACTTGAGAAAGTATCTTCTTTGTCTCCATCATTATCCTCCTCTTAGTTTCAAATTATCAGGCAGAACAGAAAATCATCGTTATTTCAACTGGTTAATAAAAACTGATTCCCGTTGTCGAGAACCTTCCCGGTTAAAAAAACGATTCCTATCAGACAGAATAAAATTAACATCATTTGAAATAAAAAGTAAAACTGATTATTTTAATTATTAACATCAGAGGTCCTAATAATAATCCGTAATAAACTACCCCGCCGCAAGCAGCGGGGTAGTAACCCCATAGCTTCGAAAGAAAAATTAATTTTAATTAAATCAAATAGATACATACAACTCACTAACTTAATCCCTCTAAAAATGTACTTTTAATCGCCCTGAAGGACTTAACACTTCGTTACTAACAGTAATTTCTCGTCATTTCCTTGAGATTAGGCAACAAGGAGTCCCACTCAATGGATCTCGATAGGCTAAAAACGTTTCTTGCCGTTGCTCAACTTGGCAGTTTTACCTCAGCTGCAGGAATGGTCAATTTGACGCAGTCTGCAGTAAGTCAACAACTGAAAGAACTGGAGGCTGAACTAGGCACGGTACTGTTTGATCGATCCAGCCGTCCGGTCAGATTAACCAAAGAAGGCGTCAACCTGCTTCCAGTTGCAAAACAAATGCTACACTCCTGGCAGGACTTTAAAGAAAATCAGGAGCAAAAGCATTTTGAGGGGAAACTCATTATTGGCTACGTCAGCAGTATTATGACAAACGTACTGGCTCATGCTCTGCAATCACTGCGCAATAAACATCCTGGCCTTGCAATTAAATTGATAAATACCGGCGGTGTTACAAAACACCTTGCCCAAATGGTAGCTAATAATGAACTTGATGCCAGCTTCGGAGTGGGACCACTTAAAATGCCCAAGGGCGTCCTTTGGCGGCCCTATTCAGCAGAACGTTATTTCGTTATTTCAAAGCAGAAAAACGGCGTCTTTACAGATGAAGAACTTTTATCTAACAGACCTTATTTGCGCTTCGTACCTCGACTACCCATTGAAACGATGATTGATAAATCAATTAAGAAAAGAGGGATAAAAGTAGAACCAATAATGGAACTTGATTCATATGACAGTATTTTATTAATGGTAAACCATGACATTGGGGTAGGTATAGTTCCAGAATCATACTTAATAATAAATAACCTTACAAAGATATCATGCATACCATTTGGAGTACCACCATTGACAAGAGAAATGGGAATAATGATAAATCACAACAGCAAAAATAAAAATCTTGTAAATATTCTTCATACGGCTATGCGTCAATTTTCAAACAATTTTCCATTTTAACAATCAAGATATCAAACTAAACTGGGAATATATCTCATTAATCTTATTAATAAGTTCTAAATTTATCCAACATATGCTGGTCGACCCTGAGATACAAGTAAGCATTTACCTGTAAAACATTGAATTTATAATTGTGAATCGCTCAAAGCGGTATATTAAAGTGTGTGATTCACATAGATAGTTTCAATATAAAATAGCCTGATAGAAAAGGAAATACGTCAATGTTTAAAGTGGGTACAGTTATATGAACAGACTGGTGATGCAGGGCTTGTGTGTCGACGCTGTAGAATATCCAGACCAACACTGCGGAAATGGTGGCGGAAATATCAAGAAAGCGGCTTGGATGTTCTCAGAAGTCAAAACTGGAGACCTCATAATTCACCCAATAGCAAAAGTTAGTTCTAAAGAAGAATCATTAATTTTATGCCTCAGATCTAAACAAAATTTAGGAGACATACAGATTAAAAATGAGTTGTTTCGAAAACATCAACTTTCACTTTTTTTACCCACACACTCAGAGTCCGACAACATCAATAAAACTTGAAAATTTTATTGAAACAATGTCTACGAATCTCACAACTCATTGCTTGGATCAAAAACAAAAGCATCAAGTTGAAGGGTACTTTCAGAACCTCTGCTGCTCCTCCACTTTCTCGATATAGGCAAGGTTCTCCATGGCAGCCTGCAGCTGCCCCTCTTCTCCCTTGCCAGATGCAATCACTGCCTCAAAATTTTCTGCAGCACGTTTGTACTGCTTCTTTTTCATCGCAGAGTAGGCAGCCTTCATCAGGATAGTAGGATCAGCTTCACTGCCGAGCTCTGCAGCTTCCTCATAGGTATCGCAGCTCTCGGCATAGCGGTGGAGCGAATAATAGATATCGCCAAGGGCCTCCAGGTTCTCAGCAGTTCTTTCATGCTCGGTTAGCTTGAGCGCTGTTTTCAGAGCCTCCTCATACATCCTGCCGCTCTGGTAGATATCAACCAGATGATCCAGTTGTTCAGGAGTCGGGTTCTTCCCGAAGGTACGGGTATAAAAACGGCCGGCCTGCCTGGGCACACCGGCAAGCAGATAGAGCCTGCTGAGATCCTCTACATGCTTCTTATCATCAGGTTCAAAATGGAGTACGACCTCCTTGGCGGCAACGGCATCCACATACTCTCCCTGCTGCAGCGCAAACCAGACCGCCAGCTTCCAGGCCTTCACCTGCGATGGGTACCTGGCCAGGGTCTTTGCCAGCACCTTCTCCGCCTCCTCTACCTTCCCCAGCTCAACACAGTTTTTTACCAAAGAACTCATCCAAGAGTATTCAGGATCCTTATCTGCCACCAGGATTTTCAACAGCGGATAGGCCTTTTCAGGTTCCTGCAGGTTCAGCCAGAGAACCACCCCGCGATAACGCAGTTGACCCGAGACGGATTTATCAGCAAGACTGGTGCGTTGCATAATCCGCTTGGCTTCACTTTCCTGGTTGACATCCAGGAGAACCGATGCCAGATCAACCAGCCATAACTGCTCCACCTTTTTGCCGGCAACACTCTTTCTCAAGAGGGCGATGGTCTTTTCGAGCCGCCCCTCAACCCGCCACAGCATACCAGCCCGGTGATAGAGTTTGCCCTCACCGGAAACATTGGCGGCCATCTCCATGTAGGTGGCACCCTTGGTATAATTTTCCTTGAGCAGCCACGCATTGGACAGGGCCACCAGCCATTGTTTTTTGGGCTTTTTCAACTTAGCCAGCGGAGTAAGCAGCGTTATCGCTCTATCTGCCTGTTTGAGCTGCAAGCGAAGGGTTCCAGCCTGATAGATATGTTGGGGCTTCTTGCTGATGGTAGCCGCCTTCTCCATGGCATCGGCGGCCTTGCCGATCTTTTCTTTTACCAGCCAGGCCTGGGCGGTGGCCACAAACCAATCCGCCTTGGGAGGTTGAACGTCAGCAAGGCGAAGCAGAGACGTCAACGCCTTGTCTGGCTTCTCAGCCTGCAGCCAGAGCACCCCGCAATTGTAGAGATGGTCAGGGGCTGGGTCAATTTCAATAACCCGCTCAAAGGCCATTGCCGCATTGGCATGTTGATGAAGTGTATTATAGACGGCGGCCAACAACAGCAACCAGTTCTTCTCAGGTTTCTTTTTCTCCGTCAGTATCTTGAGCAGCGGCAGCGCTCGCTTAGGCTTATCCAGCTCGTTCCACAGGTAAGCCGCATGAAAGAGCAATTCCGGATTATTCTGTACCCGGGCTGCTTTCTCCATGGCCTCAGCTGTCTCTTCGGTGTTTTTCAGGGCCTGGAGTGCTGCAGAAAGTCCAACCAGCCACTCCTCTTTGGGTGAATCTTTTTTACTTAATCCCTCCAGAATGGTCAGGGCCTTCTTTGCCTTCTCTGCTTCCAGCCATAACATGGCGCTTTGATAGCGCAGGTCGTCATCCCCTGACAACTGAACCGCCCTGTCCATGGCTATGGCACTGTTCTGCATGGCCTGGAGTCGCCTGGGCTTCTCCTCCTTCTTTTCCTTTGCGTATCTATTTCCATTCTCCTGCCAGGCAAGGGAGAGGAGCTGCCAGCCATCCTTATAGGCAGGGGCAATCTCCACACTCTTTTTCAGGTTGGAGATTGCACTCTTGCTATCCCCTGCTTTATAGGCAAAATAACCGAGCTCGTAATAGAGGAGCGGGTGAGTTTCAGCGGGATGGGAAGAGACATAGCGTGCGAGAAGCTGCTGTGCCTTGTTAAACTGTCCCTTTGCAGCAAGTGATTCTGCCTTGCCGAGTTCCGTATGCAAGGCCGGAGAGGGATCGTTAAACTCCTTGACACCGCTCTTCGTATCACGGGCTTGAATCACAGAGGGCAAAAGGAGAAGTACCGCTATGGTAAACCCAAGCACCTGCAGTATCACGAGTGTCTGTTTATCTTGCTTTTCTGGTAGCTGCATAACCGTGAGTTCACCGGCGAGTGAAACGAGTCCGGTGAAACGACTCGTGAGCTTCTTTAGCCAATTGAACAGTTAACATTCTAGCGGAAATCTCCTGGCACCCAAGTGTGTTCTGCCCACACCACAAAGGTGAAAAGTCATCTCGTCCCAGCTTTTCAGCATGACTCCGCAGCTGTGTCATTTCATTGGAAGCATATGGAAATGCAGGGGTATGTGCATTCATATAACCAAGTTCTTTTATTGCACGATTGACAATACCGCGAGCAGGTTTACCCGAAAATATATTTGTCAATGCGGTATGTGCAGATTGCTTACTTTTTATAGCTCTGCGATGTAATGAAGAAGTTTGAGCTTCTGAACACAAAAGGTAAGCTGTTCCAATCTGTACGGCACTTGCGCCTAAAAGTAGCGCCGAACGTAGAGCATAACTGTCACTTATCCCCCCTGCGGCAATAACCGGGACAGTTACCTGATTGACGATTTGAGGAACAAGCGAAGACAACCCGACTTGAGTAGAAATATCATCGGATAAAAACATTCCCCTATGCCCGCCGGCTTCTAGACCTTGGGCAATTATACCGTTTACACCATTAGCTTCTAACCAAACAGCTTCTTCAACGGTTGTTGCAGACGAAAGAATCTTAGTTCCCCAGCTTTTAACCCGCTTCAGTAATTCCTTATCAGGTAAGCCAAAATGAAAGCTCATAACTTCTGGCATGAATGGCTCAATGGCATCGGCGATATCGTGATTGAATGGGGTTCTGCCAGCCTCTCCGGGTGAAGGTTTTATTTTTACACCCAGTTCGTTAAAATATGGATGCAGTTTTTTTTGCCAATTCAGCTGGCGCTCTTTATCATAAGGAGGTATTTTATGGCAAAAAAAGTTAAGATTATAAGGTTTAGTTGTTGTCGCCTTGATTAGCTTAATTTCACTAATAATTTCTTCAATACTCAGCATCCCACAAGGCAAAGAGCCTAAACCTCCTGCCTCGCTTACGGCAATCGCCAAAGCACTATCCTGAACTCCAGCCATTGGAGATTGAATTATAGGGAGAGCTGTTCCCAATAACTCTTCGATATTTTTGTTTTCCATGACATCTCTTTTTACTGGTCATAAAGATAACCGCAGCCTACTCGAGCTTGAATTGGATCATCGTTTCCACCCAGGTCTCAACCGCACGGCCATCCTTCATTGCTGGTTTGAACTTCCAGTTCTTCACCGTCTTTTCCACTGTCTGCTCAAACTCCCCTGGGGGATTTGCCGCTAAGACCTTAAACAGATCAGTCCTTCCGGAAGTATTGACCAGAAACCTGATTTTTACTGATCCCTCCACCCCTAAGCGTTTCGCCCGGTACGGATACATGGGCTGGGTGGCGGCCACTGCCTGGGGCATCGTATCCACCTCGTCTGGATTGAACCGGGTCCGGGGTGGTCCATGCTTGGGCAGGCCCGGCAATGGCCCTTTAGCCAGGTTACGGTGCAGATTTTGTGGCGCGACCTTTACCCCCTTCACGCCAAGGCCGGTAAGGCTGGGTAGCTGCACGGTGTTGCCGTATCCCGCCGAAAGACTTTCATAGGTGGTCTGGGGTGCCTCGATTTCCGGCATCTCTATCTCCGGTATTTCCATCTCCGGAGGTTCAGGGTCTTCCGGCTCAGGAGGTGGTTCCGGTTCTTGTTCCATCTCTTCTGAATCCAAAAGCTCCTCTTCTTCCATGGCTATAAGCCGGACCTTGTTCAACCGCAGCCGCTCTGCGTCAAAAGAGGTCTGCCGTAGCAGGGCCGGGGCCAGGGCAAGGATCATCAACCCGACAAGAAAGCCGGTTATCCCGAGCAGACTGTTTCTGAAAACCAGACCCGTATTCATCTCAACCCTTTGGTTTGGTGGCAGAAACCGCAATGTTTTCAGCACCAGCCAGACGGCACTGATCAAGGACAGCGATCAGTTTTGAGGCAGGGCAATCGCCGTCAGCATCGATAATCACACCACCATCAGCGTTTTCGGCAAGAAAGATCTCCACCAGTCCCCGAACCCTTCTGAGTTCGACATGATCCCGGTTAATGAAAACATGCCCCTCAGGAGTAACCCCGATGATCATGCCAGTGGCCTCTTTCATCTCGGCAGATGCTGCTTCAGGCCGGTTCACCTCAACCCCGGACTCCTTGACAAAGCTGGCGGTCACCAGAAAAAAGATCAACAAGATAAAGATCATGTCGATCAATGGCATCATATCTATCTCAACGTCGGTTCTGTCAGAGTCGAGTACGGCAGAACCTCTGAACGATCCAATGCTGTTCATCTTTCACCTTCCTTTTCGAGCCACTGGACAAGACCCCGCTGAAACACAAGGGAATCTCGAATAACTGGTTTATTACCCAACGTCTTTAATAGTAGGTATAAATTTGACAATCAGGCTCAATTCAACGCCTGATTTTTCATGTTTTC
>PDWJ01003815.1_pt1 | contig 16797 bp, 10 predicted proteins | sample 1430881 | NCBI WGS metagenome assembly PDWJ01 (sample SAMN01162460, study PRJNA174530) | Oral metagenome, whole genome shotgun sequencing project. | biome: Marine environment; feature: Marine mammal; material: Swab sample of the gingival sulcus; isolation source: swab sample of gingival sulcus... | reverse complement strand
TGTGATTGCAGCTGTTAAGGTGGTTTTACCATGATCAACGTGTCCGATCGTCCCCACGTTGACATGGGGCTTGGTCCGTTCAAATTTTTCCTTTGCCATCTTATTTCGCACATCGAGATAAAGATTCAAGGACCCAGCCGAACACAATCCATGATGACCTCACCCTTTCACTTCTCTCGTCACGTCACTCTGAGACTAATACGAAATTATACTTTAAAATTTTCCAGCAATAATATCATCCCTGACATGTTGCGGAACTTCGGCATAATGCGAAAATTCCATGGAATAGGTTGCGCGTCCCTGTGTCATTGAGCGCAAATCCGTCGCATACCCAAACATTTCGGACAATGGGACTGCGGCTCGGACAACTTGCGCCCCGCTTCTCGCTTCCATATCCAACACCTTCCCCCGCCGTGAATTCAAGCTGCCGATCACATCTCCCAGGTATTCTTCGGGCAGAACAGCTTCAACTTTCACGACCGGCTCCAGCAGCGAGCTTTTTCCGACTCGCAACGCATCCCGGAATCCCATAGATCCGGCAATTTTAAACGCCATTTCCGAGGAATCGACTTCATGGTATGAGCCGTCATAGAGTTTGACAGCCACATCAACAACAGGAAATCCAGCCAACTCTCCGGTATCCATCGCATCACGAATTCCTCGTTCGACCGATGAGATGTATTCTTTCGGAATCACCCCGCCGACAATCGCATTTTCGAAGTGAAATCCCGTGCCACGTTCCAAAGGTTCCACATGTAGTTTCACATGGCCGTACTGACCGCGTCCTCCTGTCTGGCGTACGAACTTTCCTTCGCCGTCAGCCGCCTGCCGGATAGTTTCTTTGTAGGCAACCTGTGGTTTCCCGACATTCGCAGCCACTTTAAATTCCCGAATAAGGCGGTCTGTAATAATCTCCAGATGCAATTCACCCATTCCAGAGATGACAGTTTGGCCGGTTTCCTCATCGAATTTCGTCTGGAACGTCGGATCTTCATGAGCTAACTTCGTCAAGCTCAACGCCAGCTTTTCCTGATCGGATTTCGTTTTGGGCTCGATCGCCACAGCAATGACAGGCTCGGGAAAATCGATCGACTCAAGGATAATCTGCTGTTTTTCATCACACAGGCTATCGCCTGTACCAGCATTTTTCAACCCGACTGCCGCAACGATATCACCGGCATAAGCCACCTCGATTTCTTCACGTTTGTTGGCATGCATCCGTAACAAACGCCCGATACGCTCGCGCTTCTGCTTTGTGGAATTATAGGCATACGAACCAGATTGAATCGAACCGGAATAGGTACGAATAAACGTCAACTGTCCGACATACGGATCGTTCATGACTTTGAACGCCAGGGCGGACAACGGCCCATCATCACCGGTCTCACGAACTTCTTCCTCTTCGGAAACCGGATTAATGCCTCTCACAGAAGGAACTTCGAGAGGCGAGGGGAGATATTGAACAATACCATCTAACAATGCCTGCACGCCCTTATTTTTAAATGCGGAGCCGCATAAAACAGGCACAATTTTCGTTTGCAGGGTTAAATCGCGAATGGCCTCTGTCACTAATTCAGCAGGCACGTCCTGTCCGTCAAAGTACAATTCGAGAATGCCATGGCTTCCATCAGCATCAACCGCATCATACAGAACTTCCCGATATTCTTCGGCCGTTTCTACGAGTTTCTCCGGAATCTCCTCTTCATGAAAAAGACTCCCCATGCTCTCTTCATCATAGACACGCATTTTCATGCGAACAAGATCGATCACACCAGAGAAATCTTCCCCCTGGCCACAAGGAATTTGCAAAGGAACTGGCGTTGTGCCGAGACGATCGTGCATCATCGTCAATACACGAAAAAAATCAGCCCCGGTGCGATCCATCTTGTTCACAAATGCAATCCGAGGGATATTGTATTTATCGGCCTGCCGCCAGACAGTCTCCGATTGAGGTTCAACCCCGCCAACCGCGCAAAACACGCCAACTGCCCCATCAAGGACACGCAACGAGCGCTCAACTTCAACAGTGAAATCCACATGTCCCGGCGTATCGATGATGTTAATGCGGTGATCATCCCAGAAGCATGTCGTCGCTGCCGACGTTATCGTAATACCACGTTCCTGTTCCTGTTCCATCCAGTCCATAGTGGCATTACCATCATGGACCTCTCCAATTTTATATGTTCGCCCGGTATAATAAAGAATTCGCTCTGTTGTTGTAGTTTTTCCAGCATCAATGTGGGCGATAATTCCGATATTACGGCATTTTTCTAAAGCAACTTTTCGTTCCACCGTTTTTTATGAGAACAGAAGTCATGAAAACGCTCGTCATTAACTTTTGCTCAATTTATGATAAAAAAATACATTTACCAACGATAATGGGCAAAGGCCTTGTTGGCTTCTGCCATTCTATGAGTATCTTCACGTTTTTTGATCGCAATCCCTTTATTATTTGACGCATCGAGCAACTCCCCAGCCAGACGTTCTTGCATGGTCCGTTCCGAACGATTTCGGGCAGCATCGATAATCCAACGCATACTCAATGTGGTCCGTCGATTTGGGCGAACCTCGACAGGGACCTGATACGTCGAACCGCCAACTCTGCGAGAACGGATCTCCAGGATCGGTTTTGTATTCGAAACCGCTTTATTAAAAACAGCCAGGACATCACGGTTTCCAGTGTTATCACGAATCTGATCCAATGCGCCATAAAAAATCTGTTCAGCGACACTCTTCTTCCCATCATACATGAGCATATTGACAAATTTTGTAACCAGTTCACTTTTCACTTTTCACTTTTCACTATTTCTTAGGTTTTTTTGTACCGTATTTCGAACGACTCTTTCCTCGGTTTTGGACACCAGCGCTATCAAGCGTTCCACGAACGACATGATACCGCACACCAGGTAAATCTTTGACACGACCACCGCGAACCAGTACCAGGGAGTGCTCCTGCAGGTTATGTCCGATACCAGGAATATACGTTGTCACTTCAATGCCGTTTGTCAAACGCACCCTGGCAACTTTTCGCAGAGCGGAATTCGGTTTCTTCGGAGTCGAAGTATACACACGAACACAGACGCCTCGTTTCTGAGGACACGATTTTAACGCCGGACTGTCTGATTTCGAGCCAATTTTCTTACGGCCCTTTCTGACCAATTGATGAATAGTAGGCATATATTACTTCTCCTAACACATTGTTTTTATTGATCTTATAACGCATCTAACAAAAGTTCGCAAAGCGTAACAATCACGCTTTGGCTTGTCAAGCTTTTTCTCATTATTTCAATTCACGCGCCCGAGAAGGGCACAATCGAGGTTGCCCTCATTGAACAAGAGTGCTGCTACGCCGCAAATGCATCAAACGACGGAGTCACTTTCAACTTTCTCCGGCGATATTGGCGTTCTCCGGTTCCTGCCGGAATCAAGCGGCCAACCAACACATTTTCTTTTAATCCGCGTAAATCATCGAGCTTACCGGAGATGGCGGATTCAGTAAGCACACGCGTCGTCTCCTGGAATGATGCCGCAGACAGGAAGCTATCGGTGCTGAGGGATGCCACCGTAATACCGAGCAATAACGGACGCCCACTTGCAGGCTCTCCGCCCTCGGCCATCACACGCTCATTTTCTTCGTTAAAGACAAAGCGATCAACATACTCATCCAATAAGAACATCGTATCTCCCGGATTTGAGATTTTCACACGCCGCAACATCTGACGCACGATGACTTCGATGTGCTTATCATTGATACTGACACCTTGCAGACGGTAGACCTGCTGAACTTCATCCACCAGATATTTCTGCACCTCTTTCGCACCAAGAACCTGGAGGATATCGTGGGGATCTGACGGGCCATCCATAAGCGGTTCACCAGCTTTGACCGGATCGCCTTCGCGCACATTGATATGTGTTCCACGTGGAATGGAGTATTCACGTTCATCGCCCTTATCGTTTTTCACGACAACTTTCCGCATACCGCGTGAGACTTCACCAAAATGTACCACACCGTCAATTTCACTGATTGTCGCCGGTTCTTTCGGTTTACGGGCCTCGAATAATTCGACGACTCGAGGCAAACCTCCGGTGATATCTTTGGTCTTCGTTGTATCACGAGGAATTTTTGCGATAATATCGCCGGCAAATACGACATCGCCATCGTTCACTTGCAAGTTGGCTCCAGTCGGTAACAGTTTCTGATCAATACTTTTCCCTTCAGCATTTTTCAGGACAAAACGTGGCTGGTATTTTTCAGCAGTCGAATCAATAATCACCTTTGTGGTAAGACCTGTGACCTCATCGACTTCCTCTTGCATTGTGTTGCCCTCGATCACATCACGCAACACGACCGTCGATTCCCCTTCCATCTCAACAATAAGTGGGGTTGTAAATGGATCCCAACGAGCAATCTCTTGTCCTTCTTCAACCTGATCGCCTTCTTTCACCAAAAGGATCGCGCCATACACTAACGGAGGATAGGTATCTTCAAGGCCATTATCGTCACGCACAACACTGACCAGCCCGCCTTTTGAACGAGCGACAAGCTGCTTTTCACGGTTTTCAACGTAATTGATGTCATGGAATTTGACGGTTCCGCTGCGCCGAGCGATCAACGTCGATTGCTCGGTCACAGCGCTCGCGGTCCCACCGATATGGAACGTCCGCATAGTCAACTGTGTGCCAGGCTCACCGATAGACTGGGCAGCAATGATACCGACAGCCTCACCAAGATTGACCAGCCGGCGGGTCGACAGGTTACTGCCGTAGCACAATGCGCACACTCCGCGTTTTGACTGACAAGTGAGCACAGAACGGATTCGAACTTCCGTTAATCCGGCATTTTCGATTCTCTCAGCTAACTCGTCATCAATCAGTTCATTCGCATGCACGATCACATTCCCTGTCACAGGATGGCAGACATCTTCAAGCACCACACGCCCGATAATACGATCTCGCAGCGATTCGATAACCTCGCCGCCTTCGGTAATAGGTGTGACATAAATCCCGTCAATCGTCTGACAATCGTGTTCTAACACGGTGACATCTTGCGAAACATCGACCAAGCGGCGAGTTAAGTAACCGGAATCAGCGGTTTTTAAGGCCGTATCTGCCAGACCTTTCCGAGCGCCATGGGTTGAAATAAAATATTGTAACACGCTCAGGCCTTCACGGAAATTCGCCGTAATCGGTGTTTCAATAATTTCGCCGGACGGTTTTGCCATCAAACCTCGCATACCGGCCAACTGCCGAATCTGCTGACGGCTTCCACGAGCACCAGAATCAGCCATCATGAAAATCGGATTAAAATCGGCATTCTGCTGAATAACGGCATCATCGTCGTAATCCTTCATTCCACCGGCCCCAGCCAGACTGGACTCTCGTGCCTCAGAGCGTTCCAATTCCCTAAACATCTCTTCGGCCACTTCCTCTGTCACCTTCGACCAGATGTCGATCACTTTATTATAACGTTCACCATTCGTGATCACACCGTTGTTATATTGATCGTACACTTCGGCTACTTCGTCCTGGGCAGCTTGAATCAGATCGACTTTTTTGTCAGGGACTTGCATGTCGTCAATACCGATCGACAGGCCGGAAATTGTCGAGAATTTAAAGCCGATCGCTTTTAATTTGTCGAGCACGTCAATCGTAGTCTCGCTGCCATAGTTCAAGTGGATATCAGAGATAACCCGCCCGATAGCCTTCTTGTCCAATTGCTTATTGACGAAGCCATATTCTTTGGGAAGGATCTGATTGAACAGCACACGTCCAACCGTTGTCGTGATGACCTTCGAGCGAGAAACGTTTCCTTCTGATGTGAGCCGTACCCTGATAGAGTCGAGTAAGCCGACTCGCTTATCATTATAGGCCATGACCACTTCTCGCTGCGAGGCAAACATTTTCGGTTGCGACGCCCGGCGACAATCGGCCAGCGTTGAAATCGGAGCCCCATTCATGCCCTTCACCACAGCGCCGCTGGAGAGCCCATTTCGCTCGGCGACTCCATTCCCTTGCACGTCTTGAACGATCACATGCCCATTGTGTTGGACCAGGCGTAATCCACTTGTTTCAGAAACGAGCGAATCGTCTGCCTCGCGCTGTAAATCTCCCAAAGCAAGAATCACGTTGTTTTCTTCGCTTTCACCAGACACCGTATATTGCAACGTGTCACTATGTGGCACCTCTTTGGTCATATAGTAGATACCGAGTACCATATCTTGCGACGGAAGTGCTAACGGTCCACCATGAGCCGGGGAAAGCAAATTGCTCGTTGCCATCATCAGGATTTTGGCCTCAATCTGCGCTTCAATCGAAAGCGGTACATGCACAGCCATCTGATCGCCATCAAAGTCAGCGTTGAACGCAGCACAGACCAAGGGGTGAATTCGAAGCGCTTTTCCATTCACCAGGACGGGTTCGAATGCTTGAATACCAGCACGATGCAAGGTTGGCGCACGGTTCAACAGAATAGGATGATCTTTGACCACTTCTTCCAACACTTCCCATACTTCAGCAGTCTCGCGTTCGACCATTTTTTGAGCATTCTTGATTGTTGTGGCGAATCCTCTTTCCTGAAGCCGCTGAAAGACAAAGGGTTTAAACAACTCCATCGCCATCTTTTCAGGTAAGCCACACTGATGTAACTTTAATTCCGGCCCAACCACGATGACCGAACGACCGGAATAGTCAACACGCTTTCCAAGCAAGTTTTGACGGAAACGACCTTGCTTTCCTTTGAGCATATCGCTCAATGATTTTAACGGACGATTTTTCGAACCGCGTAACACACGTCCGCGTCGGCCATTATCGAACAAGGCATCCACAGATTCCTGCAACATCCGTTTTTCATTTCGAATAATAACTTCCGGAGCCTTTAATTCCTGCAAGCGTTTCAAACGGTTATTCCGGTTGATGACACGACGGTACAAATCGTTTAAATCCGATGTCGCAAAACGCCCGCCATCAAGAGGCACCAATGGACGAAGTTCGGGAGGAATGACCGGAATGACCTCAAAAATCATGCATTCAGGATCGCTGCCAGATTTTCGGAACGCTTCGACAACTTTCAGGCGTTTCGTCAGTTTTTTCTTCTTTTGAACGGACGTTTCGATTTTCAGTTGCTCGCGGAGGGCTGTCACGAGCGGTTCAATCTCGATTTTCCGAAGCAGTTCTCGAATGGCTTCAGCCCCAATGCCAACTTTAAATCGTCCGGAATATTCAGGATCTTCTGTGAGGAGACGGTATTGTTCTTCGGTGAGCAATTGCTTCTCATCCAAATTCGTCTCACCCGGATCTAACACCACATAGTTTTCGAAGTAGAGGATCGTTTCCAGCTTTTTGACCGGCATATCGAGTAACTGACCGATTCGGCTCGGCAGGCCTTTAAAAAACCAGATATGTGAGACCGGACAGGCTAATTCAATATGTCCCATCCGTTCGCGCCGGACTTTCGACTGCGTCACTTCGACGCCACACTTCTCACAGACCACGCCGCGATGACGAATTCGTTTATATTTGCCGCACAGGCATTCCCAATCCTTGACCGGTCCAAAAATTTTCGCACAAAACAATCCGTCGCGTTCAGGTTTGAATGTTCGATAATTGATGGTTTCAGACTTTTTCACCTCTCCGTACGACCATTCTCGAATTTTCTCAGGAGCAGCGATTGAAATCCGAATTGCATCAAAATCCGTCTCACTTGTCGAACGTTTAAATAATTCTAAAAAATCGTGCATAATAATTTAAGTGTGTGAGTATTTAAGTGTGTAAGTGTTGGATATCTGATGTCCCCCTCCCAAACACTCACACACCTAAACACTCAAACATTATAAACGCTCTTATTCCTGCATCAATTCAATGTCCAGGCCAAGACTTTGCAACTCTTTGACTAATACATTAAACGATTCGGGAATTCCCGGTTCAAGAGTATGCTGACCTTTCACGATCGATTCATAAATTTTGGTTCGTCCGACCACATCATCGGATTTAACGGTCAACAGTTCCTGTAAATTATAGGCGGCTCCGTACGCTTCAAGGGCCCACACTTCCATTTCACCGAAGCGCTGTCCGCCAAACTGAGCCTTCCCACCAAGAGGTTGTTGAGTAACAAGAGAATAGGGGCCTATGGAGCGCGCATGCATTTTATCATCAACCAGATGGGAGAGTTTTACCATATAAATGTAGCCGACCGTTGTTTCCTGCTCAAAGGCTTCTCCGCTTTTCCCATCGTACAAGCGTGCTTTTCCCGTCGAATTCAAACCGGCATCTTCGAGTTTTTGTTTGACCGATTTTTCCGAGGCTCCATCAAAGACTGGAGTCGCAAAGAAGACATCATCTTTGATCGCATGGGCGAGACTCAAAAGACCTTCAGTCGATCCATCATCCAGGTATTTGGTCACTGTGTCATCTTTCCGAATACCATCATAAATTTTCAGCAAAACCTCGCGTAAACGCACAGTTGCGGCTTCACGAAACATCCGTTCGTCCACATTGCCCTGTTCTGCTTCTAAAGCATCGCACAATTCCGCAAATTCATGATCCTTCCGGCTGATATCGTAGAAAGGTGTTTCCAGCCAGTGGATGTAGCGGCGAATCGTATCCATAAAACGTTGGCTTGCCCACCCGAGACACGTTTCCAAGATCTGTCCCACATTCATACGAGACGGAACACCAAGGGGGTTTAGGACGATATCGACAGGGGTTCCATCCGGGAGATAGGGCATATCTTCAACAGGAGCAATGTTCGAAACCACCCCTTTATTTCCATGTCGTCCAGCCATTTTATCGCCCACTGATAACCGGCGTTTCATCGCGATGTACACCTTGACCAGCTTCACCACTCCAGGAGGCAGCTCATCACCAGTTCGGAGCTTGCTGGTTTTCTCATTCATAATCGTTTCCAAGATATGAATCTGATCCATCGCATTTTCTTGAAGCGCTTCAATTTCGTCGCGAACATCTTGAATTTCTTGAATTTTGACCTTCCCGAGGTCATCAACAGAGATGTCTGTCAGCATCTCAGGGGTAATCACATCGCCTTTCAAAAGAATCGGAGTCTTCGATTTCGGAGCCGCTTCAGCATTTTCTTCATCGAACTCATCTTCAGTTCCGACTTTTCGACTGAACTCTTCCAAATATTGATCTTTGGCGGCGGTTTTCCCTTTTAAGAGATGCACGATTTTTTTCCGTAACTCGTCGCGAACAATTTGAATTTCATCCTGATAATCTCTGGCAATTTTGGAAATTTCCGCATCTTCGATGCTCTGGGAGCGTTCATCTTTTTCAACGCCTTTGCGCGAAAAGACCTTCACATCGATCACGATCCCACTCACTCCCTGCGGCGTCCGCAGAGACGCATCTTTCACGTCGCCGGCCTTTTCTCCAAAAATGGCACGCAACAGCTTTTCTTCAGGGGCGAGATGGGTCTCACCTTTTGGAGAAATTTTCCCAACCAGAATGTCGCCTGGGCTCACTTCAGCTCCAATTCTGACAATACCGCTTTCATCGAGGTTACTCAACGCATCTTCGCCGACATTCGGAATGTCACGGGTAATTTCTTCGCGTCCGAGTTTGGTGTCACGAGCTTCAATATTGCACTCTTCGATATGAATAGAGGTAAAAAAGTCGTCTTTGACGACTCGTTCGCTCATGAGAATCGCATCTTCGAAGTTATACCCCCCCCAGGGCATAAAGGCCACCAATACGTTCCGCCCCAAAGCCAGCTCGCCTTTATCTGTCGAAAAGCCGTCGGCAATAATTTGGCCGGCAGTCACATGATCGCCAATTTTTACTAATGGGCGTTGATTAATACAGGTATTCTGATTCGAACGCTGAAATTTCAACAATTCATAGCGATCAACAATTCTGGATTCCTCATCGTCATCACCATCTTCGAATGATGGGAGTCGGAAGGCGGCATATTTCCGCATCTCTTTCATCTTCTCCACCGCATTCGGGTCATCATCGACTTTGACCACAATACTTCTAGAATCGACGCTTTCCACAACACCGGTTCGTCGGGCAATGACGACTGACCCGGAATCGCGGGCAGCAAGCGCCTCCATCCCGGTTCCGACAAACGGAGCTTCGGGCTTGAGCAGCGGTACGGCCTGACGCTGCATGTTCGATCCCATCAAGGCGCGGTTGGCATCGTCATGTTCCAGGAAAGGAATCAATGAAGCGGAGACGCTTACCAACTGCTTCGGGGAGACATCCATATAATTGATCTGCTCCGGAGCTGCCATCACAAAATCCCCGCCAGCCCTCGCTGAAATGCGATCGTTCAGAAAATTTCCCTCTTGATCAAGAGGAGCGTTTGCCTGGGCAATAATATACTGCTCGTCTTTAAACGCCGACAAATATTCAATGATATCCGTGACTCGACCGTTTTCGACCTTGCGGTACGGCGTTTCGATAAACCCGTAATCGTTGATACTACCATAAGTACTCAGAGAGGCAATCAATCCGATATTCGGTCCTTCAGGGGTTTCGATCGGACAAATTCGACCGTAGTGAGTCGAATGAACATCACGCATCTCGAACCCGGCGCGTTCCCGGCTGAGCCCTCCTGGTCCCAAAGCGCTCAAGCGACGTTTATGCGTGAGTTCAGAGAGCGGATTGGTTTGATCCATAAACTGTGAAAGCTGGCTACTCCCAAAGAACTCCTTCACTGCGCTCATTACCGGTTTCGCATTAATAAGATCGTGGGGCATCACCGTATCGAGCTCTTGCAAGCTCATACGTTCTTTTGTAGCCCGTTCGACCCGAACCAGCCCCATGCGGAATTGATTCTCAAGCAGCTCTCCAACCGAGCGAACCCGGCGGTTTCCGAGATGGTCGATATCATCGATCTCCCCTTCTCCCATACGTAATTTGAGCATATATTGCACAATCGCCAACAGGTCTTCTACATCCAATGTCCGTTCGTCAACCGTCTTTTCCAACCGTAATTTTTCATTAATCTTCAGACGCCCAACTTTAGAAAGATCGTAACGATCGGCATTAAAAAAGAGATTCAGGAATAATTTAATCGCGCTTTCTTCAGTGGGAGGATCGCCAGGACGAAGCGTGCGGTAAATATCGAGCAAGGCATCCGTCATTGTCCGGACACCATCTTTCATGAAAGTATTACTGAGCGCATCTCCTCCCACGGACTTATCGATTAAAAGTACTTCAATCTGACGAATCTGCGATTGGTAGAGATGGGAAAGATTATCTTGCGTAATCTCTTCATTACACTCAATCAGGACTTCACCGGTCTCCGGATCGATAACGTCTTTGGCCGATACGGTACCAATCAGAGCTTCAGAGGAAACGGGAATTTTGGTCATGCCATAGGCTTTACTCAGGCGCAAAACCTTTTTTGTAATCTTTTTTCCCTGCCGAATAAGAACGGTTCCATCATCCGTCACAACCTCCTTGGTAGCCAGATAACTTCTCAGAAATTCGCTCAAAGCATCAGGAGTCGACACTCTGAGTGTCACATCCAGATCGACAGAACATGAATCCCCTGCAACCCGATCGACCTCATCGAATTCAAAGGAAATCGTATCGTAAAAATTCCGTAAAATCTTTTCTGTCGAACTTAAATCCGGCAATCCAGGAGCTTCATCGCCTCTTTCTTCTGCTAACCGCCGTTCTTCTTCCACTGCTGACTGAAGAGCTCGTAAAAACAGACTGACAAGAAGTTTTCGTTTCTTGTCAATACGGACATACAAATAATCACGGTAATCGAATTCAAATTCAAGCCAGGAGCCACGATACGGAATCACGCGGCAGCTATACAGAATTTTGCCACTAAAATGCCCCTTGCCTTTATCATGATCAAAAAAGACACCGGGCGATCGGTGCATTTGGCTCACCACCGAACGTTCGGTACCATTGATGATAAAGGTTCCTTTCGGAGTCATCATTGGGATTTCGCCAAAATAGATATCCTGTTCTTTAATATCCCGAATTGACTTGCTATTGGTTTCGATATCCACATCCCACGTGACGAGACGCACCGTCACTTTCAGAGGAATCGAATAGGTCATGCCGCGTTCACGACACTCGGTTGCGCTATATTTCGGTTTTCCAAAACTGTAGCTGACAAATTCCAGGAGTGCAATATCGTTATAATCGGAAATTGGGAATACCGATTTAAAGATTTCTTGCAACCCGGAATCTTCCCGTTCATCTGGCGAGACATCCAGCTGTAGGAATCGCTCATACGATTTTTGTTGTACTTCTATCAAGTTCGGGATATCCAAAATAACTGGAATTTTTCCAAAATCCAGCCGCCGCCGAACAGTTTCACCCAGTCCTTCAACAGAATATGTTCCAGCACTGTTCGCAGTAACCAGCATTCTATTCGCGGACAATGCCGTTAGTTCTTCATTTTCTTTAATTGTTTCGATGTGTTCTTGCATACTTTATTCACGCAGGTCTCTCAAAAAGAGCAGACGTATAGCAGTCGGCAGAACATAACAGGACTCCTGACAAACTATTTACTGCCCCCTTACCCACAGAGCTGTACAAGATTTCAAACAGAATATCAGCTTACCTCAGGCAAACACAAGAATAGAGCTTCAAATGCAGAGACCTCGTTTCTTCGGAACGCGCCCGAATGCCCCCCCCTGACATCAGCTCTATTAACAAGACATACACAGGTTGTAATGAGTTTATAATAAAGAAATTTTGCTAACACGTGGTCGTCTTTCCCACTCTCCTTACTATCGTTTCAGTACGTAATAAATATTTTATTTACAGAATTCTCGAGTAAAAATAGTTTAGGAATGTGACAGCAACACCGCCCTTTCACATTCCTAAAAAATTACCGTGAGTATGGTAAGCGAGCGAGCTTACTTCACATCAACAGCTCCTCCAACAGCTTCTATCTTCTCTTTAATTTCCTCGGCTTCCTCTTTGGAAACACCTTCTTTGATGTTTGCAGGGGCGCCATCGACAAGAGCTTTAGCTTCTTTTAGGCCGAGTCCGGTAATGGCACGAACCTCTTTAATCACCTGGATCTTTTTATCGCCGATACCAACCAATACAGCGTCGAATTCAGTTTGTTCTTCAGCAGCAGGGGCATCACCACTAGCAGCCGGCCCGGCAACCACAGGAGCAGCTGCAGTCACGCCATATTTGTCTTTTAAGGCATCAACCATTTTATTTAATTCAAGCACGGTCATGCTATCAATATATGCCAATACGTCTTCCATTGTAATGTCAGCCATCTTATACTTACCTCAAATTTGAATCTCACGCTGCGTAGTACGTGTTGCCTACTATTAAGGACTTCAAGTCCACAACCCGTCACCCATCACCGGAGACCATCCATGTCATTTAAGCTTTTAAATTTGAGATTTTAGATTTATCCAATTTTAGATATCGAGTTTGAGAACTTCCTTTCTCTCAATCTAAAATCTACAATCTAAAACCTACACGTCTTCTGATTTTTTATCGGCAACAGCCTGGAGTGTGTACACAAATTCGTTAACAACTCCTTGCAATGTCCCAACCAACCCACTAATTGGAGCCTGGAGGCCCGCAACGAGTTGGGACAACAATTCTTGACGCGGCGGTAACGTTGCAACTTTTTGAATTTCCGCTGCATCAAATACAGACCCTTCGACCATTCCACCCTTAATTGTAATGGCAGCCCCATCGCCATCAGCAAATTTTGAAACCACTTTTGCCGATTCAGCAACTTCGCCAGGGCAGAAGATCACACCGGTTGGACCAACAAAGAACTGGCGCAAATCTTCGAATCCCGTTTCTTTAACAGCTCGTCGGGCTAACGTATTTTTCACGACTTGATAGTCGCTGGATACCTCTTGAAGTTCCCGCCGAAACTGTGTAATTTTCTCAACATTCACCCCAAGAAAATCGACACAAATCGCAGAAGAACTTTCCTGAAAGCGTTCTTTAATTTGTTGAACACTATCTTGTTTTTGAGTTTTGTTCACAACAAAGATTGATGTCATGATCATTGACACCTGTTAAGCAGAATGACATCGCTCAACACATATCAATAACCAGCCCCAATATGTTTATCGTAAGCCAGCTATAGCCGTCATCGGATCGAGTTTAATTCCGATTCCTGAAGTCGAAGAAATCGCAATACTCCGCATATACTGCCCCTTACTTGAAGCAGGTTTCATGCGCAATAATGTTTCAAGCAAGGCCCGAGCATTTCCAACAAGTTGATCAGTCTCGAACGACCGTTTCCCTATTGGGCAATGAATAATTCCAGCTTTTTCGACACGAAATTCAACCTGTCCGGCCTTCACGTCTTGAACTGCCTGAGCAATATCAAACGTGACAGTTCCGGACTTTGGGTTCGGCATCAATCCGCGAGGTCCGAGAACACGTCCAAGCTTTCCCACAACCCCCATCATATCAGGCGTCGCAATCGCTCGATCAAATTCGAGCCAACCTCCCTGAATTTTTTCTGCAATATCATCTGCTCCGACGAAATCAGCTCCGGCATCAAGGGCTTCTTTTTCTTTTTCACCCTTTGCAAAAACCAGAACTGTCACAGATTTCCCTGTTCCATGCGGCAATGTCACAGATCCTCTCACCATCTGATCGGCTTTTCGAGGATCAACGCCCAAACGAACAGCGATATCAATCGTTTCATCAAAGTTGGCGAAGCAGGTCTCCTTCAACAGATTCAGTCCTTCTTCAAGACCATACTTTTGAGCCGGATCGACCTTTTTGATGGCCTCACGATACTTTTTCCCCTTTTTTGGCATAACTTCTCTCAACCACAATACAGGAGGAGGTAGTCAGACGGTTCTCACCTCCTACCTCCCGCACGCCGTTCTTTTACTGGGTTCTTTAATCAGTCACATTCAGCCCCATACTCCGGGCCGTCCCCTCAATAATGCGCATAGCCCCTTCCAGATTTTTGGCATTTAAATCAGGCATTTTCGTCTCAGCAATCTCCTGAACCTGGGATTTTGTGACTTCTCCTACCTTTGTCCGGTTCGGCTCACCAGAACCTTTGGCAACTCCGGCGGCCCGTTTCAACAACACAGCAGCCGGGGGAGTTTTCGTTACAAACGTAAACGTACGATCTGCATATACCGTAATCACGACAGGAATAATCATCCCTTCCTGCCCTTGAGTGCGGGCATTAAAGGTTTTACAGAATTCCATAATGTTTACGCCATGCTGACCAAGCGCTGGCCCAACAGGAGGAGAAGGATTGGCTTGCCCTGCTGGGACTTGTAATTTTATTAATGCTAAAACTTTTTTCATTATGAGATGTTAGATTGTCGATTGGCGATTGAAAACATCAATCATCAAGCATCAATCCCCTAACTTTCCCCTTTTTCTACCTGTCCAAACTCAAGTTCTACTGGTGTCGAACGACCAAAAATGGTCACCATGACCTTCAATTTTCCTTGTTCAGGATAGACATTATCCACAACTCCCGTAAAATTACTAAACGGACCATCAATAATCCTGACCGATTCTCCTTGCTCAAACAAAACTTTGGGCTGCGGTCGTTCTGAGGTCTCCTTCATCTGTTTCAGAATCGCATCGATTTCCGAATCTAAAAGAGGAGCAGGCTTTGCCCCACCAACAAATCCTGAGACTTTAGGGGTATTGCGAATGGCATACCACACTTCATCGTCGACTTCCATCTTGACAAACACGTAACCTGGGAATGAACGTTTCGTGAAGACTTGCTTTTTCCCACCCTTCACTTCCATCACATCTTCGGTAGGAATAAGAATCTCTGAAACCCTCGCTGACAGGCCAACTGTTCGCAGACGCTGTTCCAGATTGTCTTTCACAACCTTCTCATAGCCGGAGTAGGTATGAATCACATACCACCTATGAATATGGCCTTTCAATTCATGAAAGGCCTCAGAATCAAAAGCAGTCTGCTGCTCATCCGAGAGTCCATCAACATTGATACGCACACGATCGCTTTCTTCCTCTTTTAAAGGTTCCAACACGTCTTGCAAATGAGGAAAGCGGGCCACAAAATGTTGGTATTCCTGCTCTTTAAAATATGCCCATTTTTGTTCCATATCACACTCTCGAACGGGTTACATCCCAAACCAACTAATCAGTCCATAGACTGAACGAAAGAAAATAACATCAAGAAGCCCTAAAAAGAGTCCTGAAAGCACCGAAACCACAATCACGATCGTTGTCGAGCCAATCACTTCTTTTCGGGTCGGCCACGACACCTTTTTCAATTCTACACGAGCCTCTTTGAGAAATTGGATGAGTTTTTTCATACGATTGCAGTACTACCTAAAAAATATATTTCGCATTATGCGTGTCCAAACCGACAAAAAGCCCGGCTTGAGCGACGCGACTATATTTTAAGCACGTTCTTTACACAAAAAAATAACAGGCCAGGAGGGATTCGAACCCCCAACACCCGAATTTGGAGTCCGGTGCTCTAGCCATTAGAGCTACTGGCCTGTATACGCATAACACACACGCAATAGTTTTATCGAAAATCACACTACTTTGTTTCACGATGTAGTGTATGTTTCCGATCAAACTTGCAATATTTCTTCAATTCTAATTTTCTTGGAGTATTTTTTTTGTTTTTCGTCGTCGTATAGTTTCGACGCTTACACTCTGTGCACGCCAGGGTTATGATGTCACGCATAATAGACACGTGTTGCGAGTTACGGGTTACGGGATTTATAACTCGCAACTCGCAACTCGCCCATTCAGGACCTACTCGATAATTTCAGCAACAACACCAGCGCCGACTGTCCGACCACCTTCACGCACGGCAAAGCGCAGCTCTTTCTCCATCGCAATCGGAGTAATCAA
>PDWJ01002999.1_pt1 | contig 16802 bp, 15 predicted proteins | sample 1430881 | NCBI WGS metagenome assembly PDWJ01 (sample SAMN01162460, study PRJNA174530) | Oral metagenome, whole genome shotgun sequencing project. | biome: Marine environment; feature: Marine mammal; material: Swab sample of the gingival sulcus; isolation source: swab sample of gingival sulcus... | reverse complement strand
AGAGTGCCAATCACTTTGTAGAATAGATTCTCTTTTCGAATGCTTTCGAGGCTTACTTTTCGGCATTTGTCAAATGTTTCTTCAAAGTCCTGTGCTATGCTTTCGATACAGTTGTCTTGATAAAGGTAGACACCGCATTCAAAATTGTAGTAAAAACTGCGGTAGTCGAGATTGACCGTTCCGACCAAGGCTTTTTTATTATCGCTTAGAAGGACTTTGGAGTGGATAAAACCGGGGGTGTATTCGTAAATTTCAACACCCGCAGAAACCAATGTTTTGTAGTTTTTCTTTGCACTGGCGTAGAGGATTTTTTTATCCGGAATTCCGGGAAGGATGAGCCGAACTTCTACGCCTCGTTTGGCTGCGTTTAGAATCGCGCTCTCCACTTCGTTGTCGATGACAAAGTAGGGGGACATCATGTAACAGAATTGGTCGGAACGGTAGAGCATGTTGATGTACATATTTTTTCCTACTCGTTCGTTGTCGAGAGGGGAGTCACCATAGGGCAGTATGTAGGAGAGTTTGTTAACGGTTTGTTTTTTTGATGCTGTTTTTTCTTTTTCTATGTCTAAAAAATGATCGATGTCTATCGTTCGTTCGTCAATATTCCACATTTTCAGGAACATCAAGGCAAAGGTCATCGCGGGTTTCCCTTGTAGTAGGATGCCGGCATCTTTCCAATGTCCGAATTTTACGGTTTCACCGATGTACTCGTCGGCGATATTAAATCCGCCGGTAAAGGCGGTACTGCCGTCGATGACCATAATTTTTCGGTGGTCGCGGTAGTTGTAGTAGGTTGACAGAATGGGTGTGATAGGGGCGAAAATTTTTGCCTTGATACCAAGTTCTTTTAGTTTCTGGGGGTAGTTGTGTGGGAGGAGGTTGATTTCGCATCGACCATCGTACATGATGCGGACATCGACACCTTCTTGTACCTTTTTTGCGAGTATCCGCAGAATGCTTGTCCACATGACACCTTCTTCGAGAATGAAATACTCTAAAAAGATGTATTTTTTTGCTTGTTCGAGTTCCTGAAGCATTCGTTGAAAACAATCGTTTGTAGAAGAAAAATATTCTGCACCAACAGAATGTGTTAGCGGGAAACACCCGATTTTATTGACATAGTGGTAGAGATTGTAAGATTCCTTGCTTTCGATTGTCGCTTTTTCGAGTACGTCTTTGTCTTGTGGCAGTGAGTTTTTGGTCAGTTTTTGGATTTCTCCCACTCTGGAAGAAAAGAGTTTTAGTCCGATTTCCGTTCTTGTGTACAATAGGAAGACAGAGCCTGCCAGTGGAAACAGAGCGATAAGGACGATCCAGGTGAGTTTGGTGTTTTCATTTATGTCTTCATTAAACAGGTAGATTGCAACGATGAATGTAAAGACCACCTGAATGGTCGCGTAGGTGGTTTGAAAATTGGAAAACCATAAAAAGAATGCAATGTATAGAAAAATTTGTGCAAAAAGAAGAATAAAAATCAAAAAATTTCTGCTGATAAAAAATCGCAGAATATTTCGATTTTTCGTTTCGGCAAGTCGAATAACTTTTTTGTTTGGAAATAGTTTGTCCATGAGCGTATTATACCATTTTTCAGCCTTTTATGATTCTTTTTCTGAGTCTTGATAATTTTAAGGGGAAAAGAAAATAATGAATTTACACTATGTTGGAATAGGGGGCGGCTTTCTCTGTTTTAGGTTTTGACTAAGAAGGCTTCAAATGGTATAATGACTTGTTACTTTGTATTGTTAATTTCTACAGTAAAATACAAAGAAAATTGGCTTGCAGACGGTAGAGAACTCTGTCAAATGTAGTTGAGTGAAAAAGGTTATGATAGAAAAAAATATAGAGAAAAAAGAAAAGGATAATGCGACAGAACAAAAGGTAAAATTTTCGGACTACAACGTCTCGGAAAATATTGTGAAAGCATTGAAAGAAATGGGTTATGTACACCCGACGACAGTTCAGAAGAGCACGATTGAATACGCGCTCGACAAAAGAGATTTGATTGTCCTTTCTAAGACAGGTTCGGGAAAGACGGCGGCATTTGGTGTTCCGGCGGTACAGCTGATTCACGATGAGAAAGTCAGACGATGTTTGGTGCTTGCGCCGACGAGGGAATTGGCGGTACAGGTGGAAACCGAAATTTCCAAAATTGCCAAGTATCACAAGGTGCGAACGGTTGTCGTCTATGGAAAGCACAGCATGAATGTCGAAGTTGAGAAAATGGATAAAGGCTTTGACATTATGGTAGGAACTCCTGGTCGTGTTCTTGATCACATGAAGCAGGGAACGATGGATGCTTCTTTGTTTAACTTGGTAATACTGGATGAAGCCGATCGGATGCTCGACATGGGATTTATTGATCAGGTGGATAAAATTATTGGGAACACGTCAAAAAATCGGACGACCTACCTCTTCTCCGCGACCATTCCTGAGGAGATTGTACGACTTAGCGGAAAGTATTTGAAAGATCCTGCAACTGTGGAACTTGAATCTGATGTTAAGACAGTGGAACAAGTGGAGCAGTACTACTACCATGTGAAGCGAAACGAAAAGCGTTCGAGGCTTTACGATATTCTCGCAGAGAGAAAACCGCAGAGCTGTATTGTGTTTTGTAATACTCGTTTTGAGGTGGATCGAGTGACGGATTTCCTTTTAAGCAGGGGAATTACGGCGAAGTCGATTCACGGCGCGAATTCGCAGTCGCTTCGGATTAAGTTTTTAAATCAGTTTAAAAAAGGGGCATTTCGGGTGCTGGTGGCGACCGATGTTGCGGCGAGAGGGCTTCATATCGAAGATTTGGAGCTTGTTATTAACTACAATCTTCCTGTTGAAAAGGATGCCTATGTTCATCGAATTGGACGAACCGGTCGCGCAGGAAAGACGGGGACAGCGCTTAGCATGGTTTCCGATGGTGAATTTTTTCAGCTTTATACGATTGAGGAGCACGCCGGTGCAATGATTGAGGAAATTCCTCTTCCGCCGAAGACTGCTTATGATAAAAAGCGACGACATGAGGAGGATTTGTACAGTATTTCGTTTAAAGAAGTTCATGCGTACAATCCGGAGAATGATAATCATGGTGTCTATCCGCCTAGACATAAGCGAAAGAATCACGGCAAAAAAGCGAAGGTGAAGACGGTGGAACAGACTGTCGGTAATTTGACGGTACAAGAGTCAAACGCTCTACAAAAACCGAAGAAACGAAGAAAGAAACCTAGACCCAAGGACGTGGGTAAGGAAGCGGCGGTGAAGACGAGAGTCGACAATGTGAAAACCGGGAAAGAGAAAAAGAATCCTAAGCGAAAGAGTGTCGGAAGGTACAAAGAGCCAAGAGTGCATCAGAAGGAGTCCGATAAGGCAAGCGATAGGTTTTCTAAACAGTCGGTGAGATCGCCGGAAGTCAATGGTTCAGTGGACGAGAAAAACAAGGGAAAAGAAGGAATTTCCAGTCAAAAAACATCCCTTCCAAAGGATACTGCTGCACCGAAGAAAAAGCGAAAAGGCTTGCTAGGGAAGATTAAAGTCATCTTAAAAGGAGAGAAGAATGCCTAGACCGAGACCAACATTTCCAAAACGAGCGGTGATTACTGCGGGTATGCCGTATGGTAATAAATCCATGCATTTTGGTCATATCGGTGGCGTGTTTGTTCACGCGGACACGCTCTATCGATTTTTGCAAGATAGAATTGGAAAAGAACATGTCGTGTTTGTTTCCGGAACGGACTGCTACGGTTCGCCGATTGTTGCGAGTTATAAACAGTATGTCAGTGAGACGGAACATCCTTTGTCGAGAGATGAGTATGTCAAAAGTTTCTGCAATCTGCAGAAAGAAGTGCTAGACGGGTACGAGGTCGAACCGAGTCTGTACGCTGCTTCTGCTTTTTGGGAGAGCGGAGAGATTCATAAAAAGGTTTCTAAGGAATTGTTTGATGTCTTATATAAAGAAGGCGCGTTAAAGAAAATGTCGACTCTTCAATTCTATGATGTGGAAGAAAAGGTTTTTTTAAATGGTCGGCAAGTGCTTGGCAAGTGTCCTGTCGATGGTTGTAAGTCGGAAAAGGCGTATGCGGATGAATGCGGTATGGGGCATCAATACCCGCCAAAAGAACTAATAGATCCTATTTCTGCCGTTTCGGGAACTACGCCGAGTCTAAAATCTGTTACCAACTGGTATTTTGGACTGGAGGAATACAATGACAAATTGATCGATATGATTGAAAAGTTGAAAAAAGCGAAGCGGATTCGACCGAATGTTTATTCTGCGATTAAAGAGTTTTTGAAACTTCCTTGTATCTATGTCAATCGAAAGGATCACGAGATTGTCGGTGATAAAGTTAGTATTACGAGATTAATTGATGATGGCAAGGGAAACCGTGTCGTCTATGAATACGATAATTTGGATGAGCGCGATAAGGCGAGAGAAGAACTTGTCGAACTCGGTATCAAATTTAGAACAGGAAAGACTCTCGTTCCGTTCCGTCTTACCGGAAATGTTGAATGGGGTGTTCCGGTGCCGGAAAAAGAGGGGCTGGATGATCTGACGTTTTGGGTGTGGCCGGAATCCTTATGGGCTCCGATTTCCTTTACGATTACCCATTTGAAGAATGCGCCGGAAAAAGAGCAGGATTGGAAGGCGTGGTGGCTGTCGGAGGACGCAGAGCAATACCAAGTAATCGGAGAGGACAATGTCTACTTCTATGGGATTGCTGAAATGGGATTGTTAATGGCATATCTTGGCATTAAGCCGGATGACGACCGCTACTTGGGAGGGTATGACTACCCGATGCTCGTATCCAATTCGCATCTTTTATACTTGGATGAAAAGGCGAGCTCTTCGGGGAAAGTAAAACCACCGATGGCGATGGATCTTTTGAAAAAATATACCAGCGATCAGCTTAGAATGCATTTTTTGAGTCTCGGTTTGTCAAAAAAATCGGTTTCCTTTAATCCGAAGGCATTTGGTGGCGGAGAGGGGGATGACAAACCCGATCCTGTGTTAAAGGACGGCAATGTCCTCACCAATGTGTTTAACCGCATTCTTCGATCGTGTTTTTATACCTCGCAGAAGTACTTTGATTCGAAGATACCGGTACTAGATCCGAGTGAAGATATCAAGAAGCTCGCCGAAAAATCGCTTCTTGATTATGAACACAATATGGCACGAAAAGAGTTTCACCTTGTCATCTATACGATTGATGATTTTATTCGAAAGGTCAGTAAGCATTGGGCGAAACATTCCAAACGAGCAGAATCAAAGGAAGCCTACGAACAGGTTCTGTCGGATGCGTTCTACGCGTCAAAAGTCGCGGCTTTAATGCTTCATCCGATTACGCCAAGCAGTGCGGAGAATATCAGGATGATGATGAATTTAAAGGAGAATTTGTGGTCGTGGGAGCATGCGTTTAGTGGGATTGCGGTTCATATGGACGATCCGGAAAACCATGTAGTTCAAGAAATACCCGCTCGGTATGACTTTTATAAAAAGCATGAGAGTCAGTTGGAGCAGGTGTAGCTAGCTGCTACCGTAAAGAAGAATGCGTATATGAGTTTGTTTAGAAAAAATATCGCGATAAAGTAGGCGAGAGCAGACTGATAAAAGCGAGTGAAATAAAATAAAATATGATATAATGAGAACGGAGGGACTATGATATCAGCAAGTGATTTCAGAAAAGGAGTGACATTTGAAATTGACGGAGAGCCATATGTTGTTGTGGATTTCCAACACGTAAAACCTGGGAAGGGCGCGGCTTTTGTAAGGACAACGTACAAGAGTTTGCTTTCTGGAAGTATCAGAGAACAGGCGTTTAACCCGTCGGAGAAGTTTCCGAAGGCGCATATTGAGACCAAGGAAATGCAGTATCTTTACAACGAAGGCGATTTGTACTACTTTATGGATAATGAAACTTATGACCAGGTTCCTATTCAAAAGGATCAGGTTGAAGACGCGGTCAAGTACATTCGTGAAAATGACAATGCAACCATTAAGTTCTACAAGGGTAATGTGTTTATGGTAGAACCTCCTAATTTTGTTGTCTTGGAAGTTGTGGAGTCTGAGCCGAGCGTGAAGGGAAATACGGCGACGAATGCGACAAAGCGTGTTAAGGTTGAAACCGGTGCGGAAATACAAGTTCCGATGTTTGTCAACGAAGGGGATAAGGTTAAAATCGATACGAGGACAGGGGAGTACCTATCTCGAGCGTAGTGACTGTACAAGGGTATATTTTGAGAAAGGAAGTACAATAATTTACATAGGAGGATTTATATGTTAAGCGAAAAAATTGCTTATATTAAAGGATTGGCAGAGGGTCTTAAACTAGAATCTGAAACGAAAGAAGGCAAGGTGCTACTAAGCATTCTCGAGGCATTAGAAGCTATCGAGGAAGAGTTTGACATGGTATATGAGGAAATCGACGATTTGGAAGATGGATTAGAAGAAGTCGAAGAATATGTCGAGTCTGTCGATGAGGATTTGGCAGATGTCGAGGATTTCCTCTCGGATATTGGCGATATGGCAGAGAGAGAATTGGAATACTATGATGATTTATTCGATGACGAGGATTCTCTTTACGACGATGGGTGTGAAAGTGTTTGTGCAGAAGAGGAAGTGAAGGAGTTAGAAGAGAAGTAGATGGCTGAACTAGGTGTCTATGGTACGGATACTGTTCATATATCCGAAGATGTGCTGGGTGTAATCGCCTCGATTGCAACAAGTGAAATTAAAGGCGTTACCGAACTTACTGGTACATTTTCTGAGGATATGCTTGAACTAATCGGACGTAAAAATGTTGGCAAGGGTGTGGAAGTCACTCTTGAAGAGGACGGTGCGTGCGTTGATATTGACATTGTCGTTGATTTTGGATTGGATATTTCCGATGTGGCGAGAAAGGTTCAAGTTGCAGTCAAGTCAGCTGTTGAGAGCATGACAGCGATTCATGTAAAAGCAGTAAATGTGAATGTCAACGCCATCAATTTTAAAATTAAGTAAGCAATGAAAAATAAAAGAACATTTTCGCGAGATGTAGCTGCGCAGATTCTCTATCAGTTGGGACTTAGAGAAGAGAGTGATTATGCGGAGCTACTTTCGCGTTACAAGGAAATATGTGCGGATGGAACGTATGAGGAAATTCATCGCAGTTTTATGCAGGATTTTCCAAAGAAAGTTGAAATTCCAACGAAAGTGTCTGATGATTACTGGGAGAGTTTAGAGCGTGAAAATCGTACGAGTGATGGGCAAGAGGAGCGATCTTCTTCAACAGACTCTGCTTCTTTAAAGACGGCGGACAGTTCATTGGATCAGATCCCCTTTAAAAAGATGAAACTTGAAAATCGCTACATGGAGCGAGTACTCAGCGCGTTTGTAGAAAATAGACAATCGATCGATCGTCATATTGAAGATAACTTGGTTAAGTGGAATTTTGATCGTATCGCAGCGATGGATTTGGCTATTTTACGGCTGGCATTATCGGAAATTTTATACCTTGATGATATCCCGTACAAAAGCAGTGTCAATGAGGCGGTGGAACTTGCTAAACGATATGGTGATGAAAAATCGCCGTCCTTTGTCAATGGCTTGTTGGCGAATTTTTCTGGTGAGTGATGGAAAAAAGAGCGTATTTTTCTGTTACAGAGTTTAGCAATATTGTCAAGCAGACATTGGAGCTTACTCCTTCGCTGAAGCAGGTCTGTGTTCGAGGTGAGGTATCGGGGTTAAGTCAGTATCGAGCCAAACGACATACTTACTTTACACTAAAGGATAGCAGTTCACAGCTTGGTTGTGTCTACTGGAATTTGACTGATATCAAGGACGGTGATGCTGTCGAAGTCTTTGGTCGGATACAGGTCTGGGGACGTTCCGGTCAGTACAAGTTTATTGCCAGCAACATTAGCAAGGTTGGTGCCGGTGATGAAAAGGAACGGTTGGAAAAACTAAAGAAAGAGCTTGAACAAAAAGGCTATTTTTTGGAGGGCAATAAAAAACCGATTCCCGGTCGCATTCAGAGAGTCGCGCTCTTGACTTCGGCGGGTGGTGCGGCAGTTGGCGATGTTGCACAGACGCTTGAAACGAGAGGGGCTTTAGTCAGTCTTGGGATTTATGATGTTCGTGTGCAAGGGGAGTCCGCGGCGAACACCATCGCGAGAAGAGTGCAAGAAATCAATCGCATGGACGAGAAGGTCGATGTTGTCCTGATTACGCGAGGTGGTGGAAGCAAGGAAGATCTCAGTGTATTCAATGCGGAAGCGTGTTATGAAGCCATTCACAACTCGGCGATTCCTGTTATTTGTGCGATCGGGCATGAGAGAGATCTTTCGATCTCAGAAATGTGTGCCGATTTGCGATGTATTACGCCGACGGATGCGGCGGTAGAGATTGCCAATCGCTCCTCCCGTCAAATGTACTACAATATCGGTGCGGAGATATTCTACTACATCGATCAAAAGATTAAGCAGGCGATGGCACAAAAAGAGCGAGAACTTCTCTCGATTAAGGTCGTTACTCCGCTGGAGCGAATAAGTATTCGTGCGGGGGAACTGCGAGAAATTCAGCATACCTTGATGAAAAATGTGTCCGACCATTTGAGCAGGAAGGATTTTCAACTTCAAAAATTGGCACTTTCCGTAGAATCGGCATCACCTTTTCATATTTTGGATCGAGGCTATGCTCTTGTGTACAAGGATGAAAAGATTGCAGATGTTCATTCGGTGGCATCGGGCGATTCACTGAAGATTATGTTTAAAGAGGGAGAGGTTCACGCAACGGTGGATTCGGTGAGTATCAAAGAAGGTGAGAGAAATTAATGCAGACATATGAAGAAAAATTAAATGAGCTAAAAAAAGTGAATGAACAACTGTCGAAGACAGATATTCCTTTGGCGGAGTTGGTATCGCTTTACAAAAAGGCGCAAGGTCTTATGGATGAACTAAAAAAAGAATTGGAAGAGTCGAAACTGACCATAGCGAGTGTTACAGAGCAAACGGAAGCCAATGTACAGTAAGACCTTGTTTGAGGAAAAAATGAGAGCTGTTTTTGACGAGTATGTCGAAGACAGCTCTTTGAAGCGAGCGATGGCGTATTCTCTGTTTGCCGGAGGGAAACGATTTCGTCCCTTGCTGTTGCTTTCTGTCTACGAGGCGTTGGATCAAAGCAGAGCAGTGGAAGGTATCGCGTTACATTTCGCCATTGCGATTGAATGTATTCACACGTACTCGTTGATTCATGACGATTTGCCGTGTATGGACGATGACAGTATTCGGCGGGGAAAACCGAGTTTACACAAGGTGTATGGTGAAGCGGAGGCGTTAATCGCCGGTGATGCCTTGTTAAATCTCGCGTTTGAAGTGATGAGCGGCGAGTTGATGTCACTCGGGGGGGGAAGGTCTCTTTCTCGTGTATTAAAAGCGATGAACTATGTGGTGCGACAAACCGGAGCGAGTGGTATGGTGCTTGGGCAGAGTTTGGATATGGCGACGATGTTGGTGGAGACAGAACTTACTACGACATTGGTTGATCGCGTCAATCGATATAAAACCGGTGCATTAATTCAATCGTCGATTGGTGCGGGGGCAATCTTGGCTGGCGTTCAGGAGAATCAATTTCGAATGGTAGAAACACTTGGCGAGCAACTTGGTCGAATGTTTCAGTTGACGGATGATTTACTAGATATTGGAGACAGTCGTTCGACTTCTTCCTATCCCGCGCTGGTTGGTGTGGAACGGACCAAGGCGATTGTACAGGAACTAGCGCTCTCCTCTAAGAGCTTGTCGCGAGAGCTGTCGATGGATTTTTTAGTGGATTGGATTGATAAACTTTTGTGTAGAGAGGACTAGTGAGGTGTTCGATGATGATGCCGATGCCAGGGTTTAGCGAGAGGAGACGCTGTGGATTTTAGGGATATATTGTCAAATAAAGTGCTGCTATGCGCAGTGAGTTGTTGGTTTTTCGCGCAGGTTCTGAAGGTATTGCTACATGCTGTTATAGAGAAAGAGTTTAAATTTGAACGTTTGCATGGATCAGGCGGAATGCCGTCTTCACATGCGTCGACTGTTGTGGGACTATGTACTGCGACAGGGCTTCACGATGGGTTTGATTCCACCTTATTTGCCATTTCATTTATTCTTGCCGTTATTGTGATGCATGACGCGAGTCGGGTGCGAAAAAGTGTGGGCGAACACGCTAAACTTTTGAATGAACTATTCGAAGATATTATAAAAAACGGGATTAATAATAAGGGGTTTAAGGAATTGGTAGGACATAAACCTATCGAGGTCTTTGTAGGTGGATTGTTGGGACTATTGATTTCCTCGATAATCTACTACATGGTGTAGTATGGAGAAATTACTAGAAAAAATACAGAAGCCGAGTGATCTGTCGGCATTGACATTATCAGAAAAGGAGTGTTTGGCGGAAGAGATTCGCGACTTTCTTGTTGAGAGTTTGTCGAAAACCGGTGGGCATTTAGCACCGAATTTGGGGGTGGTAGAGCTTACGATTGCGCTGCATTCAGTGTTTCAAGAAAATTCCAAAATTGTATGGGATGTCGGGCATCAAAGTTATGTTCACAAACTGTTGACCGGTCGAATGGATCGGATGAATACCCTTCGAAAATTAGATGGCATGAGCGGATTTCCTAAGCGCTCGGAATCGCCGTATGATTGTTTCGATACGGGGCATAGTTCAACCTCGATTTCGGCTGCTGTCGGATTCGCGATTGCGGAAAGGATGTGCTCGACCGATGAGGTGCGTGATGTCTACGCCGTGATTGGCGACGGCGCGCTTACCGGCGGTATGGCATACGAAGCGATTAATCACTTAGGAAATACAGGAGAAAATGTAAAAATAATTCTCAATGACAATGAGATGTCGATTTCTCGCAATGTCGGCGGTTTGGTCGACGCTCTCCGCGGTAGCAAGGGATACAGCAATTTTAAAAAAGGAACGAAGGGTGTACTTTTTCATGTTCCGTTAATTGGAAAGCCGATTGCTTCTGCGTTAAAGGCGATTAAGCGCGCGTTTCGTTCGTTTTTTGTCGGAAAAGGACAGATCTTCGAGGATATGGGGATTAAGTACCTCGGCGAGGTGGATGGTCATTCGATTGCTCAACTAGAGCGAGCGCTCCTTCGATTGAAAAATTACGATGGAGCAGCGGCGCTCCATGTTCATACCGTGAAAGGAAAGGGATATCATCCGGCGGAAGAAAACCCCAGTCTCTACCACGGAGTGGGTGCGTTTGACCCTACAATAGGGGTTCAGACAGGGGAGAAAGAAAAATTTTCGTCGGTTTTTGGAAAGACCTTAACCGCTATAGCGGCAGAGGATGAACGGGTTGTCGCGATTTCTGCGGCGATGATTGACGGAACGGGCTTAGCCGTTTTTGAAAAGACCTACCCCCATCGTATTTTTGATGTTGGGATTGCCGAACAACATGCGGTAACTATGGCGGCAGCTATGGCACTTGGCGGCTTAAAACCCTTTGTGGCAATATATTCGACATTTTTACAGCGAGCGTACGATCAAATTGTACATGATGTCTGTTTGCAAAATGCGCCGGTTGTGTTTTGTATTGACCGAGCAGGTGTTGTCGGAGCGGATGGTGAGACGCATCAGGGAATATTTGATATTTCTTATCTTTCGTCTATACCCAATCTGAATTTGTATTCTGTCAGTACCTATGCCCAACTGCAAAGTGTGCTTAAGGTCGCGGCGACGGCGACTTCACCGGTTGCGATTCGGTACCCGAGAGGGGGTGAAGTCGAGCAGGTGACAAAGCTGACAACAGTCGTGGATTCTGACGATGTCTTGGATTGTACTGGTCTGTCGCTGATCGGGTCGATTTCGTCAAAACAATACAAGAAGGTTGCTATCTTTTCCACCGGACGCGCGGTGAAAGTGGCACGCGCGGTGAGTGAAGAATATTTTGAGGGAAAAATCCCTGTGTACGAGGTGGTAAAGATAAAACCCTTGTCAGAGAAGGTGAAAACACTTATTCAAGAACAGGACTACCTCTTTACGATAGAGGATCATATTATCACAGGAGGATTCGGTAGTCTGGTGGAAGCGGAAAAGAAACCGAATACGCGGCAAGTGAAGTTTGGTTTTGATGATTTTGTCCCGCATGGAACGCAGGATGAACTTTATGAACGGTACGGTTTGAATGCAGAGCATATCGCCGAGACCATACGAAGTACCTTGAATCGGTAATCATTTGGTTTTCATGGGAAAGGATACATAGGTGGAGAAAGAGCGACTGGATAAATACTTGGTAAGCCATGGGTATGCACCTACCCGAAGCAAGGCACAGCAACTTATTAAGGAGGGTTTTGTGTCGGTTTCCGGTAAGGTTCAGACGAAGACGGGGCATATGGTGGATGGTGAGAATATTTGTGTCTCCGAACATTCGGATGTGCTAAAGTATGTCGGACGAGGTGCGTTAAAATTAGAATATGCCTTGGATTATTGGGATATTATTTCGGAAGGAATGACCTGTTTGGATGTTGGCGCTTCTACGGGGGGATTTACCGATGTTTTGTTACAAAGAGAGGCGGCATTTGTCGTTGCTTTAGACGTTGGACAGAATCAGCTTCATCCGTCGCTTCGAGAACATTCAAAGCTGCTCTCGATGGAGGGAATGGATATTCGTAATTTTTCCTTGGAAGAACCCTTTCAAGAGGGGTTTGACCTTATTGTTTCCGATGTGTCTTTTATTTCACTGACAAAAATTATGGATTGTATTGCTAATTTGGCGAAAGACCGTGCGGATATTGTGCTGTTAATCAAACCGCAGTTTGAGTTGGAGCAGCGAAAGAACATGAAACACGGTATTGTGAAGGATGAAAAAGAGAGAAAAGAGGCGGTAGAAAGAGTTTTGCTATCGGCACAGAATGTCGGCTTTCAAAAAGTGGGACTGGTCGAGTCACCGGTAGTTGGTGGCAGTGGTAATATTGAATACCTCGCTTATTTCAAAAAAGGACAAAGGGAATAAGTAAGAGTCCTTTCCTTCTCGGATGCTTGGAAGAGTTCTTATAACTAAAACATGGGATGTAATCAGGTGGTTTGTTTTTAATAAGAATGGATGAAATTGAAAGATAGTGGAAAACATAGTAGTAATTGTACCAGGAGAATATGAAATTAAGACAAGAAGTGAGTAAGGAGATTGAAATGGTCGATTCGTCAGACTGGGCGGTAAGTCAAACTGTCGGTTTGGGATCTCTTTTTGTCGGGTTTTTAAAAGTTGGGCTCTTTACCATTGGCGGTGGTTATGCCATGCTTCCTGTCGCCGAACGAGTGCTGACACAAGAACATCGCTACTTTAGTATGGATGATGTCTTGGAAGCGTACACGATCGCCCAGACGATGCCCGGTGTTATTGCAGCGAATACGGCGGCGGTGCTTGGGTATCGAAAAAAAGGGTTTTCCGGGGCGTTGTTCAGTGTTCTTGGGGTAGTATTTCCGTCGATCGTTATTATTAGTATTATTGCTGCTTTCTATGATCGCATTAAGGATATCAATATGCTAAATAAGGCGTTTTCCGGCATTCGCATTGGGGTGATTGCCCTATTGTGTCGAAGTGCCTATCGTATGGCGACTTCCACGCTGAATAATTGGCGCTTCTTGCCTGTTTTTTTCTTGGCATTTGTGCTGATTTTTTTTCGTTTGATGCCGTCGTCTTACATTGTATTTTTTAGCGCCTTGCTCGGGATTACAGTGGTGGTTGTACTGCATTTTTTTCAGCGATACCGAGAAGGCAGTGTGGGTACAGTAGAAGAGGATGACGATGTGGACCGTTCTTAAAGAATTTTTTTTAATGGGGCTGCTTACGTTTGGTGGTGGCATGGCGATGATTCCGCTCTTTTTGGATATTGCGCTTCGCCATCGCTGGCTTACCGAACTGGAGTTTTCGAATTTAATTGCCATTTCTCAATCTACGCCAGGACCAATAGCCATTAATATGGCAACCTTTATCGGATATCTTGAATACGGTGTTTGGGGAAGTCTTGTGGCATCGTTTGTACTGGTTCTACCCGGTTTTTTTCTGGCTATTTTTCTTTCTAAATTACTAAAAAAATACAAGGATTCCCGCTATTTTAAAACTGTACTTTCCACCATGAAGTCGGCTGTTTTGGCGTTATTAGTGTATGCTGTGTATATATTGATGCGATTTAGTATGATGGCTGACGATGTCAAGTGGTATGTAACAATTCCTGCATTTGTTTTGGCATTGTTTTTGACATTTAAAACAAAGATAAAACTCGTTTACTACCTTCCGCTATTTGCTGTTATCGGTGTTCTCTTTTTGTAAATAGTATCGGTAGCTCATAGTTCGTTTGAATTTTCTTGAAATAATGCAAACTGCACTTTGAAAGTTGTCGATTTCTGAATTCGCATATTTTCAGTGCTGAAATGTTAACAAAACAGAGAGATTTTTGTTATAATAGCTGTGGAGGATTATGCTTTTAGAACTCAGTATTAAAGACTATATCTTAATTGAAGACGCGACAATGTCGTTTGGAAGTAACTTAAATGTTATGACCGGAGAAACCGGTGCGGGCAAGTCGATGCTCTTGGGCGCGATTGGATTACTCTTGGGGAAAAAAGCGAGCGCCTCCGATATTAGGGCAGGAGCAGAGAAAGCCTTTATTACTGCAGTTTTTGATGGAGAGGAAAAGGTTTTTGATGAGTTTTCGATCCCGAGGGACAATGTCCTTGTTTTGACGAGAGAAATTCACAGCAACGGACGCTCGATTGCCCGAGCCAATGGACTTCCTGTTACCGTACAGGTGTTGCGACATATTTCTCAGCATCTTGTCACGATTCATGGGCAAAATGATCAACTGGAGTTATTTAGCAGTGACTACCAGCTCTCGATGCTTGATACTTTTGCTAATCATAATATGTTAGAAGAAATTTTTTCCTTGTATCGAGATGTAACGGTTGCGAAAAAAAACTATGAAAGACTTTGTGAGGAGCGAGAAAATCGATACGCTGATCTGGACTACTTGCGATTTCAACTTCGGGAAATAGAGGAAGCTGCGCTTACTATCGGTGAGGATGAAGAATTGGAGAAAGAGTACCAGTACCTTGTGTCCTTGGAGAAAGTCGGTGAGGCGGTGAATGTTGCCAGTATGTGGTTATCGGAAGGAGAGTATCCTGCTCTTTCCGGACTGTCAGAGGTCTCGCGTTCACTAAAGAATATAGCAAATCTTTCTTCGGAACTGGAACAACTTTATGAGTACGCCACACAGGCAGAAGAGTTGCTGGGAGATTTTTCGTCAGCGTTGTTTCGATTTACGGATGGGATGAGTTTGGATACATCGAGAATGTACGAGGTCGAACAAAGGCTCGATCAGGTTAACCGTTTGAAAATGAAGTTTGGGAACAGCCTTTCGGATATTATTCAAAAAGGAGAAGAGATTGCATCTCGTGTGGATATGCTTGAACATATTGACGAAGAACTTGAGAATGCAAAAGAGAAATGGCAGGAGGCACAATCGAGGTATGATGTCTGTGCTCAGAAGTTGACTGCGATTCGTCAAGAGGCAGCGAAAACATTGGCGCGTAAAATTGAACAGGAACTTCATCAACTGAATATGAAGGAATCCGAGATGGAAGTCGCGGTCTATCCTTCGAATCCCTCAAGTACGGGAAGTGATGAAGTGGATATAAAGATATCGACAGCTGTTGGACATCAGCGAAAGAGTTTGAAAAAGGTAGTGTCTGGCGGGGAGCTCTCTCGTATTATGTTAGCAATAAAAATGATTATCGGGGGAGATGCCACGATGCTTTTTGATGAGGTCGATGCTGGGATTAGTGGAATAACAGCAACCGTCGTCGGTGAAAAACTTGCCACATTATCTGCTGATAATCAACTTATTCTAATCACCCATCTTCCTCAAATTGCTGTCTTTGCTGATCGACATATCGTCATTGAAAAGACAAGCGATGAGGTTAAGACGGTTACTTCTGTGAGAATCCTTGATTTAGAGGGTCAAGTAGAAGAGATTGCACGATTAGTTGGTGGAATTAAAACAAATAGTGCAACTTATCTACACGCAAAAGAAATGTTAAAAATGGCTAGACGACAAAAAGCCGGTAGGACAAAGGAGGCGTAAATGTTAAGTATTGTTTCCTGCATAATGGGCGCAGGACTTTATATATTAATGTTTTTTACATTGACGAGATACCATCACATACATAAACTATTTGTGTCGTACTTTGTCCTCTTGGTGATGCAGGTGTTTATTCCTGTTTCCGGATTTTTTTCCGCGTTTCTATTTTTTGCTATTATTTCTCTGATGTACCTGTTTATTTATCGTGAGTCGGTGTATAGTTCGGCGATAAACACTTTTTTGATGTTTTTTATCCATTATTTATCGGCAATGCTTGCAACGAATACGTACTTATTGCTTACCGGTGACTTGGTTGATTATCGTCATGCCTTTAATACTTCGAGTCTTGGTTACTTGCTGCTACTTATTGTCCTGGCGGTAACGATTCTATATATTGTAAAACAGACATTATTGATGCTTCGAAGACATTTTGATGTGCTAAAGAATCGTCAGAGTGAATTTTATGGGATAAATTTGGGCATAGTATTTATACTTTTTCTATACCTTCGATTGAATATCTCGAATTCGATAAAAATAGTCTATTTAGATGATTTTTCTTTAAATTCCTACATGGCACTTCATCTTTTGATCAGCGTAGGGCTTTTGATCTGGCTTATGGTGATGACAAATAAAAGAATGATTCATTCTACTACCAGAAGTAAAAAAGATGGCGAGACCTTGGATCAGATGGTTAATTA
>PDWJ01002997.1_pt1 | contig 16806 bp, 13 predicted proteins | sample 1430881 | NCBI WGS metagenome assembly PDWJ01 (sample SAMN01162460, study PRJNA174530) | Oral metagenome, whole genome shotgun sequencing project. | biome: Marine environment; feature: Marine mammal; material: Swab sample of the gingival sulcus; isolation source: swab sample of gingival sulcus... | reverse complement strand
CACATTAACTCTATCAATCATTTTTTCAATTGTTTCTTTTGCCATTGTCATTTTGGACCTCTATTAGACGATTTTAAATTGCTTTCTTACTCTTTCTTTGGCTCAAAAAGTCGCAGAACCTTTTTTGAAAAAGCACAACAGTTTATTCATGCGCATGCGCACTTTGACGCTGCAATTATTCTCGTGCCATCGAGTGTAACCTCTTGTCCTGTTTATGAAAACCACCTCAAGTATGTCTTTGGTGGGGGATGTAAACGCGCATGCGCGTTTTTATCCTGTTATCTTTGTATCTCTTGCGCGTTATCATTCCAACCAGTCTTCTAATTTATTGATTTGCAAATGATTTTATTTTGCTGAAGGGACAATTCGAGCATGCGCGTTTATGTTCCGGCATAAAAACACGCATAGATTGGGGCTGGTCAAAAAATATACTGGTTATACATACAGTTGATTATCATGGGCTGATGACGGGGGAATCACCTTTTTTGCATGGTATTCGCGTATCCATCACACTTTGCAGTATTAGTATTTGACATCAACCCGAATATTGCACCAGTACATTGCGATTTTTTGTTGTGTGTGGCCATGCACGCTTATTCTGCAATGATAAACCGGGAACATGCTGTTACGATTAGCGTTTGCCGGGTTTTCGCTTGATCTCCTTTGCTTTGAGAGCACATGCTCACTCCGACGCTGCTACGGCAGCGTTGACGTTCACGAACGCGCTCAAAGTAAACGGTCTCTGTGTGAAATTTCCGTCAACTGGTGCAACATCCGGATTAGGGGTGTGAATAAGCAGGTAAATCAGTATTTATTTGCTGCCAGGTGACAAAGGCTCAATTCAAGATAACAAGACCTTTATATGTGGCCCGAGAGTAGTGAAAATCAACAACATGCGTTGCGCAGCGGTTTAACCACCGGTTGCTGTGCCACCGCGTGTTGTGTTGCGGCCGCCCGGGCGCTGCTGGCAGATAAACAGCCGGATAAGGTTGAGGTATTGTTGCCGCGTGGCCAAATGGTGGAGCTGGATATTATCCGGTATCAGCCGGTAGACGGTGGTATGCGCACGGCAACGGTTAAAGACGCGGGGGATGACCCGGATGTCACTCACGGGGCCACGGTGTTTGTCGAGTTGACGCTGATCTCTGAGCAAACCATCACTTTTAAACCCGCAGCAGGCGTGGGTACGGTGACGCGCGAAGGCTTGGTATTAGAGGTTGGTGAACCGGCAATTAATCCGGTTCCCCGGCAAATGATGACTGATCATCTGCAAAAAGCAGCCCAGGTGTATGGCTATCAAGGTGGTTTTGAGGTCGCAGTGGGCGTGGAAAAGGGCGAGCAAATCGCCCTGAAAACGATGAATCCGCGCCTCGGAATTATTGGTGGTTTATCCATTCTGGGCACAACGGGAATTGTGCGGCCATATTCCTGTGCGGCTTATATTGCATCTATTCGTCAGGGGGTCGATGTTGCGCAAGCCAACGGGATTGAGCATATCGCGGCAACGACCGGGAGCACCAGTGAGGCAGCCATTAAAGCGCACTATCAGCTGGATGATATGGCCCTGATTGAGATGGGAGATTTTGTTGGCGCATTGCTCAAGCACTTGCGTAAGCAGCCGGTGGCTAAACTCAGTATCTGCGGTGGCTTTGGCAAAATGACCAAGCTGGCTAACGGGCATATGGACCTGAATAGCCGCAGTGCCAGTATTGATTTTCACCATCTGGCGAGGTTGGCGGCAGCACTGGGTGCCGATGCAGCGTTGCTGGCAAAGATTGTCAATGCTAACACCAGTATGGAAGTGCTGGAATTGTGCCAGCAGGCTGATATCAATTTGGCGCAGGCGGTGTGTGATCAGGCTTTGGCTGTGGCAGAGGGGGTGGTGCATAAATCACAGCCCCAGACAGGGATTGAAATATGGGCGACAGATCGCAAAGGCAATTTCCTGGCTTGTGCCCGGGGTAAGGCGATGCTGGCCGGTATATCAGGGGATCATCAGTGAATATCCTGATGCTTGGCGGCACTTCCGATGCGAGGAAAGTGGTTCAGGCGATGGATCAGCAGGGGCTGTTACGGGATAATCGTGTGATTTATAGCGTTGCGGGCCTGGTTCGAGTGCCGCAATTGCCTTGTGCTGTGATTTCCGGTGGTTTTAGTCAATACGGTGGCCTGGGGGCCTATCTAAAAAGGGAGAAAATTGATCTTCTTCTGGATGTAACTCACCCCTTTGCTGCAGTGATGAGTACCAGGGCAGTGAAAACGGCCAGGCGTTTAAACATTCCCTGTTGGCGTTTTCAGCGCCAGGCCTGGTGTCCGCAACCGGGGGATCAATGGCAGCTTTTTTCGGATATACAATCACTGGTCAAGGCGGCTGAACCCTATAAAGCAGTGTTATTAACAGCAGGGCAGTTGTCGCAAGAAATGATTGATCAGTTCAATGTTTATGCACAGTGCAATGGCCAGAAACAGGTGTTACGCACAGCGGCACCGGTGCAGTCAAAATTGGCGGCAAACATGCAGTGGCTTCAAGCCATCGGCCCATTTAACTATGAGGATGAGCGGGCGTTGTTGGAAACATATCAGATTGATCTGTTGATCAGTAAAAACAGTGGCGGTACGGCGACAGAAGCCAAATTAACAGCCGCCAGGGAATTGGCTATTGAGGTATTTATGCTGGAGCGCCCGGAGCTTCCCCCGGCAGATCAGATATTCCGCAGTATCAATCGTTGCGTAGCAGCAGTGCAAGCATTGAGTAACGAGTTAGGAACAACCCGTGGTATTTGAGTACGAACGTGACCCCCAGGCAATTGAGAAAGACAGTTTTCGCCAGATTCGTGCGCTGACTGAATTGAACCCTTTCGATCCTGAACAACAGCAAGTGGTCATGCGCATAGTGCACAGCTTGGGAATGCCGGAATTGGCTGCGGCGGTTCGCTTCAGTGATAATGCCTGTTCAGCAGGCATGGCGGCGCTGGCGGGGGAGTGTGAAATTCTCTGTGATGTGGAAATGGTACGCCAGGGAATCACCAAGCGTATGGTGCGGCGTTTGCCCAGCTGTTACCTGAATGACCCCCGTGCCGTTGACCAGGCAAAAGCCAGCGGTGAAACCCGATCAATGGCGGCTGTGGCGTTATGGCGTGAATCACTGGCGGGGAGTGTGGTGGTCATTGGCAATGCGCCGACAGCTTTGTTCCGCCTGCTGGAATTGTTGGAACAAGGCGCGGCCAAACCCGCACTGATTATTGGTATGCCGGTGGGTTTTGTCGGGGCGGCAGAAGCAAAACAAGCGCTTTGGGATGTTCATAAAACACTGGGCATTGAGTGTATTACCCTGCTGGGGCGGCAGGGGGGGAGTGCGGTTGCTGCGGCAAGCTGTAATGCCCTGCTGCGTTGTAACCGTGGGGAGTATTATTAATGATCCATGTGGTCGGTTTAGGTGTTTCCCAGGTGGCAGAGCTTTCAGCCGAGGCGCAACGGGCCCTGCAGCAAGTCGATCTTGTGATTGGTTCTGAACGACAACTCGCCACGGTCAGAACGCTGTTGCCGGAGCAACAAGCAACGCTGACACTGCCAAAGTTGGCTGAGTTGAAACCCTTGTTGGATGAGGCGCTGGCGGCGGGAAAAACAGTGATGGTTCTGGCATCCGGCGATCCTCTTTTTTATGGTATTGGCCGTTGGTTCAGCCGTCACTTTACCCGGAATGATCTGCGCTTTTATCCGGCCCTGTCCAGTGTGCAAATCGCTTGTCATCGGTTGGGGTTGGCTTTGCAGGATCTTGAGGTGCTGAGTTTGCACGGACGCTCGGTGCAAAAACTGAAAACCCGGTTACGTCACCGGCAGCCATTGCTGATTCTGACAGACCATCACAGCACCCCGCAGTCACTTGCCCGACTGTGCCTTGAGTCCGGTTTCCCGGAAGCGCAATTCACGGTTCTGGAAGCGCTGGGTTATCCGGAAGAACAAATTCGTACCTTCTCTGTCACCGAGTTGTTGGAGCTCAATATTGATTTTGCTGCCTTGCACCTCACGCTGGTGGAGCCGGGTACCAACCAGGGCTACCTGCCAGTGTTTCCGGGTATTCCCGATCAGCATTTTGTCACCGATGCGGATACGCCAGGAAAAGGGATGCTAAGTAAACGTGAAGTCAGGCTGATGATACTGTCTCTGTTGCAACCTGGACGGGGAGATCAGGTCTGGGATATTGGTGCAGGATGTGGTGGTGTTGCAGTTGAGCTCGCCTATTGGCAACCCGATGCCACCGTGCATGCCATAGAACAGCATCCCGATCGTTTGCGCTGTCTAAAGGCGAACCGTGAGCGTTTTGGCGTTGTCAGTAACTTGCACGTTATTGCAGGGCGAGCCCCGGACGCTCTGGCAGGGCTGGCTCGGCCAGACAAAGTATTTATCGGTGGCAGCGACGGGGCGTTACCCCAGCTGTTGGCCCAGGTTTGGGAGTGGCTACCGGTCAACGGGGTATTGGTCGCCAGTGCTGTGACTGAAAACAGCAAGCAGCATTTGCTGCAGTTTTGGCAACAGCGATTGGCCGCGGGGGATAGCCGGTTGGATACAACACAGGTTGCCGTGAGCCGCGGCGCAACCCTGGCGGGGCAACTGCTGTATCGGCCCAATTTGCCGGTGAACCTGGTTAAATTCGTCAAAACGGGAGACGCTACATGAATCTGGTAAAGGGGCGTTTTATGGGGGTAGGCGTAGGGCCGGGGGATCCGGAACTGCTGACTTTGAAAGCCTGGCGTCTTATCCAGAGCGCTGATGTCATCAGTTATCTGGTGAATGATAAAGGTGAGTCCCAGGCCCGGCAGATCGCCGCTGATGCCATTGATTCGGCAACCGCTGCCCAGTCCGGTATTCCAATCTATATGCCGATGCTGACTGAGCGGGAACAGGCCAACCAGGCTTATGATCAGGGGGCCACGGTAATAGCAGAACAGCTTGAGCAGGGGTTGGATGTCATCTTCCTTTGCGAAGGTGATCCGTTGTTCTTTGGCTCCTTCAGTCATCTGCTGGAGCGGTTACAAGACCGTTTTATCTGCGAAGTGGTTCCCGGTATCACCTCTGTCAATGCCGCTGCCGCAACATTGCTGCAGCCGTTAGCCTTGCTGAAAGAGTCGCTTGCGGTTATCAGTGGTCGCCATAGTGATGAACAAATTCTTACTGCATTACAGCAGCATGACACATTAGTGATTATGAAAGCGGGGCAGGCCCGCCCCCGGCTACTCACCTTGCTGGCAGAGAGTGGCCGCGCAGGTGATGCCCGGTATCTGGAATATATTGGCCGCGATCAGCAACGCATTGTGACGGATATTCGCGAATTGGCAGTCGAGGTGGGGCCGTACTTTTCACTGTTCGTAGTCACCCGTAACGAACGGCGGGGTTGTTGATGTTGAACGCAACAGTCTTTAGCGGCGAGGATTGGTGCATCTTACCTGATGCCGCTGCGGGAACCTCTGTGGTTTTATGATTAGAATTATTACCCTCACGGAAAAAGGCCAGGCCTTGGCTGCACAACTTGCACCTGTGCTGGGTGCAGAGGTTGTTTATAAACCCCAACCCTTCGCCGGGCAGGTGCAGGGCTTTTTTAACAATGGCGACCGGCTGATCTTTATCTGTGCCACCGGGATTGTTGTGCGCACGCTGGCGCCGGTGTTACAGGATAAATATCAGGACCCGGCGGTATTGGTGATCGACGAACAGGGGGCATTTGTTATCCCGCTGCTGTCCGGCCATGAAGGGGGCGCAAATGACTGGGCGTTTCAGGTTGCCAAACTGCTAAAGGCGCAAGCAGTCATTACGACGGCCCATGCGTATCGCGACCCGGTATACAGTGTAGGTATGGGGTGCGAGCGGGGTTGTCCAATGGCGGAACTGGAAACCCTGTTGTGGGATTGCCTGCAACAGGCCGGGCTGAGTCTGGATCAGGTGGATTCCATTAACAGCATAGCCATTAAAGCTGACGAAGCCGGCCTTATCCAGCTGGCCGGAAAACTGGATAAGCCTTTGCAAACCTGGGAGAAAGACCCATTGGCACAGATGGAGCCTTTGCTCAGCACCCGATCGGATTATGTATTCAATACCGTGGGTGTTTATGGTGTAGCGGAATCGGCAGCTTTGCTGGGCGCACAACAGCGTAGCGGGCAAGCGCCGGAGTTGGTGTTGAATAAACAGAAAAGCAGGCGGGCTACTTGTGCGATTGCCAGAAGTTACCTTGCTGGAGACGGTGCTGATGTCACCGGGAAGTAAATAAGAGAATTTAATGTCAAAACTATTTCTGGTGGGCGCAGGCCCCGGTGATAAAAATCTGCTTGCGCCCAAGGCGCGGCAAGCCATCGCGGCAAGCTCTGATCTGGTCGCTTACGGTTTGTATCTGGAGCTGTTGGCGGATGTTTGTGCGCATAAACAGCACCATGATCTGCCATTAGGTGAGGAAATTGGTCGTGCACGCCTGGCACTGGATCTGGCGGCTGCTGGCAAAACCACGGCGCTGATTTCCAGTGGTGATATTGGTATTTATGCAATGGCAACGCTGGTTTTCGAATTGTTGGATCAGCAGTTGCAGGGTCAGGCCGAGCACCCGGAGTGGTTGGCTGTAGATATTGAAGTCATCCCCGGAATTTCTGCGATGCAGGCCGGTGCCAGCCGGGTGGGGGCCATACTGGGCCATGATTTTTGCACTGTTTCACTGTCTGATCTTTTAACCCCTTGGGAAACGATTGTAAAACGTATTCACAGTGCGGGCAGCGGGGACTTTGTGATTTCATTTTATAACCCGGTGTCGAAAAAACGGGACTGGCAGTTAAACCATGCCCGTGACATCCTGTTGCAATATCGCCCTGCGACAACGCCGGTGCTGCTGGGCCGTCAGTTAACCCGCGAGGATGAATCAATCCGTATTCTGACGCTGGGTGAGCTGGATGCCAGGGATGTGGATATGTTTACGCTGGTCAGTGTCGGTAACAGTGAATCCCGCCATATTGTGAATGGCAGTCAGGAATGGATTTATACGCCGCGTGGCTATTCTAAAAAGTTATAACGGCTTGCAGGGAAGGTACGTGGCATTCGGGCTTTCGCAAAAGTTCACAGCATCCCTGGCCAGGACTATAAAAACGGCAATCTAAAGGTATAACATGACGGTTTATTTTATTGGCGCAGGCCCAGGCGACCCTGAATTGATGACCTTGAAAGGCCATCGTATTCTACAGGCCTGTCCGGTTGTGCTTTATGCGGGCTCCCTGATTCCCCGTCAGGTATTGGCAGCGGTGGAGGGCAAGGCCGAAAAGATCATCGACACCGCTAGCATCGATCTGGATCAAATAACCGACTATATATTGCAGGCCCATAAAAAGGGCCAGGATGTTGCGCGATTGCAATGCGGTGACCCTTCGCTTTATGGTGCCATCGGCGAGCAGATTCGCCGCCTGGAAGCGGCAGGTATCGAGTATGAAGTGATTCCCGGCGTCAGTGCGGTTGCCGCTTCAGCGGCGTACCTGAAGAAAGAACTGACCTTGCCCGGCGTGTCGCAGACAATCATTATGACGCGCTACGAAGGCAAAACTCCGTTCCCCGAGCGAGAGCGTTTGCCGCAGTTGGCACATAGCGGGGCAACGCTGGCGATACATTTGGGAGTGACACGTATTCATAAAATTGTTGCCGAGCTGCTGCCGTATTATGGAGAAGACTGCCCGGTGGCGGTGTGCTATCGCAGTTCCTGGCCGGATCAGGATAAAGTGAAAGGCACCTTGGGAAATATCGTGGCCAAAGTTCGCGACAAGGGGTTTACCCGCACCGCCCTGATTTTGGTGGGCCATGTGCTCGACACGGACGACTTCGCGGATTCCTATTTGTACGCCAAGGATCAGGCCCATGTTTTCCGTAAAAAAGAACACAAAGCAAACCCAAACATTGTAAACAAGACAACAGAGTAACGATCATGCAATTGAATAAAATTCCAACAACGGTAGTCACCGGCTTTCTGGGCAGCGGTAAAACGACCCTGCTTTCCAGTGTGCTCAAACAGGCGGCAGGTAAGCGTATTGCTGTGATTGTGAATGAGTTTGGCGAGTTGGATATCGACTCGGATCTGCTGCGTAGCTGCCCGCTTGATTGCGAAGACGAAGCTGCAACCACTGCCGGAGACGGCTTTCAAGGCGAACAGGGTTTCTACGAACTGGCAAACGGCTGTATCTGCTGTACGGTTGAGGAGGAATTTCTGCCTGTGATGCAACAATTGGTTGAGCGTCGCGATGCGATTGACCATATCCTGATTGAAACCAGCGGGCTGGCATTGCCAAAACCGCTGGTTCAGGCATTCAACTGGCCGGGCATTAAGGAATACTGCACAGTGGATGCGGTGATTACTGTGATTGATGGCCCGGCGGTTGCGGCGGGCCGATTTGCCCATGACGAGGAACAGGTGCAGGCGCAACGTCTGGCCGATGAAAGCCTTGACCATGACCCCAGCTTGCAGGAGTTACTGGAAGACCAGCTGAGTGCGGCGGATTTGGTTGTTGTCAGTAAAAATGACCTGCTGACTGCTGCCCAGCGTGATCAGGTAGCGGCAATCGTTAATGCCAAAGTGTCAGCTGAAGTGAAAACCTCTTACATTAGCAGGGGTGAAGCGGATCTTGAAATGTTGATGGGGCTGGATTGCGCAACGGAACAGCGCATTGAGGCGGTGCATAATCACCACGACCATCATCATGCTCATGGCCACGAGCATGCTCACGCTCATGATCACTTTGATTCTTTTGTTATCTCCATCGGCGAAGTCGATAGTGAAAAATTGCAGGCGATTCTGAAAAACCTGATCAGCCAATTTAATATCTATCGGGCTAAAGGTTTTGCTGCATTACCCGGTAAGCCGATGCGCCAGGTGATACAGGCGGTGGGCAAGCGTCTGGATGTGTATTTTGATCGTCCGTGGGGCAATGACGAACCCAAGACCCAACTGGTATTTATCGGTAAAGGTATTGATGAAGCAACGATAAAAACTGCGCTTGAAGAAGCTCTGGTTTAACCGCCATTTGCCCGATTAGCCTATGCATTTATTAGCAGCCCAGCCCGGTGGTTTTGTCGATGATGAAGGGATTATTGACCTTCAGCAAAGCCCGGCCGATATTGTGATTCTCTCTGCTGCAGACAGTTCCCTGTCTGCGCTGTCTGATGCTGTCCGCGAGTTTGTGCATGAGAGCGTCCCGGAGGAAAAGAGCGAGCAGACAACGGCCCTTCCAACACGGCTGACGGTACGGCTGGCTAACTGGATGCAGTTGCTTAAACCGGCGGCCTTTGATCTCTATGAGCATAAGGTTCTGGAGCAGTCCAGGGTTGTTGTGTTATCGCTGTTAGGGGGTTCCAGCTATTGGCCGTATGGCTTTGAGCGCCTTAAATCATGGGCCATGGCAGATAACCGCCGTACCCTGATTATCGTGCCCGGTGATGATACCCCCGACCCGGAGCTGTTTGCTGCCGGCTCTGTTACTGAGGCCGAAGCGATCCGAGTCTGGCGCTACCTGCGTGAAGGAGGGGTGGATAATGGTCTGCATCTCCTGAACTGCCTGGCTGATCAGTATTTGCAGGTAGACTGTCTCTGGCATGAACCAAAGCCGTTGCCAAAATGCATGATCTACCTGCCGAGCACTCGGGCAACGCGCTTGCAAGCTGCGACCTTTTCTGAATGGCAGCAGCGGCAAAGCAAGTCAGGCAAGCCGGTCGTATTGTTACTGTTCTACCGTAGCCATTTGCAAAGTGGCAATACCCAAATGTTTGATCAGTTGATCGGACAATTGGAAGGTCATGGTTTGGCACCACTTCCCATCGCAATCGCCTCGCTAAAGGATGCTGAATCTGTCGCGCTGGTAAATGCCCTGTTGGAACAAAGTGATGCCAGCCTGATTATCAACAGTACCGGCTTCGCCTCCAATACGGTTGCCAGCCCGGATCTTTGTTCACAACCCAGTGCGTTTTACTCGCCTTTTGTGCGCAAGGTTCCGGTTCTGCAACTGGTGCTGTCCAGTAGCACCGCAGAGGATTGGCAGAACCATGCCCAGGGTTTACGCAGTCGGGATATCGCTATGCAGGTGGTTTTGCCTGAAATGGACGGCAGGGTGCATACCCGGGCCTTGAGCTTTAAAGTTGCCGATCATTTTGATGAGCGCAGCCAGATAGCGGTTGTGCGCTACCAATTGCATCAGGAACGAGCGGATTTTGTCGCAAGGTTGGCGCTCCGTTTTACCCGGTTGGCGCGTAAGCCTAATGCCGAGAAGCGTATCGCGCTGATTTTGGCCAATTACCCCACCAAAGATGGCCGTATCGGTAATGGGGTGGGTCTGGACACTCCGGCCTCTGTGGTGAATATTCTCCGGGCGCTGCAAGCAGCGGGCTATCCCCTGCAGGATATCCCGGAAACCGGCGATGCCCTGATTCAGGAACTTCTGGGTGCGGTCACGAATAACCCGAACACCCTGCATCATTTACCCTGTTGGCAAAGTATGTCGATGGCAGACTATGAGCGTTGTTTCGCCCAGCTCCCGCTGGCTTGCCAACAGGCTGTAATAACTCAGTGGGGAACGCCGCAACAGGATATAAAATACCGTGATGGCCGGTTGATGCTATCGGGTATCCGCTTAGGAGAAACCTTTATTGGCATTCAGCCAGCCCGGGGTTTCAATCTTGATATGCTGGCCAATTATCATAGCCCTGATTTAATCCCCCCCCATAACTATCTGGCCTTCTACTTCTGGTTGCGTGAATGTTACGAAGTGGATGCAATTGTGCATGTGGGCAAACATGGCAACCTGGAGTGGCTGCCGGGGAAAGGCAGTGCGCTCTCCGCGGAGTGCTGGCCGGATATAGCGCTGGGGCCTCTGCCGCATTTTTATCCCTTTATCGTGAATGATCCGGGTGAGGGTGCGCAGGCAAAGCGCCGCACCCAGGCTGTGATTATTGATCATCTTATGCCACCGATGACCCGCGCGGAAACTTACGGTGAGATGGCGGTTCTGGAAGGGCTGGTAGATGAGTATTACCAGGCGATGGGGATGGATGATAAACGCCAGCAATGGCTGCGTGCGGAAATCCTCAAGCAGGTTGAATCGACGCACTTGTTAGAAGAGCTGGGCCAGCCTTCCGATGATGAAGATGCAGTGTTAAATGAGCTGGATGCCTACCTCTGTGATATCAAAGAGGCGCAAATCCGCCATGGCCTGCATCGTCTTGGTGAGCTGCCTGAAACGGCAAAACTGGCCGACACGCTGGTTGCGTTGTTGCGTCTGCCACGGGGAGATGATCCGGATAGTCAGGGCATTCTGCATAATCTGGTGCAGGATCTGGATCTTCAGCTTGACGGTGAGTTATTCGAACCACTGGAAGCGGGCAGCAAACACTGGGATGGAGCGAAGCCTGAACGACTGGCTGATTTGACCGCAGATGACTGGCGTAGCGAAGCGGATACCCGGGAGCGTTTGGAGCAACTCGCGGTTAAGTTGGTGCGTGATTATGTTTTGCAGGACAGGGGGCTGGAAACCTTAAGCGATCTGCCAAGAACCGGAAAACAACTGGCGTACGCGCGGGCAACGCTGCATAAAGCATTGCAGCAAAGTGCTGAGCTGGAGATTAAATCCCTGATAGCGGGTTTGGGAGGGGCGTTTGTTAATCCGGGGCCAAGTGGCGCACCTACCCGGGGACGGCTGGATACGCTGCCTACAGGACGAAATTTTTACTCGGTGGATAACCGTTCAATTCCATCCCCTGCGGCCTGGGCACTTGGCCAGCGTTCTGCCCAGGTGTTAATTGATCGGCATTTGCAAGAGCACGGTGATTACCCGCGTACGTTGGGTTTATCGGTTTGGGGCACCGCAACCATGCGCACCGGTGGTGACGATATTGCCCAGGCGTTTGCCTTAATGGGGATTCGCCCCGTCTGGGCGCCTGGCTCCAATCGGGTGGTTGATTTTGAAGTGCTGAGCGCACAATTGCTGGGCCGTCCCCGCGTCGATGTTACCTTGCGAGTGTCCGGTTTTTTCCGGGATGCTTTTCCGAATGTGATGAAACTCTATGATGCTGCGGTCCAGGCCATTGCGGAATTGCCGGAACCGGGAAACAGCAACACGATTGCCGAAAATATCCATCAACGCGAGCAGGCGCTTCTGCGTCAAGGAATGCCGGCAGCGCAAGCCCGGCGTCAGGCCAGCTATCGCGTATTTGGCAGTAAACCGGGTGCTTACGGGGCCGGGTTGCAGGGCCTGATCGATGAGCGTTGCTGGGAGCAAAAAAGCGACCTTGCCGAGGCCTACCTGAACCGGGGCGGCTATGCCTATGGTAATCAGAAGGGTGATGGTGTGGCTGCGCCACAAGCGTTCCAGCATCAGCTTTCGCAGCTGGAAACAGTGGTTCAGAATCAGGATAACCGCGAACATGATCTGCTGGACTCGGATGATTACTATCAGTTTCAGGGCGGCATGAGTAATGCAGTTGAGGTGTACCGGGGTGCGGCACCGCAGGTGTATCACAGCGATCACTCCAACCCGCAAAAGCCGAAAATCCGCACCCTCAAAGAAGAGCTGAATCGTGTCATCCGCTCCCGGTTGTTAAACCCGAAATGGATCAACGGGATGCAGGAACACGGTTATAAAGGCGCGTTTGAGATGAGCGCCAGTGTCGACTATCTGTTTGCCTATGATGCGACGACCAACCTGATAGCCGATTATCAGTATGAAAAGGTCAGCGATGCGTTGGTGTTCGACCGACAAAATCGTGAATTTCTGCAACAGCATAACCCCCAGGCGCTGGAAGAAATGGCCGAAAGGCTGCTGGAAGCAACCCAGCGTGGTCTTTGGCAGACGCCGGGGGAGTACTCTGAACGGCTGCAAGACCTGTTGCTTGAACTGGATGAAAAACAAGAGCATAGCGGGTAAGAAACAGCGTTTGCGCCGATGCGGTAAGGTCTTTTACGGGCGAGTTTTGACAGGCATATTGAGAGATAAATGAGCGAATTTACAGCACCACAGACACTCATGGTTCAGGGGACAACCTCTGATGCTGGCAAGAGCATCGTTGTAACTGCCCTGTGCCGGATTCTGGCCCGGCATAAAGTTTCCGTCGCACCGTTCAAACCACAGAATATGGCGCTGAACAGTGCGGTTACTGCTGAAGGCGGGGAAATTGGCCGTGCCCAGGCGGTGCAGGCCGAAGCCTGTTATCTGCCGCCTTCGGTGGCGATGAATCCGGTACTGCTCAAGCCAAACAGCGATATTGGCGCGCAAGTGATTCTTAACGGTCAGGCCATCGGCAATATGAAGGCGACCGAGTACCATAATTTCAAGCCGCAACTGCTGACTGAAGTGGTGCAAAGTCACGGGCGGTTGCAACAGCAATACACGGCAGTAATTGTAGAAGGGGCGGGCAGCCCTGCCGAGATTAACCTTCGGGAACACGATATTGCCAATATGGGGTTTGCCGAGGCGGTGGATTGTCCGGTGATTATTGTTGCCGATATTGATCGTGGTGGTGTGTTTGCCCACCTATTGGGTACCTATGAATTACTCTCAGATTCGGAAAAATCCCGGGTAAAGGGGTTTTTGATCAACCGCTTCCGGGGGGATGTGAGCCTGTTGGAACCGGGGCTGGACTGGCTGGAAGAAAAAACGGGTGTGCCGGTACTTTGTGTAATTCCCTATATCACCAACCTGCATATTGAAGCGGAAGATGCCGTTAACCAACAACAGAAGAACCATGCCGGGCGGCCCTTGAAAGTGGTAGTACCGTTGTATCCACGGGCTAGCAACCATACCGACTTTGATGTTCTGCGTATGCATCCACAGGTGGACTGTGAGTTTCTACGCGATCCGCAGCAATTCACCGGGGCGGATCTGATTGTCTTGCCGGGGAGTAAAAATGTGCGTGGCGATTTGAACTGGCTGCAGGAAAACGGTTGGGACAAAGTGATCAACAAGCATCTGCGTTTTGCCGGCAAGTTGATTGGAATCTGCGGTGGCTATCAAATGCTGGGGTCGTGGATTCATGATCCGGATCAGATCGAGTCCCGCGCAGGCTCCACAGAGGCGTTGGGTATTCTACCGCTGGAAACCACTCTGACAGGCAACAAAATGTTGCGTAATGTTACCGGCGTATTATGCGGTAGCGCTATTCCGGTGAGCGGCTATGAGATTCATGCCGGTATCAGTCGTGGAGAGGCGCTGAAGAATCCGCTATTTGAGCTGGATGTGGCAGGGGACAGTTATACCGAGGGTGTCCGTGATCCGGGTGGTCAGGTTATGGGTACGTATCTGCACGGTGTTTTTGATCGACCGGAACTTCTGCAAGCCTGGTTGCGCTGGGCAGGGCTGCAGCACCAGCAACATTTTGACTATCCCGCCTTCCGCGAAGCCCAGATTAACCGCCTGGCAGATGAAGTCGAAGCTGTATTGCCTCTGGATAAAATACTCAATCTGTTGCAACTGGGAACACTCTCTGAGAGGTCATCATGACCGTTGCCCTAAGCCTTCTCTTGGCCTTGTTGCTGGATTATGCCTTAAAAGAGCCTCGACGTTTTCATCCGCTGGTGGGGTTCGGCAATCTGGCTAATTCTATAGAGAAAAAACTGAACCGTGCCAGCGCCACGCCTGCACAGCAGCAACAGGCCGGGGTGCTTGCCTGGATAATGGCGGTTATTCCCCTATCTTGCGCGGCCTTGCTGCTTGAAAGACTGCTATCAGATACGCCGCTGTTATTGGCATTGGTTGCCGGCACTGTGCTTTATCTGGCCATTGGCTGGCAGAGCTTGTTAAGTCATGCTGTGGCGATTGTAAAGCCATTGAATGAAGGGGATCTGGACAGTGCCCGTTTTGCCGTGGGGATGATAGTCAGCCGTGATACCTCCGGGCTGGATGAACAGGCAATCGCGGCTGCGGCGACGGAGTCGGTGTTGGAAAACGGGGCTGATGCCATCTTTGCCGCGATCTTCTGGTTCTGCGTGTTAGGCATTCCCGGCGTTGTGCTCTATCGACTCAGTAACACGCTGGATGCGATGTGGGGGTATAAGAATGACCGTTTCCTGAATTTTGGCGCGTTTGCTGCCCGTGTTGATGATCTGCTTAATTTTATACCAGCACGCCTCACCGCGCTTGGCTACGCTCTTATGGGCAATACCCGGATCGCTCTGGGCAGTTGGCAGCGACAAGCCTCTGCCTGGAAAAGCCCGAATGCCGGGCCTGTTATGGCGGCAGGGGCCGGGGCGATCAATGTTGCCCTTGGCGGTGCGGCACTCTATCACGGACAGCTTCAGGAACGCCCGCCGTTAGGCCCGGAAAATGGGGATCAGCCCTCAGTCAAAAGCATTACAGCAGCCTGTGACCTGGTTAACAGGGTGCTGCTTCTGTGGGTGGCAGGCGTGTATAGTGTGATCGCTTTAGCTGTGGCAATCGGTGCAGGGGCAAGCGTGTGAGCGACCTGATTCATGGTGGCGACCTGATCAGTGCCTCGCAAAAGTATGGAATACCCGCTGGGGACTGGTTGGATCTTTCCACCGGAATCAACCCTTCTCCCTATCCGGTTCCGCACATTGATACGGCTATGTTTCAGCATTTGCCGTATCAAACACCGGCGTTTACAGCTGCGATCGTCAACTATTATGGTGGCGCTGGCCTGGCTTGCAGTGGCTCGCAACAGGCAATTGAATTACTCCCGGCGTTGTTAGCTGCAGACGGGGCAAACCTGCCAGTGTTGCTACCCGATTGTGGTTATCAGGCGCATAAATACAGTTGGCTACGGTCAGGGGCAGAGCTGAGGTTCTACCCCACAGATGACCATGCACAGGCGCAAGAACAGATAACACGGCAAGTGACCCGCGCTGAGCCATGCCATTTAGTCCTGATCAACCCGAACAACCCGACCGGGCTTCAATTCTCACCTGAGCAAATTTTTAGCTGGGCAGAACAAATGAGCAAGGGAAGTTATCTGATTGTGGATGAGGCCTTTATCGACCTGTGCCCGGAACACAGTGTACTCAGTGACTATGCGCGTTTTCAGCGCCTGCAAAATCTGGTTGTGCTCAGGTCTTTTGGCAAGTTTTTTGGTCTGGCAGGTGTGCGGCTGGGCTTTATTTTTGCCGCACAGGGGGTACTTGAGCGCTTAAAAACAGCACAGAACCCCTGGGTTGTGAACGGGCCGGCACAGGCGATTGCGATCTGCGCTTTGAATAATACAGCCTGGCAACAACAAGCCAGGCAACAGATTACAATCAACGCCCGGAAGACTTTGGCATTATGGCAGCCGTTGTTTGCCAAAGTCGACGCCGAGTTATTATCCTCTGGGCGGCTGTTTATTAGCGCACGCCTAAATAGCCGGATTGCAAAAAGAATCTATCAATTTTTTGCGGAACGGGGTGTGTTACTCCGCCTGATTCAAGGTGAAGAATTGGCGGGCGAAGAACAAAAAGCCGGAACAGAACCCGCGCAATCGTGTAGCCTGTTACGCAGTGGGTTGGTTGATGCAAAACGGGAAGATCAGTGTAAAAAATTGGCACAGGTAATCCGTGAATTATTACTTACCTTGGAATGATTGATAACCTGGCAGACTCGCTGCTTTGGTTCCTACAGGGTAAAAGCCAATGTTGGAGCTCAGCCCTCTGAGCGATTGAGTTTATGCAAAGGTGCGGGATTTATCGGTCAGAGGGCTGGCCTCACTACAGGGTAGGTACCAATGTTGGAGCTCAGCCCCCTGAACGATTGAGCTTGTGCAAAGGTGCAGGATTTATCGGCCACGGGGTGGCCTCGCTACAGGGCAAGTGCCAATGTT